>Ga0209343_10002297_pt1 | contig 24864 bp, 24 predicted proteins | sample RifCSPlowO2_02_FD_184026 | JGI IMG/M metagenome (GOLD analysis project Ga0209343, IMG submission 184026) | Groundwater microbial communities from Rifle, Colorado - Rifle CSP2_plank lowO2_0.2 (SPAdes) (version 2) | ecosystem: Environmental > Aquatic > Deep subsurface > Groundwater | place... | reverse complement strand
CACTATCCAGCTTAGAGATAAAGACATCCGTAACACCACCATTAAAAGAGGTATCATATGCACCGCTCGTCGTCGGAAAGTCTGTTGACCAAGTATACCCCGTCACATACACATCCCCGCTTGTGTCGAGGGTAAGAGAATAAACCTCATCATTACTAGACCCGCCTAGGTACGTGGATGCCAGCAGGCTGCTTAATCCACTATCCAGCTTAGAGATAAAGACATCCGTAACACCACCATTAAAAGAGGTATCATATGCACCGCTCGTCGTCGGAAAGTCTGTTGACCAAGTATACCCCGTCACATATACATCCCCGCTTGTGTCGAGGGTAAGAGAATAACCATCATCATTACTAGACCCGCCCAGGAACGTGGATGCCAGCAGGCTGGTCAGGGCACCGTCCAGCTTCGAGACAAAGACATCAACATCACCATTAAAAGAGGTATCATATGCACCGCTCGTGGTCGGAAAGTCTGTTGACAGAGTATACCCCGTCACATATACGTTCCCGCTTGTGTCGAGGGTGAGAGAATAACCAACATCATCACTAGACCCGCCCAGGTACGTGGAGGCCAGCAAGGGGTCAATGATGAGGTCTTTGGATTTGTCGTAGGAGGCGACCTTGAAACCGTACTCTAATTTAGGATTTTCGATTTTGGATTTCGGAACTTCAGATTTTGGATCCCCGATCGAAGTCGAGGACAGATTTCGAATTTTGGATTTCAGATTTGTTTTACATTCTGCATTCTGCATTCCACAATCCGCAATCGTATATTTACATTCCACGTCCACTCGTTTGCCGTTTATTTCCTGATATGCCACGGGTTTTGTGAACTTCACCAGACCGAGTTCTGTTTCGACTTCAAGTTCACCAGATTTGTTTATCTGTAATTTTGGATTTTGGTTTCTCGACTCTGCTCGGAATGACGTCATGCTGAGCGAAGTCGAAGCATCGGATTTCGGATTTATCCCCTCTCGAGAGGGGACTAAGGGGTGTGTTATTTCCGCATTCTGCACTCCACAATCTTTTAATCCGCTCAACCGTATTTTTATCTGTTCAGGGTCTGCTCCAGGCTTTACACAAAACAATTTTTCTACATTATTTCCATAAGCCCTCAGCTTCAGTTCTATACCGTCGTAGATTTCTCCAAGATTGACAGCGTCATAAGTTGAAATATTTGTCTTCCATTTAGACGGGTCATTGCCTTTAAAATAGCTGACCTTTGTAACGGATGGTTGTTCACCCGTTATCGCCTTTACCCTTGCACCAACTAGTTCTTCCTTAAGAGAGACACCCCTCACCCTATCCCTCTCCCGCAAGGGGCGAGGAGAAACATCTTCCTTCGGAGCAACCCCACTCCTCCCCTCTAACAAGAGGGGCCGGGGGTGTGTTTCGTTCCTGTCGTTAGGGTTTGGGGTTTTATTACACACCCCTTTCTCGTTCGACTGAGCGCTCACGACGAAGCCCCCTCTTTTTAGAGGGGAATCTGAGCCAATAAGCGCTTCACGGATGGAAACACCACTAAAATATGAAAGCGGATTGTGGAATTCGGATTCTTCTCTGTCATTCTGAGCCGAAGGCGAAGAATCTCGTTTCAAAGCCACAGACCCTTCGTTGCACTCAGGGTGACACAAAGCGTCATTTTGTATTGCGGATTTTAGATTTGAGGATTTCTGACTTTTAGAATAGCAACTTGTTGATTTTGTGTTCTGGAAATCAGATTTACTATCACGAGCCACGATCCATGATGCAGGATGCACGATATCTGATATACGATGGTCATGCAACATACCTGCCTCGTCGTGTATCCCGTTGGGCGAATGCCATTCGCCCCTACACTCCGAACTATTCATCGGCAATGCATACACAATCTCGCCTTCTTTTGTCACAAACACCGTCCCGCCGAATGTCTTTGCATAGAACTTTACCTGCTCATCCACCTGACCATTATTGGCAATAAAGGGCATGTGGAGTTTTGCGGTCTTTTGTTTAAACTCCTGATTTGTCGGTTTTGTTGCTGGCTCATTGGCAGTCAGTACTGGTGTGAATAATAAGAGAAAAGCAATAAATGATAAGATGCATAGATAGCTTTTGAAGTGGTTTAAAAGAATACGCATTTTAATGCCTCCTTTTAATCGCAGGGGTTAAACAAAATATTTTCACCGCGAATGTCACAAAGAACACAGAGAAGAAAAATAATACATTAATGATTTCTTCGTGTGCTTCGTGTTTTACTTTGGTTTGGATATAAAGTAGAATAACAAAACAGTAATAACAACTCAAATCATTTCCGTTATTATTAAAACATTTGACTAAAGATTATAAAATTCTTATATTAGATACTGAGACTTAGTATCAATTATACTCGAATAAAAGAAGTAATCACACAGAGACACGAAGCCGCAAAGGATAAAGAAAAACCTTTGTGTCTTGGTGGCTTTGTGTGAGGTACAGAAGGACTTTCTTTTCCTGCTCGTTCGGGTTATGTAATAGAAATAGTTGGATGCGTCTGCTTGCGCTTGATCCATGCTACTTTTTTGTATAAAAGAATTTTAGTATAAATGTTAAAGGATACCATGAATAAATATAAGGTTGCCCTTGTAGGTAATCCAAACGTAGGGAAGAGTGTTATATTTGGTCTGCTAACCGGAAAGTATGTAACGGTATCTAACTATCCTGGTACTACAGTAGAGGTATCGAGGGGTGTAAGCAAGGGTATAGACGGTGGGGTTGAGGTGGTGGACACCCCCGGTGTGAACAGCCTGATTCCGCTTTCAGAAGATGAACGTGTTACGCGTGATATGCTGTTTGAGGAATGCGACAAGCACGTTGTCCAGGTGGTGGATGCCAAAAACCTCAATCGCGGTCTGCTGATTACCACACAGCTTGCAGAAATGGGACTGCCTGTCGTATTGTCATTGAATATGTGGGATGAGTTGCTGGACAGGGGGATGAATGTTGATGTTAACGTCCTGCAGGAAATGCTGGATATTCAGGTTATAAAGACTATTGCAACACACAGGGTAGGGGTTAGCTCATTATATAGTTCCATCCCGATGGCAAAGGTACCGCATATTCGAGTTGATTACGGGCAGTTAATTGAAGATGGCATTTCAAAGATTCAGGAAATCTTACATGGCGATATGGTTGTAAATAAACGCGCAGTTGCCATCATGCTTTTGTCGGGAGACGACACACTTGATGATAAATTACGTGATAAATATTTTGATGAGACTCTGAGCAAAATAAAAAATGTCCGTGACGATATTCAACAACATTTTAGCAATCCGCTGAGTTATGTAATAAATATAAAAAGGGCAAATTTTGTAAATGCTATTGTTGAAAAGGTCACTACAAAAATTTCAAAGGAGAAGGTCGCCCGCCCGGTTATAAGGAATTCTTTCTTCTTTTTTATGGTGCCGCTTGCTACTTTTTTCATAGGATACAAACTTACCGCGCTATTGATATATTTGATAACCATAAAGGTTCCATTATGCTTAACCACTAATTTTATCATATCCACCATTATAGGCAGTATAACGGCGATGTGGTTTACCGTATATCTGTATTTAAAAGAATGCAGATTAGGGAACTCAATTGCCGGGATTTTAGGGCGCATTACAATGCATCCTGTGGCGGCGTTTCCTATATTAATAATTGTATTATGGATTATTTATAAACTGGTGGGGGGATTTGGCGCCGGGACATGCGTGGATTTCTTTGAAAGTAAGATATTCGGCAATTCTTTAATACCTTCAGGCGGGTTTGATATTTATGTGTATATACCTTTTATCCAGAAAGAATACGTCTTTACGCATGTGAACTTCCAGGGATTTAATTATTATCTTGGTCTGCTTGCGCAGCAGGTGATAAGTAAAGACAACATTATATTTGAATTGTTTCTGAATGAGCAGTCGGGGTTGATACAGGTTGGATTGACATATGCAATCGCCATAGTCTTTCCTATTGTGGGATTCTTCTTTCTTGCATTTGGCATAATGGAGGATAGTGGTTATCTTCCGCGTCTTGCCGTTATGGTGGATAAGGTATTTAAACGTATAGGACTAAATGGGAAGGCAATTCTGCCGATGGTTTTGGGTCTGGGATGCGATACCATGGCGACCATGACGACGCGCATTCTAAACACGCGGAAGGAACGTATTATTGCCACTTTGCTTTTAGCGCTGGCAATACCATGTTCTGCGCAGTTGGGTGTTATTTCGAGCGTACTCGGCAGTGTAGGGGGTGTGTATTTTGCAGTATATGTCTTTGTCATCTGCACACAGCTTCTTTTTGTTGGCTATTTATCATCAAAGGTTTTGCCTGGAGTCTCTTCAGATTTTTTGATGGAAATCCCACCATTCCGCATGCCAAAGTTTTCAAATATATTCATAAAGACGTTTTACAGGGTTCGCTGGTTCCTGAAAGAAGCGGTGCCGTTATTTATGCTGGGTACACTTGTGTTATTTATAGCAACAAAGCTGGGTGTGTTGTCTTTTATTGAAAGGATGGGTTCGCCTGTTATAAAAAATTTTCTGGGGCTGCCGGTAGAAACGACACATGGATTTATTCTGGGGTTTTTGAGGAGGGATTATGGCGCTGTAAGTATTTTTAAGGCGCTTGAAGAAAAAGGCGGCAGCGCTGGTATTGACCCTAAACAATTACTGGTATCATTGGTTGTAATTACATTATTTATTCCTTGTCTTGCAAATTTTTTTGTAATGATAAAGGAGCAGGGTGCCAGGAATGCGTTTTTAATGTTTGCATTTATATTGCCATATTCTATACTTGTAGGTGGTATTTTAAGATATTTTTTAGGATTGTGTTGATGGATGCAAATACGAGGTAAGGTGTTATCCATTTCTGGCAGTGTGGCGGAGGTATGCATTATAAGAGATAGTCTTGCATGTGGAGACTGCTCTGCCTGCCTGAAGAAATTGGGTTTGCATGATATTATCAAGGTGGCGACAGTAAAGAAACTTCAGGTAAATCAAGAGGTCGTTTTGAAGGACAATAAAAACTGGTTTATTAAAAATAGAATTATATTTATTGTAATTGGTTTTGTACTGGGCGTTATAATAACTGAGGCGCTATCTGCAATTATCTTTTTTGGCGTAAATAGGGGAGGTATTGATTTGTTGGGTGGCGGTGTGTCAACCATAATAGTAGCGGTTATTTTATGGATAAAAAGACCTAGATACTATTACAAAATAGAGCGGATAGAGGAGAAGGTTTAGTTATGACAGAACCTAATTTGGAAGAAATCCTGGAATTGATATGGACGATTGAGGAGGAGAAAGGTGAGGTTGAGAGGGAGTTATTGATTAAGAAGCTAGACCCTTCCGCGGCAGAACAAAATTTGAATAGACTGCGTCACGAAGGGCGCATTAAGATAAATAATAGCGTTGTAGAACTTACTAAAAAGGGCAGGGAGGAGGCTCGTACAATAATCAGGAGGCACAGGCTTGCAGAGAGATTGTTGCATGATGTATTGGATATAAAAGAAGAGGCAATGGATTCCAGTGCGTGCATGTTTGAACATATCCTTGATGAAGAAGTGACGACGAGTATATGTACGTTGTTGGGGCATCCTGTAAGTTGTCCGCATGGCAAGGCAATTCCACCGGGCGATTGTTGTGAGAAGGCGAGTAAAGAAATAAGACCGGTAGTAATGCCATTGTCAGAACTGAGGTCGGGGGACAAGGCAAAGGTTTCTTACATAGTGACTAAATACCATGAGCGGTTGGACAGGTTGTCTTCTATGGGTTTATTGCCAGGTGTTCAAGTCAAACTACATCAAAGACAGCCGACTTACGTCATTCAAATGGGTGAGACGCAAATTGCCATTGATGATAACATTGCCCGGGATATTTATGTGCGTCTTGTTTAAGTTTTAACATTAATCGCCCAATGCGTAAGGGAAATAGATATGTTATTTTTATTCTGGATGTTTCGTTTTTTTGTCATTTATGAAATTCCTGAAATAAGTATAAACATTGTCTTTTTAAGGATGCGAAGTTGTATTTATTTAATTAATAAGGATAGTTTTCTTTTGGCTTGACAATGCTATATGCGTGTGATATTAATTTCCCTCCATGAAAATACTTCAGAGTAATTATATTATCGGTGCGTGTTTTATTTCTTTAGTTACACTAATCTGCGGCACTGAAGTTATTGCAGGAACAAACAATAAGGGTGAACGATCACTTTTATTGGCAAAAGCGAAAGATGACGTAGTTATTTACAAAAAAGATATTATTATTAGCTCGGATGAGCTAAAAGAAGAGTCTAAGGATGACGCAGAGGAATTTAAACAAATAGAGATACCTGTATCAAGAAAAGCAGAGTCACTTAATATAAGATTAGAAACACTTAGTCTGGATATAGTTGATAAATACATAAAAGAAGATAAAAAATATGAGGCGCGGAATGCCCTTTCTGATATTTTTCTAAGTAAAAAGTATCCTGAGAAACAAAACGAAATAAAAGGGCTTCTGGATAAATTAAACGAGGCGCTTGTTTTTTCAAGCGCACCATCGCCTGATGCTGCGATTTATACGGTTCAACCGGGAGATGTGCTTGTAAATATTGCGAAACAATTTGGGACAAATTATGAATTAATAATGAGAATAAATAGAAAATCAAATACAAGGATAAACGTTGGAGAGAGATTAAAGATATTGACAGGCAAGACAAGGGTTTTGGTTAGCAAAAAGGACTTTACATTAACCTTATTGTTAAATGACCATTATGTGAAGCAGTACAGGATTGGAGTTGGAAAGGATAACAAGACTCCAGAGGATATATTTGGGGTAAAAAATAAGATAAAGGAACCAACGTGGTTTTCACCACAAGGTGGCGTGTATCCGTATGGGCATGAAGAAAACATACTTGGTACCCGATGGATTGGTTTTAAGGATAAGCCCGATTTATATGGTTTTGGGATTCATGGTACGACGCAACCCGAGTCAATAGGTACTGCATCATCGAATGGTTGTGTCAGGATGATAAATAACGATGTAGAAGAATTATATGATTTTATAACTTTAGATACGGAAATTATTATTCAAGGATGATTTTTATGTACAGATATGAGCCGTTAGACAAATATTTAAAGGATGCCGCAGCCGGAACTCCAACACCGGGTGGTGGAAGTGTAGCCGCATTGGTTGGCGCATTAGCAACAACGATGTCATCCATGCCGGTAAATTTTACGATTGGCAGAGAAAAATTCAAACAATATGACGCTCAGCTTAAGAGGGTACTTGATGAATGTGAGAATAGCAGAGAGACTTTGTTATCATTAATGGAAGAAGATATTGCTGTTTATGGTGAAGTAAGCAAGGCATATGGCTTGCCAAAAACCACTGAGCCTGAAAAGAAGACAAGGTCTGAGGCAATACAAAAAGCCGCAACTATCGCTATGGAAGTCCCGTTAAAGGCGTCAATGTGTTGCCTTTATGTGCTGGAATTAACAAGGGAATTGGTTGATATTGCAAATCCTAATCTTATTTCAGATATTGGGGTATCTGCCTTCCTGGCAGAGGCTGCATTTCAGTGCGCAAAATTAAATGTGGATATAAACCTTGCTACTATCAAAAATCAAAGTCTGGTTGAAAAAGTAAGGAATGAAATAAACCAGGCAGAAAAGAAGGTTAAGACCTTTTCAAAAGAGATACAGGAACGAGTTCGGGCGAAAATAAAGGGGTAATTCCATCACTTCAGGATATTTTTCAATGAACATTATGGAGTGGAAAATAAACAAAAGCGAAAAAGGTTGTGTCGTTTGTGAAAAAGATTTCTGTGAAGAAGAAGAATATTTTTCTGCGCTTTTTGATGAGAATAATATATTTACACGTAAGGACTTTTGCCTCGCATGCTGGCGTAACAACACGGAGGGAGGTCATTTCTCATTCTGGAAAACAAAAAAGCCGAAAAGTGATAAACCAGCCAGAAAATTTATAAATATAAATGTATTGTTAGATATGTTTGGCAGATTGGAAGGGAAGGATGAATCCCGGCAGAAAAATCTGCGTTATGTACTAGCGCTTTATTTAATCAGAAAAAAGATATTTAAATTACGGTCTTTAAGTAAACAAGATGGTGAAGAAGTGATTATAATATACTATCCTAAAGAAGATCGTGAACTCACAGTAACCAACATGAATCTGAAAGAAGAAGAAATTGAAACTATAACATCTGAGATGTGCCAGCTTTTAAACTATCCTGACATGGAACTTGATGCCCTGAATAATTCACTCTGACACACCTCTTAAATTACCATCTCAACAATTTCTATTTTGAATAAATATAGAATTATTATTTGAGATTGCGACCTTATCACGAATAATAATATCTGGATTTAGCTGTTGGCATTTTTATTTTGCTGTCGGTGCAACAGTTGGCGCTGTAGTATTATATTTACAAGTATTACAGTCAACAGCAATACCTTGCTTTTTCTTTTCTTTGAGAGAAATTCTGAGTCCATTAATCTGGTTCTGATCCGCATTATTCTGCCTCTGTAATTTTAATAATTTTATTCTTATTTGCCTTGTGTTTTTAATACTAGGACATACTGCCTTTCTCATTCCAACAGGGCAGGTACCTACAATTTTCTTTTTATTTATTTTTCTTGCCATGATAAAGCTCCTTTCAAGTTTAACTATGATGCATTATTAATGTTTTTCGCAAATTAAATCAGGGGTGAGCATTTTCAAGGTTTCTCTAGCGGCAGATTGTTCCGCCTCTTTTTTGCTTTTACCCCATCCAATGCCATATTCGTTGCCATCTATTAATACCATTACCTCAAAAGATTTTCCATGTTCAGGGCCTATTTGTTTTAATATACGATAATTGGGTGTTACATTGTGTTCCTTCTGACTGTATTGCTGAAGCATGGATTTATAATTTTTTTCATGTTGGTCATTACAAACTATGTTAATTTCTTTTTTTAAATATTTAATTGTGAAGTTATAGGCCGCTTCAATGCCGCCATCTAAGTATATTGCAGCTATAACTGCCTCAAAGGCATTTGCGAGGATAGACTTCGGGAGAAAGTTGCGATCATTAATTCCTTTTCCCAGAACAATAAAATCTTTTAATTGTGCCTCTTGACTGACCTTTGCGAGTGTTGATTGACAAACAACGACAGATTTAATTCTGGTTAGTTCTCCTTCACTGTTATTGGGCATGTATTTATATAAATAATCTGAAATAACCATCCCTAATACAGCGTCCCCAAGAAATTCTAACCGCTCATTTGAGAAATTGTTTTCTAACCTGCACGAAGTGTGAGTTAATGCAATTTCAAGTAATGTCTTATCTCTGAAAGAATATCCGATTGTTTGTTCACATTCATTAATATTTTTCAAAGTTGTATTGTTATTCGTAAGGTTCATTCTTTTGAAATTTTTTCTCTTTGAATAACATGGATTCTTCTATGGCAGTATACTGGGTAGCTGCGTTAATAAGTTCAATTGCGGTACTGCGTCTGAATGAAACGACTTCAACCCTACAGCCATGTGCTTTTAACATTTCAACAAGCGGGGCAAAATCTCCATCTCCACTTACCAGCACAACAGTATCCAGTTTTGGTGCTATTGCAATTGTGTCAATCGCAATGCCCATGTCCCAGTCTCCTTTTGCTGTCCCGTCAGGTCTTAAACGTAGCTCTTTTGATTTTATTTCATAACCAAGACGTTTCAGTGCATCAGTAAAACTGGACTGATCTACATCGGGCTTTTGAACTACATATGCAATTGCGCGAATTAAATTTCTGTTACATACTATTTCCAACAATAATTTACTATAATCAATTTTTGATTGGTGTAATGCCTTTGCTGAGTAAAACATATTCTGGACATCAACAAACACACCAATTCTTTGTTGCGAGCCTCTGATTCTACTACCCACCATGTATAATTACCTTTCTAATAAAGTTTAATATAACTAATATTTAATACTTAAAAATAATACGAAGTTTTAATAAAATACGGACTTCTAAAAACAGGTGGTAAAAATAATATAAAGAGTTCAAAGAGCGAAGACATGTATGATTTAAAAATCATAACATACCATACTGTTTAAAATTAGAGCGATGTATTATAAAAATTATTTTAACAGGCTTTTACTCACAGTCAATTAAAAAACCGAAATAACGTAATTTTATTGACACTTTTATTGAATTCTGATAAATTCACATTTAACAATATAAATCTAACTGCTTTGTATGCAACAACTAAACATAAAATCAACAATGAGCATTAATTAGCTCAAATTTTCTATGAATTATGGATATTGACGCTTTAAGAAAAGAAATTGATACGCTGGACTCTAAAATTGTAGAGTTGTTAAACGAAAGGGCAAAAGTTGTTATAAAGATAGGAGATATTAAGAAACAGAATAAGGCAGAAGTATATGTCCCTAATAGAGAACAAGAGGTGTATTCCCGAGTAACAAAACAAAACAAAGGCCCGCTGAGTAACGAATGCCTTACTGCGATATACAAGGAATTAATGGCAGGTTCCCTGGTACTGGAAAAACCCATAAGAGTTTCGTATTTAGGGCCTGAAGGTACTTTTAGTTATTTTGCTGCACGACAGAAATTTGGTTCCTCTGTAGAGTATGTTTCGGCAAGGGGGATAGATGATGTTTTCAGGGACGTAGTGGGTGGCAGATGTGATTATGGAATCGTACCTGTTGAGAATTCTACTGAGGGTGGCATCAGAGAAACGTTGAACATGTTTGTTGAGTCTGACGTTAATATATGTTCTGAAATTATTCTGCCCATTCATCACAATATAATGGCAAATTGTAATAAGAATGAGATTAAAAAGGTATTCTCAAAACCACAGATTTTATCACAATGTAAGAACTGGTTGACAAATAATCTGCCGCACGTGGAGTTGGTTGAAGTCAGTAGCAGTGCAGAGGCCGCGCGTATAGTAGCAAAGGCAATAGACTCCGAGAAAGATGGTAGATATTATGCGGTAATTGCCAATGCAGAGATAGCTCAGCAATACGGGTTAAGTATTCTGTTTAAGAATGTCGAAGATAATCCAAACAATATAACAAGATTTTTCGTTCTCAGTAAGGTATATGGTGCACCGAGTGGAAAAGACAGAACGGCAGTTATGTGTTATATAAAAAACCGGCCAGGTGCATTGCTGGACATACTTGAACCTTTTAAGACATGCAATATCAATCTGACAAATATTGAATCAATTCCTACAAAAAAGAAGGCATGGGAATATTGTTTTTATCTGGATTTTGAGGGGCATGTGACAAATGAAAACATACAGAAAGCTTTGAAAGAAGTATCAAAAAAATGTATGGATGTAAAGGTTCTTGGGTCATTTCCAAAGTGTGATTGAAAGGATTTCCTGGGGATAATGAAAAAAAAGCCTCTTATTGTGGGAAACTGGAAAATGAATCTCACACTACGGGAAGGAGTTGAATTTGCCCGCTCTTTGAGTGAAAGAATTAGTGAGAATAGTAATATAATCTGTGGAATTTGTCCGCCTTTTGTTTTTCTAAATGATATTTGCAAGATACTAAAAGATAGCAATATCTATGTTGTAGCACAGAATATTCACAATGAAAAAAGCGGCGCTTTTACGGGTGAGATATCTGCGCTAATGGTCAAAGAGGTTGGTTGTACGCATGTACTTATAGGGCATTCGGAACGAAGACAACTATTTGGAGAAAAGGATTCTTTTATAAATGCAAAAATAAAAATGGCATTGTCCATTGGCTTAAAGCCAATTTTATGTATAGGAGAAACATTAAAGGAAAGGGAGGATGGAAAAACAGAATATGTGATTGAAAATCAGTTGAGAAGCGGTTTAAATGGAATTGAGTCTGACTGTATAAAAGATATTTCGATCGCATATGAGCCGGTCTGGGCAATAGGTACTGGAAGAACAGCATCACCGGAACAGGCAAACGAAGTACATTCGTTTGTCAGAGGTATACTATCCGACGAATATGGTGTAAATGTGTCAAATAGTGTATACATTCAATATGGAGGTAGTGTCAAACCTGAAAATGCAAAGGAATTGATGGTAAAGTCAGAAATTGATGGGCTTCTTGTTGGCGGTGCAAGTATTAAATTGGGATCTTTTTTAGATATTATTTGTAATTGTGTTAATTAGTGTTTTTAAAAATGTTTTTAATATTTGGGGGAGTTCAAGGTGAATGCTGAAAAGGCTTTTAAATGGGGAGTAGCAGTTGTTGTAATATTTGGGATTTTGAATGCATTTTACTTATTTAAAATAGTAGTTGCTTTAAAGATTACCTTACCTGTACTTTGTATATTTTTAATTGGTTCCATATTATTACAATCTGGGAAAGGTGGTGGGCTTGCAGCGATTGGAGGGCTTGGAGACCAGTCTGCCTTCGGTACAAAAACAGGCACGTTTCTTTCTAAAATAACATATCTTCTGGGTGCTGCTTTCATAGTAACGACTGTATTCTTATTTAAACTATCAGTTCCTGTAAGTCCGTTAAAGACTATTACTACCCATGAAGCGCCTTTGTCTCAGCATACACATGAGCATGAACACGAACATTCAGCGCAAGAGGGTGGGTATGGACATGGCGATGTTCATCAAGATAAAAAGGTGGATGCAACGGACAATCTCGGCATGCAGAGCGTTGAGGAGAAAAAATCTGATAAGTCCGTTCATGGTGAGTCGCAGAGTCATGGTGTGCCAAAAAATGGAAGTATACAGGATCAGCCAGTGGGTATGAAGCCAGTTGAGTCAGAAAGCCAGTCAACAAGTAAAACGGAAAAGCCCAAAGACGCAGAATAAGCAAGAAGCAAGTAAAGAATCAGGTAAATAGTTTGATTATATAAATTTTGGGTAACAGTGATGTTAAAAAGTATGACTGGGTTTGGTATTGCCGAATATAAAGATGAAAAACAATCAATGCGTGTGGAGCTTCGTTCGGTCAATAATAGATTTTTAAAGATAGAGTCCAGATTACCCGAATTTTTACAGGCATTCGAAAGTGAAATTGAACGTCCTATCAGGAAAAAGGTTTTCAGGGGTACAATTTTACTTAATGTGAGTTATCTATCTTTAAATCATGATTTGGAATATTCCATAGATGAGGCTAAATTAAAGCAGTATTATTACTTATTAAATGGTGTAAAGAAAAAGATTAAATCAAGAGAAAGAATTTCGATTAATTCCTTAATACTCCTACCGGGTATACTGCAGAAGGGCAAAAGCAATCAATTGGATAAAGAATTTATTTTATCTATTTGTATGTCTTTGATAAATGAGTCCCTTTCAATGATGCTCGAAATGCGTGCAGTAGAAGGTGGTCATCTTGAAAAAGATATTGAACAGAGAAAAGAATGCATCCTTTCTTTATTAAACAAGATTGAAAACAGGTCGCCAGTGATTGTTCAGGAGTATAATAAGCGCTTACGCAACAGGGTTACTTCTTTGTTAAGTGGTACTGATATTCAATTATCAGATAGTGATCTTTACCGTGAAATTGCTATTTTTGCGGAGCGGTGCGATATTTCAGAAGAAATAATCCGTCTGAAGAGTCATTTATACCAACTACAAGAAACAATGCAATCTGATGAACCATCAGGAAGAAAGCTTGATTTTATTGTTCAGGAGATGTTTCGGGAAACAAATACAATGTGCTCAAAGTCGAACGATAGTATAATGCTGAAAGATTTAGTTGATGTGAAAACTGAGACAGAAAAAATAAGAGAACAAATATTTAATATTGAATAAGCTTTTAATACTGAATCATTATAAAAAATGGAATGGGCAAGCTTGTAATCATTTCTGGACCGTCAGGCAGTGGTAAGACAACTGTATGCAAGTTGCTTGAAAAAGAACCAAATGTGAAAAAATCTGTATCCGTAACCACGCGCCCTCCAAGGTATGATGAGAAAAACGGAGAATCTTATTATTTTGTAAACAATACTGAATTTAAAGAAATGATTCAAAGAGGCGAACTGGCAGAATATGCAACATACAGTAATTACTATTATGGGACGCCTCTGAATGCATTGAAAGAGGCGCTGAAAAAAGAGATTATATATTTACTCGAAATAGATGTGCAGGGTGCAATACAGATTATGGAGAAATTTCCTGAGGTGATATCCATTTTCTTGCTACCTCCTGATAAGGATACATTGCATAATCGTTTAATCAAAAGAAATACAAATAAAAAAAAAGATATGGAGGTTCGTTTGAAAACTGCCGCAAAAGAACTGGAATTTAAAGATAGATATAACTATTGTGTCATTAACGACAACCTTGACACAACAGTAAATACAATTCGCAAAATACTAAACATTTCATAAACATGTCCTACCATATTATCTTAGGAGTTACAGGTAGTATTGCAGCTTATAAGGCTGTTGAGGTTGTGTCAGGTCTGATTAAACAGGGTAATAAAGTTACCGTTATAATGACGTCATGTGCACAACGTTTTGTAACTCCAATAACCTTTCAGACTATTTCAAAGAACAAAGTTATAACAGACCTTTTTATTGACACTGAGAATTATGACCCTGAACATGTATCGCTTGCCGAACTGGCTGATTTAATAGTAGTAGCGCCAGCTACAGCGAATTTCATAGGTAAAGTTGCCTCTGGAATTGCCGATGATGCATTGACATGTACCGTTATGGCAACGCGTTCTGACGTGGTTATAGCACCTGCAATGAATGACAGTATGTATATGAACCCTGTTGTTCAGGAAAACGTGAATAAGTTGAAAGGACTGGGTTATATAATCATTGAACCCGAAAAGGGCAGGTTATGCACGGGTAAAGTTGGTATTGGAAGATTGGCTTCCGTTGAGACGATAGTTAAGACAATCAACAAAGTACTTAAGAAAAAAAGAATATAGCGGTTCATGAATAAAGTAAAAGTAAAGGTGATGAGAAAACAGGGTTGTGAGGACGTACCTTTGCCCAAGTATATGAGCGACACGGCCAGTGGCATGGATTTATTTGCTGCAGTTGAAAAGGAAGTTATGCTCGAGCGCAGCGAGATTAAATTAATTCCTACCGGCATTCATATTGAATTACCTATCGGTTACGAAGCACAGGTAAGACCAAGAAGCGGGCTTGCATTAAAATATGGATTAACGATTGTAAATACGCCGGGTACGATTGATAGTGATTATCGTGGGGAAATTGGTATTATTATGTGCAACCTTGGAAAGGAACGATTTATTGTTGAGAGAGGGATGAGAATTGCTCAACTTGTTATACAACCTGTAATCCGGGCTGATTTGGTTGAAGTTGAACGTTTGGAAGAATCAAATCGTGGAGGCGGTGGTTTTGGGCATACAGGACATTAATTATCTATTTCTGTTAAATTACAATCACTAATGCCATAGATTTTGTTAAAGTACATTTATTACTGGAAGGGAACGATATGGGGATTAAACGTCTTGTACGCTATGTCACTGCAATTATCCTTATCGCTTCCTCGTTGTTTATCCTCTTAAGTTTTATTAGTCATTCTCCCAATGACCCGCCTTTTCCCGATTATCCCGTTAACAACCCTGTAAACAATCTTTGTGGAATTGCCGGGGCGAAAGTTGCCGGATATTCTATAGCTGTGCTTGGAAGGACTTCCTACTTGTTTGTCTTATTGTTGGGCTGGTTTGGTGCAGCTTATCTGTTTAAGGAAGTTATAGAGTATCTATGGGTGAGAGTTATAGGGGCAATCTTATTATTATTTTCGTTTTCGCCTTTATTGACGCTTGGATGTTATACATTAAAAGAATCATTTCTATCCGTAAATGTCGGAGGGATGTTTGGCATTGTTATTGTTTTCAGGCTTATTGAGTATTTTAGCCTGATTGGTACTATAATTATTCTTACATCAGGGTTTATCATATCCATTATGTTATTATTAAATGCAACTCCTGTTTCTCCTTTTATAAATAGAAGAAAATCGAAAGAGATTGGGTTTACAAAGATGAAATATTCACGAACTAAAAAAGATATGCTGGATATTTCCGGTATGGAACTGAAGGCTAACTCCGAAATTTTGGAAGCTGGTAATATAAATAATCATTTAACAGACGCGGGGATGGAAAGAAAACCTGAACTACCTGAATTCCCTGATATGATAGGGGATATTCAGCAACAATCTATTAACGAACAGAATCTTGAAAAAGAAGTGATGGAAGTATACAGTGCGGAATGCCATGAAAACAGAGAGTATACGTATGAATTGCCTCCTATGGATTTACTGGAAAAGCCTGTATTTGATCAGAATCATGATGATTGGGATCAGATTTCTCAACGCGCCCATGTATTAAGAAATACACTTATGCAGTTTAATATTAATTCGGAAGTTGTGGAGATCGAACGTGGACCTGTCATTACAATGTATGAACTCGAACTTGCTCCGGGAACAAAGGTAGGTAAAGTAGTTGGACTTTCAGATGACCTTGCTATTGCATTAAAGGCGCCGAGTGTAAGGATTGTTGCTCCATTGCTTGGTAAGTCATCTATAGGCGTGGAGGTTCCAAATATAAAGAGAAAAACCGTGATGTTGCGTGAATTGCTGGAGGTGTCAGAAGGTATACGCGAGAAAATGGCAATACCGTTACTCATCGGTAAAGATGTAGCAGGAAACCCTGTCATTTCTGATCTTGCATCCATGCCTCATCTGCTCATTGCCGGGACAACAGGTTCAGGAAAGTCCGTTTGCCTGAATTCTGTTATATTGAGTATTCTGTTTATGAGGCATCCGGGCGCCGTTCAGCTTCTACTTGTTGACCCCAAAATGGTTGAGTTCTCGCTCTTTAAAGAAATCCCGCATCTGATTAGTCCGGTGGTTAACGATATGAAAAGGGCAGCTTCTGTTCTTGAATGGGCAGTAAACAAAATGGAGGAACGATATGCATTGCTGGCAAGCGTTGAGGTCAAACACATTTATGCTTATAATAAACTTGGAGAGGTAGAAATTAAAAGACGTTTAAATCCTGAGGGTGACGCCGACCTTAGAGACGTCCCGTTTTATCTGCCTCATATTGTTATCATAGTAGATGAACTGGCTGATTTGATGATGGTTGCATCAAAAGAAGTTGAGACGTCTGTGATTCGTCTCTCACAAAAGTCAAGAGCCGTTGGTATTCATCTTATACTGACAACACAGAGGCCTTCGGTTGATGTGATTACAGGGCTGATAAAGTCAAATATGCCTTCTAGGATTTCGTTTTTTGTTGCTTCAAAGGTGGATTCAAGAACGATACTGGATCAAAATGGGGCAGAGAAACTGCTTGGCAGCGGTGATATGCTATTCTTACAGCCCGGTACTTCAAAACTAGTGCGTGTTCAGGGCGCTTATGTAAGCGATGAAGAAGTAAAGAATGTAGTTGAATATTTAAGAAAGTGTGCTTCGCCTCAATTTAATCAAGAATTAAAGTGTTGGAAGACAGGCGCTAAAGATAACAGTACAAAGGATGAATTATATAATGAAGCTGTGAGAATAGTGCTCGAATCGCAAAGGGGTTCTGTATCTCTTTTACAAAGAAGATTAGAGATTGGGTATTCACGCGCCGCCAGACTAATTGAGCTGATGGCAGAGGATGGGATTGTGGGAGAATATAAGGGCAGTCAGGCAAGAGAAGTGTTCCTGACACTTGAAGACTGGGAAGCACGGATGGAACGAATGAATAATGAAAATGTGGATAGTGTATAATATGAAGTCAAAAAAGGTTGCATTAATAAATTTGGGTTGTCCAAAAAATCTCGTAGATGCAGAAGAGATGCTTGGTAGGGTTGCATACAGCGGGAGCACAATCTGTCAATATCCGGAAGATGCGGAGGTGCTGATTGTAAATACCTGCGGATTTATAGACGACGCAAAGAAGGAATCCATTGATACAATTTTAAAGATGGCAAAACTCAAAGATGATGCAAGATGCAAAAAGTTAATTGTGACGGGATGCCTTGCACAGCGATACCCGGATGAATTACAAAAAGAGATACCCGAAATAGACCATGTTGTCGGATTAAAGGACTTTGATAAGATTACTTCATTATCTGGTTCGGGTAATAAGGGTGAAAAATCTCTATCCGTTCAATGTAACGATGATTGGCGCAATCGTATACGGTTGACGCCAAGACATTACGCTTACTTAAGAATATCTGATGGATGCGATAATCGCTGTTCATATTGCGCCATCCCTGATATAAGGGGGAAATTCTATAGCAGAACGATTGGAAACATCATGGAAGAGGCGCGAAAGATGGCAGGCGAAGGCGTGAAAGAGTTAAACATAATCTCACAGGATACTACCTCGTACGGCATTGATTTATACAGAAATAAACAGTTGCATGTATTATTGGAGAAGCTGTCAAAAATAAAAGACATTGAATGGATACGCTTACTTTATACTCATCCAGGTCATTTTTATCCTGAACTTATTAACTTTATTGCTAAGTGCGAAAAGGTTTGTAAATATATAGACCTCCCCGTTCAGCATTGCAATGACACGATTCTGGAGAAGATGAGACGCGGCGTAACACATACGCAATTAAGAACACTGATTGACAATCTTCGGAATCACATCCCAGGGTTATTTTTAAGGACGTCTGTTATCGTTGGTTTTCCGGGAGAAACGGAAGAACAATTTGCTGAATTGCTGGAATTCATAAAAGCTGTAAAATTTGAAAGACTCGGGGCTTTCACTTATTCACAGGAAGACGGTACGCCTGCCTCATCATTCAAAAAACAGTTACCAGAAAAGGTCAAAGAACAACGACAGAAGGAAATTATGCTGGCACAGCAGGAGATTATTATTAAAAAGCACAGGGGCTTAATCGGTAAATCAATCCCTGTTATTGTTGACGAAATGAGTGAGAAAGGCATATTTATTGGCAGATCGTATGGCGATGCACCTGATGTTGATAGTAAGGTGATAATACAAAAAGCTCATTTAAAAGCGGGCGATATTAAAAATATGCTAATAACTGGCACTGAAGGATACGATCTGATATCAACACTCATAAGAGAGGGATAGATGGCTTCATTTGATTACACAAAATCTACGGCGTTTAATCTGCCTAACCGGCTGACGTTGATGAGGTTTTTGCTGGCGATTGTATTTTTTGTATTCCTGTCATACAGCTATTATACAATAGCGTTTGGCGCATTTGTTCTAGCATGGTTAACAGATTGGTTAGATGGATATGTAGCTCGTAAAAAAGGTCTTTTGACTGATTTCGGAAGAATTGCAGACCCGTTTGTTGACAAGATTATCGTCTGCGGCGGGTTTATCATACTTATACAACACGACAATAATATAATCCCTGCATGGATGGTTGTGGTGATTGTTGCCCGTGAATTTCTGGTTAACAGCATCAGGAGTTATTCCGAGTCAAAGGGCATTGAATTCGGCGCTACAATGTGGGGCAAGGCAAAGATGTTCGTCCAGTCATTCACAATAAGTCTGACATTAATGTCTTTTGCATTTTTAAGTCATCTTGTGGTAATGAAACAATGGATTGTTGTAATGATGTGGGCTACCGTGATAATTACAGTAGTCTCAGGCATCAAGTACATGGTCAAGGCAGGTCCCGCAATATTGGCGAAGTAGAATTGTTTATATCTGCGCACGCACCAACAAATTCCTCACGGAGGGCAATGCCTGTTCTCCCCTCTAACAAGAGGGGCTGGGGGTGTGTTTCGTTCTTGTTGTATGGGTTAGCTGACCTTTGTAATAGATGGCAGTGGTAATATATTATATATATTCTTAGAGTCTTTTGTGTCTTACTTTTCACCACTAAGAACACGAAGCAAATAAAGAAAACATTCAAGATTAATTGTGAGTTCTGCTTTCTTCATGGCTATAAATTTTCTTTATCTCGTTGCCTTCTTAGGTAAAAATATCCGAAATCATTTGACAAACTTTGTATGAAATCTATATAAAAAAGACTAAATATAAATATACATATTTTTAAAGGAGTTATTTTATGCCTACTACAGAAAGAAAGACAAGACATCCTTATATATATATGAATCCTAAGATTCTGGATGGACAACCTGTCATAAAGAATACACGTACAAAAGTTCTTGATATTGCTATAAAATATGAATTTATCGGTTTGAGCGTTGATGATATTATAGATGAATATCCACATCTGAGGCTTGAACAAGTGCATGATGCCTTATCGTATTATTACGAAAATAAGGATATACTTAATAATAAATTGAGGGAAGAACAATCTTTCCTAACACATGTCAGAGGAAAATACCCTTCTAAAGTAAAAGCAAAACGCAAATGAGGATTTATGACAACGAGAATATAGAACGGTCTATAATTGATGGTTTGCGCAGGCATGGAGTGGAAGTTGTTTCAGCAAGAGAGATGGCGAACCACATAGAATATTTATAATATAGATTAGTAAATTAGCATAAGTAATAATAGAGTATTCACAAGGAGGTTAGATTTATGAAAAAAAAGAGCTTTAGGAGTAAGGTCTTACCAGATGGTCACCTTTATTGTCCAGACGAATTTATTCAGAAAAAAAATGCTAACTTTAAAGTAATTGTAACTTTCGAAGATGTTAATGCCGAGGCATCTGAGCATGAAGTTGAATTATCAGCTATCAATGATATATCTGAAGACTTTCTTTCCGAGGAAGAAATAAACTATTATCTCAATTTAAAGGAATTATGAGCCGCTTTCAGCAAGGACAAATATGGTTAGTTAATTTCGACCCGAGTTTTGGACATGAATATAAAAAAGTACGGCCAGCTTTAATTATTCAAAACAATAAATATATAGAAGACAGTAGCTTGTTAACGGTAATTCCAATTTCTTCACAGACAACTAAACTGGCAGAACTTGATATATTGCTAAATAAAGACTCAAAAAATAGGCTTATAACCGATTCTTTGATAAAAACAATACAAATAAGTTCTTTCGACAAGCGAAGGTTTATAAAATTAGTAGGAACCATTAATGAAGAAACAATGAAAAAAGTAATGAACAACATACAAATATTCTTAGAATATAAAAGATATAAATCACAGGGCGCATAGGGGCATCATTATGCTTTTTATAATTCTCTGTGAAATTTGTGGTTGAACATCTTGGCGGGTTCAGTTTTGTAACCTGAACCCAATGATTTTATAGGACAATGGTGTTTTCCAGTTTATAATAATTTCTTAAAGTATAAACATATGGGGTTCAAGTCACAAACTTGAACCCGCAGAAGAGAATTTTTATAATAATATAAGGTAAGAACCTTTTTTTTGTGACCTTCGTGTTGAAAATATTTTCTTTAACCCCTGTGGTTAAAAAGGAGGTATAAAAATGCGTATTCTTTTAAACCCCTTCAAAAGCCATCTATGCGTCTTATCATTTATTGCTTTTCTCTTGTTATTCACACCCGTACTGACTGCCAATGAGCCAGCAACAAAACCGACAAATCAGGAGTTTAAACAAAAGACCGCAAAACTCCAGATGCCCTTTATTGCCAATAATGGTCAGATGGATGGACAGGTGAAGTTCTATGCAAAGACATTCGGCGGGACGGTGTTTGTGACTAAAGAAGGAGAGATTGTGTATGCATTGCCAATGAATAGTTCGGAGTTGAGAGTTCAGGGTTTAGAGTCGGGGGTCAGGAGTCAGGGGTCAGCGGTCAGGAGACAGGGGTGTAGGGGCGAATTGCAGTCGCCCAACGGGATACACAACGAGGCAGGTATGTTGCATGATCATCGTATATCAGATATCGTGCATCCTGCATCATGGATCGTAGAACATGATAAATCCGAAACCTGTGGTGAGCAAAGTCGAACCATCCAAAATATAAGAGCAATTGCCTTGAAAGAGCAGTTTGTTGGAGCAAAGACAATAACAATACAGGGTGAGGCGCAATCCGTTACAAAGGTCAGCTATTTTAAGGGCAATGACCCGTCTAAATGGAAGACAAATATTTCAACCTACGACTCAGTAAATCTTGGAGAAATCTACGACGGTATAGAACTGAAGTTGAGGGCTTATGGAAATAATGTAGAAAAACTCTTTACGGTAAAGCCAGGCGCAAATCCTGAAAAAATAAAGTTAAAACTGAGAAATCCGAATTCCGAATTCCAAAATCCGAAATTGTCAGTAAACGAACAAGGTGAGCTTGAAGTTGAGACAGGGCTTGGGACTGTAAAGTTCACAAAGCCCGTTGCGTATCAGGAGATTGACGGTAAGAGGGTGGAGGTGGAATGTAAATATACGATTGCGGATTGTGAAATGCAGAATGCAGAATGTAAAACAAATCTGAAATCCAAAATTCGAAATCTGTCCTCGACTTCGATCGGGGATCCAAAATCTGAAGTTCCGAAATCCAAAATCGAAAATCCAATATTCGAGTACGGTTTCACCGTCGCCTCTTACGACAAGACAAAAGACCTCATCATTGACCCTCTGCTGGCTTCCACGTTTCTGGGCGGGTCTAATGATGACTGGGGTAATTCTCTCGCCCTCGACACCAGCGGGAATGTATATGTGACGGGGTATACTTATTCAACTGACTTTCCGACCACGAGCGGGGCTTATGATACCTCTTTTAATTTTTATAATTATGATGTCTTTGTCTCGAAGCTGGATGGTGGATTAACGAGCCTGCTGGCTTCCACGTTCCTGGGCGGGACTAGTTATTATACTGAGTGGGGTAATTCTCTCGCCCTCGATACAAGCGGGAATGTATATGTGACGGGGCTTACTAGTTCAGCAGACTTTCCGACGACGAGCGGGGCTTATGATACATCATATAATAATTCTGCTGGTTATGATTTTTACGATGCCTTTGTCTCGAAGCTGGACGGTGGATTAACGAGCCTGCTGGCTTCCACGTTTCTGGGCGGGTCTAGTTTGGAAGACGGTTATTCTCTCATCCTAGATACCGGCGGGAACGTATATGTGACGGGGTATTCTCAATCAGACTTTCCGACGACGAGCGGGGCTTATGATACCACTTCTAATGGTTATAGTGATGTCTTTGTCTCGAAGCTGGATGTTGGATTAACGAGCCTGCTGGCGTCCACGTTCCTGGGTGGGGCTGATGGTGATTCTGGTTATTCTCTTGCCCTCGACAAGAGCGGGAACGTTTATGTGACGGGGTATACTTCTTCATCAAATTTTCCGACGACGAGCGGGGCTTATGATACCACTTCTAATGGTTATAGTGATGTCTTTGTCTCGAAGCTGGACGGTGGATTAACGAGCCTGCTGGCATCCACGTTCCTGGGAGGGTCTAATAATTCTGACCGGGGTAATTCTCTCACCCTCGACACAAGCGGGAACGTATATGTAACGGGGGATACTTATTCGTCAAACTTTCCGACGACGAGCGGGGCTTATGATACCTCTTTTAATGGTTCTTGGGATGTCTTTGTCTCGAAGCTGGATGGTGGATTAACGAGTCTGCTTGCATCCACGTTCATGGGCGGGTCTGGTGATGATTATGGTAATGCTCTCACCCTCGACACAGGCGGGAACGTATATGTAACGGGGGAAACTATTTCATCAAACTTTCCGACGACGAGTGGGGCTTATGATACTGATACCTCTTATAGTAATAAGGATGTCTTTGTCTCGAAGCTGGACGGTGGATTAACGAGCCTGCTGGCATCCACGTACCTGGGCGGGTCTAGTTATGATATTGGTAATTCTCTCGCCCTCTACACCAGCGGGGATGTGTATGTGACGGGGTATACTGGGTCATACAATTTTCCGACGACGAGCGGGGCTTATGATACCTCTTCTAATGGTTATCGTGATGTCTTTGTCTCGAAGCTGGATAGCGACCTTTCTGTATCAATTACCCCTACGCCAACACCAACGCCAACACCATGTACCGATGCTTATGAGCCGAACGACAGTTCCTCACAGGCATACGGTCCTTTAACCTCTGGTTCGAGTTACAGCGGAAAGATTTGTACTAGTAGCGATGTTGACTGGTTTAAAGTCAATGTAACAAGTGCAGGCACTATTTCCTTATCATTAACAGTTCCATCTTCTAATGATTATGACTTAGAGCTATATAGTCCATCGTACACACTAGTTGCTAGATCCACTAACGGTACTGGTGCTAGAGAATCAGTCAGTTATAATGCTACCACAACAGGATATTACTATATTAAAGTTTTTGGATACAGTGGGTCATACAATACATCAAGTCAATATACGCTTACGTATACATTTACTGGGGCTGCAACACCAACGCCAACCCCAACGGCAACTCCAACACCGACAGCGACGGCTACAAAAACACCAACGCCTACGCCAACGCCCACACCAACAGCAACCGTAACAGCAACGCCAACAGTAACTGCTACACCGACAGTGACGGCAACTCCAACGCCAACAGCAACGGCAACAGCAACTGCTACACCGACAGTGACGGCAACTCCAACACCAACAGCAACGCCAACAGTGATAGCCACCATTTCGGTTGGGATTTATCCCATTGGCGTGGGAGTCAATTCCTCGACAAACCGTATCTATGTGGCAAATTATGATAGCAATACGGTTAGTGTAATAGATGGCACTACCAATATAGTGCTATCTACCATTTCGGTTGGGAGTATGCCCCATGGCGTGGGAGTCAATTCCTCGACAAACCGTATCTATGTGGCAAATAATAGTAGCAATACTGTGAGTGTAATAAATGGCGCTACAAATACGGTGCTATCTACCATTTCGGTTGGGAGTGGTCCCATTGGCGTGGGAGTCAATTCCTCGACAAACCGTATCTATGTGGCAAATAATAGTAGCAATACTGTGAGTGTAATAGATGGCGCTACCAATACGGTGCTCTCTACAATTTCGGTTGGGAGTAATCCCGCCAGCGTGGGAG
>Ga0209343_10002296_pt1 | contig 24870 bp, 17 predicted proteins | sample RifCSPlowO2_02_FD_184026 | JGI IMG/M metagenome (GOLD analysis project Ga0209343, IMG submission 184026) | Groundwater microbial communities from Rifle, Colorado - Rifle CSP2_plank lowO2_0.2 (SPAdes) (version 2) | ecosystem: Environmental > Aquatic > Deep subsurface > Groundwater | place... | reverse complement strand
ATGTTGAAATATGACAAACCGTTCGACAACACCCGTTTTTACGCAATTCCTGCTTGAGCCAAAAAAATGCAAAAATCACAGAAAAAATGCTTGTCCTCAAACAGAGTATCTACAAAGCATCTTGGTTCTAATGGATTATCTGGGATAAAACTGTTGAACAAAAAAGCCAGTTCAAATTTCTTGGTGCCGGGTCGCAATGACAGCCGAAATGGATTTTTTCCAGGACTTAAACAATGAAGCGGAATGTAGCTTGTATCGTCGCGGCGCTTCATCTTCTCGTGTCGCCGTTTGCGGCCAGTGCGGCTTCTCTTGCGGACAAATTCACGCCGGAAACGCCGTATTATTTCGATAGTTTCGATCCCGGACAACAACCCTGGAAGCCGGGGCAGCATTTGAACATCGAGGAAGTGTTCAAGAATTATCAGTATTACGAGATTGTGCTCGATCAGAACGGCAAGGAAATCACGGTCAACCAATACGTCCGTGGCGTCAAGACCGGCAGCGAGAAGTATCTGGAATTGCCGGATGGGTCGTTGCGAAAAAAATGAGCGGGACGCAAGTGCTACCAAAGGCAGGCAGCATGCTGTTGATCTTTACACAATTCATGACAGATACTTTTACTGCAACGGTCATTCCTGCAAGACTCTTGAAATGAAAAAAGGCACGCCTGGGCGTGCCTTTTTATTACCGACAATTAACGATTAACGGCTGCTGCCATTATTGCCGCGTCCGAGTGCATAACTTGGACGGTCGCTGCCACTGCGGTGTGGCGCGCTGTTGCCGCCGCGATTCTGGTTACCGAAGCTGCGCTCCTGGCTGCGTGGTTGGCCCTGACCAGCGCCATGACCGGCGCCCTGGCCGCGACCTTGCCCGCCAAAACCCTGGCCGCCGCCTACCCCCGGGGTATGACCCTGGTTGCCGTTTGCCTGGCCATGCCATTGACCGTGACCTTCCTTGCGTCCGGCATGGCTATGACGGCTGTCCGGCGCGCTGTGGTGAAAGCCACCGCTGCGAACCTGTCCCGGGCCTGTCGAAGGATTGCCGTGGCCGGCAAATCCGCCAGTGCGGCTGCCACCGCCAAAACCACCGCCACTACTGCGCGGGCCGCCGTTGCCGCGCGGACGATCTGACGAAGGGCCGCCAGTGCGCAGTTTGTATTTCGGCTCCAGCCCTTCGATGGTGTGCATCTTGATGCTTTGCTCGGTGTAGCGTTCGATGCGCTTCAGCAATTGCGCATCGCGGTTCGAGGCAAACGAGATGGCAATGCCGGACGAACCGCCGCGGCCGGTGCGGCCGATGCGGTGCACGTAGTCTTCGGCAAACTTGGGCAAATCGAAGTTGATCACATGCGAGATACCGCGCACATCGAGACCGCGCGCAGCCACATCGGTGGCGACCAGGATGCGCACGCTGCCGTTGCGCATATTGAGCAGAGTGCGGTTGCGTTCGCGCTGGTTCATGTCGCCGTGCAATGCCGCAACGGAATGGCCTTGTGCGGACAGTTGGTCGGCAAGGCTGTCTGCATCGCGCTTGGTGGCGGTGAATACTAGTGCCTGGTTCATGTCCGCATCGGTCAGCAGGTGGCTGAGCATCTTGTTCTTGTGCGCCACGTCGTCGGCAAACATCATGCGTTGTTCGATGTTCTCGTGTTTGTCCTTGGCAGCCGAGACGGAGATTTTCTTCGGTGTCTTGAGCAGGCGCGAGGCCAGATTGCCGACCACGCCATCGAGCGTCGCGGAGAACAGCAGAGTCTGGCGCGTTGCCGGTGTCGCCTTGGCGATGCGTTCCACGTCATCGACAAAACCCATGTCCAGCATGCGATCCGCTTCGTCCAGAATCAACACTTCCAGACGCGAAAAATCGATGCGGCCGCGTTCCAGATGGTCGATCAGACGGCCCGGTGTGGCGACGAGAATATCCACATGGCTGGACAGCAGACGGTTCTGCACCGGGTAGGGCATACCGCCCAGGATGCTGATGATCTTGAAGCGCATGTTCTTGCCGTACTTGGTCGCGGCATCACAGACTTGTTGCGCCAGTTCGCGGGTCGGGGTCAACACCAGCACGCGCGGGCCTTTGCCGGGCAGCGCGGAAGGCGTGGCCAGGCGGTTCAGTGCGGGCAGGATGAATGCGGCGGTCTTGCCGCTGCCGGTCTGCGAGGAGGCCATCAGGTCGTGGCCGGCCATGATTTCGGGAATGGCCTGCGCCTGGATCGGCGTGGGCTCGGTGTAGCCGGTCTCGGCAATCGCCTTGAGAATGGCGGCGTTTAAATTCAGATTTTCAAATGACATAATGCTTCCTTTTTTAGAATCATAAGGGAACCCTCTTCGTTATTCAGACGCAAGCCAACACCCAGTTAAAAAATAACCGAATGCCAAATCGAATCTGGCACGACGAACTTTGTAGGAGCGCAGCTTGCTGCGCGATGAGCAATCGCCCGACAAGTCGGGCTCCTACTGGTGGTACCCTAGTGTGAGCGCAGGCAGTAAAACTACCCGTTGAACGGGGAGACGATTAACCGGCGCATAAAACATCGTTGCTAACCGGAAAACCCAGAATTTCTTGATGAGTTTTTTAGACAGGCGCGATTTGCATACGCGCGAGAGATAGGTCAGAAAACGATGAACAAAATGCCGCAGGGGAATTCCCTGACTGCGGCAAGGCGCGCATTATAACGATGAAAAAAATAAAAGCCAGCGATATTTTGCGGTGCGGATGCGCGAATGCAGTAACGTGATTTTGGCACGGCCGCTTTTGTTCATACCATTTGCCGGCAGTCTGGGTTATCCTGTTTCTTCAGCCGCACCAGTTTTCCATAAGGAGCAGTCGTAGTTGCCAAAAAAGATCGTGCCCGGAAAGCAAGGGCCAATGCCCCGCATATACCCGCCGTTGCGGAAGCGCAGAACGCGCGCGTCACTATTGGTGTCCTGGACATTGCGGGCACGGTAACACTGTTGTCTATCGAAAATGAACAATAGCCAGAAAAATCACACTTTTTATCTTCGTCCGACCGGCATCTTTTTCCTATGCGCGCTTCTCATTATCCTGGCGGGCTACGCGCTGTTCGAGATTATCAAAACAAACGAAAAGAATGATACCAATAAAACACTGGTCAGCGTCGGCCATCTCAAGACCCATGAGATTCAATCGTATCTTGCGGAGCGCAAAAACGATGCGGCTGTCATATCGAGTTTCTTGACTACCCCGTCGTCGCAACATTGGCTGGCGCACCAAAGTGACAACGCTCCGGAAACCCTGAATCAGTTGGCTGAATCTGTCGTAAAAGCGTACCAATATAGAGGATTGCTGTTACTCGATGCCAAAGCAACTATCCGCCTGAGTGCCGGCCGCAGCGGCATATTGACCGCAACCGGTAAAGCCATCGCTTTGCGCGCGATGCATGAACGCTCCCCTGCTTCTTTTCAAATATATTTTGGCGATCCCTCTACCCCGGATGTGCCGGTACTGGATACTTTTGTGCCCGTCATGAGCACGGACGGGGCGGTAGCCGTGGGCATGGTTGTGCTGCGCAACGAGCTGAATTACCTGTTCCAGTTGCTCCAGGTCTGGCCGGTAGAAAGCGAGACGGCAGAATCGTTGCTCATCACCAGAGAGGGCAGCGATGTGCTGTTTCTCAATGAACTCCGCCACCAGAAAGAGACCTCACTCAAATTGCGCATTCCGCTGAACACCGACCCAAACTCACCTGCATGGCCGGCCATATCAGCCGTCACCGGGCATTTCGGCCTGTTGGAGGCCAACGACTACCGTAACAAGCGCATTCTTGCCTATACCATCGCTGTTCCAGACACACGCTGGAGCATGGTGGTCAAGATGGATATAGAAGAGGCTGTGGCGCATAGCCTGAGATTGTTGCGAGTCGCGATAATTATTACTGTGGCCTTTATTTTATTCGCGGGGATGATCGTATGGCTGTGGTGGCGCAAAGACCAGGCAGAACAGTTGGCGAACAAACAATTGCAGGAAAGCGAAATCCGATACCGCCGTCTCCACGAGAGCATGATGGATGCTTTCGTCATGGTGGACATGACTGGACATTTGCTTGAGTTCAATCACTCTTATCAGGAAATGCTGGGGTATTCCGCCGTGGAGTTGCTGCGCCTGTCCTGCGCTGACCTGACGCCGGGAAAATGGCACGAGTTCGATAAACGTATCATCGCGGAGCAGGTTATTCCAAATGGACAGTCTCAGGTGTACGAGAAGGAATACATCCGCAAGGATGGGACAGTTATTCCGGTGGAATTGAAATATTCCCTGCTGATGAACAAGAATAAACAGCCCGAGGCGATATGGGCCATCGTGCGGGACATCACCGAGCGCAAGCGTACTGAGCAAGTTTTGCAGCAAGGCGCGGATCGCATCGAGATGTTGCTGAATTCGGTTGCCGAGGGAATATACGGCGTGGACAGGCAAGGGAACTGCACATTCATCAACGCAGCCGGATTGCATATGCTCGGCTATCAGGAAGAATCCGAACTGACAGGCAAGAATATGCACAGCCTGATTCATCACACGCGTGCGGATGGATCTCCCTACCCCGCTGCGGAGTGCCGTTTGTACAGTTGCCTGAAATCTCAGAAAAACGTCCATGTCGATGATGAATTGTTCTGGCGCAAGGACGGCAGTTCTTTTCCGATTGACTATTGGTCCCGCCCGATCATACTGAATGGCGAAGTCGGCGCGGTCATCACATTCCTTGATATCACTGAACGCAGGCAGGCTGACGAGAAGTTGCGAAGATCATCCGAGGAAATTGAAGACCTTTACAATCACGCTCCCTGCGGTTATCACTCTCTGGACAAAGACGGCAACATCCGATTGATGAACGATACCGAACTCTCGTGGCTGGGCTATACGCGGGACGAAGTGATCGGAAAAATGAAGTGGCAGGATTTGCTTGCGCCCGCAAGCCTCTCTACCTTCCGGGAATCCTTCCCACAATTATTACAGCAGGGATCTGTCCATGACATCGAGATCGAAATAATCCGCAAGGACAGTACAGCGTTTACCGGGCTCGTAAACGCAACCGCCATTTACGACTCTGGCGGGAATTATGTGATGAGCCGGTCCACGATAATCGATATTACCGAACGCAAACGGGCTAAGCGCCGCATGCAGGATCTCTCCGCACATCTCCAGACCGTACGCGAGGAGGAAAAGGCCAGCATCGCGCGCGAAATCCACGATGATCTGGGCGGCACGCTGACCGCGCTCAAAATGGAAGCCTACTGGCTGGCAGAAGAATTATCCGCGATCAAGGAAACCGAGCCGCTGCTCAAGCATGTCGAACTGATGTCGCAGTTGACCGAAAATGCGGTGAACGTCACACGGCGTGTAATCACCGGACTGCGCCCGACGATACTGGATGATCTCGGCTTGCTGGCGGCGCTGGAATGGCAAGCCGAGCAATTCCGCAAACACACCGGCATCGGATGCCGGGTTAACGGCATCGATGATAAAGTCAAACTGGACAGCCAATACGCGATTGTATTGTTCCGCATTTTTCAGGAATCACTAACCAATGTCGCGCGGCATTCCGGCGCATCCAGGGTGGAAGTCGAATTTCACGGCGGCTACGATGAGGTTATGCTGTCGATCAGCGACAATGGCCGCGGCCTGCCGGAAGGACACACCGTAGCATCAGGCTCCTATGGCATGCGCGGCATGAGCGAGCGCGTCGAGCAACTGGGCGGCAGGATCAGCTTCGGCAGCCCGCCCGGCGGCGGATTTTCCGTTACGGTAATATTGCCGTTGCCCATTGAAAACAAGGAAGGGGAAGAAGCATGATTCGCATCCTGATCACCGACGACCATGCCATCGTGCGCCAGGGATTGGCGCGCATCCTGGAGAAAGACCAGGGGATGGAAATCGTCGCGGAGTACGACAACGGTATCGACGCCCTGCATTGGCTGCGCGCCAACGACTGCGACATCGCGCTGATCGATATTTCGATGCCCGGCATGAGCGGCATCGACCTGCTCAAACAGATTCGGGAAGAAAAACCGAAATTGCCGGTACTGGTCATCAGCATCTACCCGGAAGACCAGTACGCCGTGCGGCTCATCAAGGCCGGCGCAGCCGGGTACCTGACCAAGGGATGTGCACCTGCAATAGTGGTCGAGGCGGTGCACCAGATAGTGAGCGGCAAGAAATACATCAGTCCGGTGGTGGCTGAAATGCTCGCCAACGAATGCGGCACACAGGATGGCAAGCTTCCGCATGAAACCCTGTCGGACCGTGAATACCAGATTTTCCTGCTGCTGGCCTCGGCCAAAACCGTGTCGGAAATTGCCGATACCCTGGCCTTGAGCGGAAAAACCATCAGCACCTACCGCAGCCGCATCCTGGAAAAAATGCATCTGCGCAACAATGCCGAAATAATGCACTACGCCATCGAGAAACAGATACAGGCATAGCTGTCGGGGTTGTCACCCTCGACTATGCTCGGGACAGGCTTGGTTCGCAGCCTGTCGCTGCCTGGGATCGAATTTCGCGGTTGCCGGTTGGGATTTTACCCGGCAACGCAGCTTCCATTGCACCCTGTCAGGCAAACACTGACAACAATTTTTCCCCATTCCTTACGCCATAATCAGGCAAACACCGATGCAACTTCCGTGCGTGATGGAACATCATTCGAATGCGGTAATTGCAGATTCAGTGGCTACTTTTAAACAGCGCAGCAAATGGCGGGGTGAATCGATGAATGTGTTCATAGTGGAGGATTCAGAGGTCGTGCGCGAGCACATGGAATCCATGCTGTCCGCGATCCCCGGAGTCGAGGTGGTCGGATATGCGGCGGACGAGTTGGGTGCGATAGAACGCATCAATGCATTGTTGCCCGATGTGGTGACCCTTGATATCAGCCTGCAGCCCGGCTCGGGGATCAGAGTGCTGGAAAACATCAAAAAGCAACATCCGTCGATTAAAGTCATCGTGCTGACCAACTACACCGACGAGTTTTACGCCAACGGCTGCAAGCGTGCCGGGGCTGATTGTTTTTTCGACAAGACTTTTCAGTTTTCGCGGGTTCGTTCGGCTTTGTGGTCATGGATTCACGCCGACCAGATGGGCAATAAATCTGCCGTCTTGCGCGAGCCTGAAAAATGAAATGCTTTTTTTCACAGCAGTCGGGAATTTTGGCTATAAAAATTCTGCCGAGATCCGCATCAAACAATGGCCGTACGTGTCAATAAACCTGAATAACGCTGTCCAGTCCGCTGATTAAGCATATCTACACAGATTTTGGAGCAGTTCCGATAATTGATGCCCCACCAAAATGGTTAACCAGTTTATCCCGATAATCATTTACCCGGTATTGCGTAATCTGTGTAATCTGATGCAACTGCCAGCCATTCGGCCATGCTGGCAAAAGGATTTGCACAGCCATCTGACCAAGTTGGCGAACAACCCAAACCGAGTCATTGGCTAACGCCAGCCAGGCCGCTGGTTATGCGGACAACTGCTTTTCCCGGGATAAACAGTGACCTGAAAATTATGCCCCGGTTCTATTGAGGGCGCCTCTAAATTACCGTCATTCATTTGAGGCCAGGAATTTGGCGGATTTGATCAGCATTGCGCAAATAAATTCGCACCTCAATCGGAAAAATGGATATTCCATGAGCGATGAATTTAACGAGCAGGAGTTGCACCGGATGCGAAATGACGCAGAAGAGAAACTTGCCCGACGCACACCCGCGAAGGCAGCGCCAGATCGCTCTGCCGGTGAGCTTCTGCACGAACTCCAGGTGCACATGATCGAACTGGAGATGCAGAATGAGGCCTTGCGCCAGTCCCGGATGGAACTGGAGAAATCCCGTGACCGTTACGTGGATTTCTACGACTTTGCCCCCGTCGGTTATCTCAGCCTCAGCAACCAGGACATGATCGACGAAATCAACCTCACCGGTGCCGCGCTGCTCGGGGTGGAGCGCAACCAGCTTTTCCAGCGCAGCTTCGCCTCTTTTGTTGCCACGGAGGATCGCGATCGCTGGTATCGCCATTTTCTGAAAGTACTGGCAAGCGACGACATGCTGACTTGTGAACTGGAACTTTTGCGCGGTGACGGTTCCCGCCGTTACGTCAGGCTGGATTGCCTGCGCATAAGCAGAGCTGGCAAGACACCCGTGGTGCGCATCGTGCTGGCCGACATCACCGAACGCACTCTGGCTGAGGAAACCGTGCGTGCCCAGGAAGAATTCTTTCGCATGATTGCCGAGAACGTCGAAGACTTTATTGCGGTGCTTGATCTGGAAGGCCGGCGGCTCTACAACAGTCCCTCCTACGCCAGACTTTTTGGCGACATCGAAGCCATGAAGGGCACAGACTCCTTCGCCGAGATACATCCGGATGACCGTGAAAGCATTAAACGAGCGTTTAACGAAACCGTACAATCCGGCATCGGCCATCGGTTGAATTTCCGCTTTGTGCTGGCGGACGGAAGTATCCGTTACATGGAATCCTGCGGTGGGCTGATCAAAAACAACCAAGGCCAGCCATCGCATGTGGTCGTGGTGTCCCGCGACATCACCGAGCGTATTAAGTACGATGAGGAAATCCGCAATCTGGCTTTCTATGACACCTTGACACAACTTCCCAACCGCCGTCTGCTAAACGACCGGCTGGCTCAGGCAATGGCCTCCAGCAAGCGCAGCAATCGTTATGGCGCGCTGATGTTCGTCGACCTGGATAACTTCAAGTCGCTCAACGACGCGCATGGCCACAATGTGGGGGATTTGCTGCTGACGCAAGTGGCATGCCGGATTACCAGCTGCGTGCGCGAAATGGACACGGTTGCGCGTTTCGGGGGAGATGAGTTCGTGGTGATGCTGAGTGAACTGGACGTTGATAAATCCGAGTCTATCGTGCAGTCCGGCATCGTTGCGGAAAAGATCCGCGCCCTTCTGGCCGAGCCTTATTTGCTGAAAATTCAGAAGGACGGCAATGCGGCAACCACCCTGGAGCACCATTGCACTTCGAGTATCGGTGTCGTGTTGTTCATCAATCACGAAGCCAGCCAGGATGACATCATCAAGTGGGCCGATACGGCGATGTATCAGGCGAAAGAAGAAGGGCGCAATCTGGTCCGTTTCTTTGGTTTGAAGGGTTGAATTCAGGGGTTGCACGAAACGCGCGGAATTGACCCGCCTCTGTGCTAGAATGCGCGCCCTTTTCATAAGCAAGGCTGTATCCATGTCCCGCGAACTCCGCAATATCGCCATCATCGCCCACGTCGACCACGGCAAGACCACGCTGGTGGACAAGCTGCTCAGCCAGTCCGGCACGTTTGCCTCCCACCAGCATGTCGCCGAGCGCGTCATGGACAGCAACGACCTGGAAAAAGAGCGCGGCATCACCATTCTGGCGAAGAACTGCGCTGTCGATTACGAAGGCGTGCATATCAATATCGTGGATACTCCCGGCCACGCCGATTTCGGCGGCGAGGTGGAGCGCGTGCTGGGCATGGTGGACGGCGTGTTGCTGCTGGTGGATGCGGTGGAAGGCCCGATGCCGCAGACCCGTTTCGTCACCAAAAAGGCACTTGCCCTCGGCCTGCGCCCGATCGTGGTGCTCAACAAGGTGGACCGCGACGGCGCGCGCCCGGATTGGGTGATCAACAAGACTTTCGATTTGTTCGACAAACTCGGCGCGACCGAAGAACAACTGGATTTTCCGGTGGTGTATGCCTCGGCATTGAACGGTTACGCCACGCTCGATCTGGCCAAACCCAGCACGGATATGCGCCCGCTGCTGGATGCGGTGCTCAAGCATGTGCCCGCGCCGGATACCGATGTGGACGCTCCGCTGCAATTGCAGATTTCCGCGCTGGATTATTCCAGTTTCGTCGGCCGCATCGGCGTCGGCCGTGTGCGTCGCGGTCGCATCAAGCCGGGGCAGGATGTGATGGTATTGAACGGCAACAACCCGCCGAAACGCGCGCGCGTCAACCAGGTGCTGGGTTTTCGCGGCATAGAACGCGTGCTGCTGGACGAAGCCCTTGCGGGCGATATCGTGCTGGTTAACGGCATCGACGAGATCGGCATCGGTGTGACGCTGGCTGATGTGAGCCAGCCGGAAGCCTTGCCGATGCCCAAGGTGGATGAACCGACGCTGACGATGAATCTGATGGTGAATACCTCGCCATTGTGCGGACAGGAAGGCAAGTTCATCACCAGCCGCCAGATACGCGATCGCCTGACCAAGGAATTGCTGGTGAACGTGGCGTTGCGTGTCGATGAAACGGACAACACCGACGTGTTCCTGCTGGCCGGGCGCGGCGAATTGCATCTGACCATTTTGCTGGAAACCATGCGCCGGGAAGGTTTTGAAATGGGCGTGGGCAAGCCGCGCGTGGTGTACCGCGAAATCAACGGCGAGAAGTGCGAGCCTTTCGAAGTGCTGACCGTGGATGTGGAAGATACCAACCAGGGCGCGGTCATGGAAGAGCTCGGTCGCCGGCGCGGCGACTTGCAGGACATGCAGCCGGACGGCCATGGCCGCGTGCGCCTCGAATACCGCATTCCGGCGCGTGGCCTGATAGGCTTCCAGTCCGAATTCATGACGATGACGCGCGGCACCGGCATCATGGCGCACGTGTTCGACGACTACGCGCCGGTCAAGGCGGATATGCCCGGCCGCCGCAACGGTGTGCTGATTTCGCAGGACAACGGCGAGGCGGTGGCTTACGCTTTGTGGAAGCTGGAAGACCGCGGTCGCATGTTCGTAACGCCCGGCGACAAGTTGTACGAAGGCATGATCATCGGCATACACAGCCGCGACAACGATCTGGTGGTCAATCCGATCAAGGGCAAGCAACTGACCAACGTGCGCGCCTCGGGAACCGATGAAGCGGTGCGCCTGACCCCGCCGATTCGCCTGACGCTGGAATCCGCAGTCGAGTTTATCGACGATGATGAAGTGGTGGAAATCACGCCATTGTCTGTCCGTATCCGTAAACGCTACTTGTCGGAAATTGAACGCAAGCGCGCGTCGCGCTCTTGAGTTGGTGAGCTAGCGGGTGAAACAGCAGGGGCGCGCAGGCGCCCCTTTTCATTCTGGCCGGCGGGTTTATACTGCACGCCGATATTCACGACGGAGGATGTCATGAAAAAATTCCTGTTGCTCGCCGGGTTGATGCTTATTACTGCCGCGTCCCATGCCGCCGTTCAGGGCAGGGAAGTCAGCTACAGCGCCAACGGCACCGTGCTCAAGGGCTATATTGCCTACGATAACGCCATCAAGGGCAAGCGCCCCGGCATCCTGGTGGTGCATGAATGGTGGGGGCACAACGAATACGCGCGCAAGCGCGCCCGCATGCTGGCCGAGCGGGGCTACACCGCGCTGGCGCTGGACATGTACGGCGATGGCAAGCAGGCGCACCATCCGGACGATGCGCAGAAATTCTCGAGCGAAGTGAACCAGAACGAAAAACTTGCCAAGGCCCGTTTCGATGCAGCGCTTGCGCTGATCAAAAAGGAAAAGACGGTGGATGCCGCCAACATCGCCGCCATCGGCTACTGCTTTGGCGGCTCGGTGGTGCTGAACATGGCGCGGCTTGGCGCACCCCTCAAGGCCGTGCTGAGCTTCCATGGCGGCCTGGCTGCGCAACACCCGGCGGAAGCAGGCAAGGTTAAGGCGCGTATCGCCTCCTTTACCGGCGAAGACGACCCGTTCATTCCCGCCGCGCAGGTCGCGGCGTTCCGCCGGGAGATGGACAAGGCGGGCGTGAACTACAAGGCGGTGACCTATCCCGGCGCCACACATGCCTTCACCAATCCGGCAGCCGATAAATACGGGCAGGAATTCAAGCTGCCGCTGGCCTACAACGCCGCAGCCGACCAGGCTTCGTGGGATGCGGGCCTGGCGTTTCTCGCTGATGCGTTGAAGAATTAGCGGGCGTAGGGCGGGTGACACCCGCCGCTCCAGACAACAGGTGTAGGGCGGGTTAACCAGCGGCTTATGTCACCGTTTTTTGGTGACTTAGCCGAATGGCTATGCAGAGCCAACCCGCCGCTCCAGACTTCTTCGTGAACTCGTGTAACGGCGGGTGTGACCCGCCCTACATCCGCGTGCGATGCCTTATACTTCGCATATCTTCCATTTCTGAATAATCATGCTGGAAATCTTGCTGATCGCAGCCGTGCTGGCGTTAGTAGTTGTGCTGATCGTATTGCAGCAGCGGCTGCCCGCGCGCGCGGCGCAGGTGCTGGAGCAGCAGCACCGCGCCATGCTGACCGATCTGCACGACGGCCTGAACAAGCAGGGCGACCGGTTGATCGCGGCGCAGGCAGCTGAAGCGGAGCGTCTGCGCGCGGCGGTGGGCGAGGAGTTGCGCCTCACGCGCGATGCAATCACTGCCCTGCAAGCCAAACAGGACACGCTGCGCAGCGAGATACTGGCGCAGACGCTGGCGAAACTGGCGGAGCAGGGGCGCGCCGATCAGGAGTTGATCCAGAATTCATTCCGCAACGCCACGCAACATCTGGCGAACAGCATCGAGACCTTGTCCAGGACAGTGGACGGACGGCTGGAACTGATCGGCGGCAAGGTGAACGAGCGGCTCGACGAGGGCTTCAAGAAGACCAACGAAACTTTCGTCAGCGTGATGGCGCGGCTGGCCACGATAGACGAGGCGCAAAAGAAGATCGACGGCCTGACCACCAACATGGTGAGTTTGCAGGAACTGCTGGGCGACAAACGTTCGCGCGGGGCGTTCGGCGAGGTGCAACTGGAAGGGCTGGTGCGCAACATCATGCCGCCGCAGTCCTATGCCATGCAGCATACGCTGCCCAACGGCAACCGCGCCGATTGCGTGCTCATGCTGCCGGAGCCGACCGGCATGGTGGCGGTGGATTCAAAGTTTCCGCTGGAAAATTACCACCGCATGTTCGATGCGGGGCTGGCCGAGTCGGACAAGTTGCTGGCGCAGCGCCAGTTCAAGGCGGATATCAAAAAGCATGTTGACGACATCAGCAGCAAATACATCATTCCGGGGGTGACTTCGGACGGCGCGGTGATGTTCGTTCCTGCCGAGGCGGTATTTGCGGAAATCCACGCGCATCATCCGGATGTGGTGGACTACGCGATGCAGCGGCGGGTGTGGGTGGTGTCGCCCACCACGCTGATGGCGGTGCTGAACACTGCGCGCGCGGTGATGAAGGATGTGGAGACGCGCAAGCAGGTGCACATTATCCAGGACGAGCTGGGCAAGCTGGGCAAGGATTTCGGGCGTTTCGACGAGCGCATGAAAAAACTCGCGGAGCATATCCGCCAGGCGAACAAGGACGTGGAAGACGTGCAGATCAGCAGCCGCAAAATTACCGAACAGTTCGCCAAAATCGAGCGCGTGGAACTGGATCGTCCGCTAGTGTTGCCGCAAGCCAGCGCTGAATAGTTGACTGCAATAAACGTTGGTATGATAGCCCGTCACCGCAAATTATAAATTTCGAAATCAGCATGAAACTTGCAGTCGCACAAATCAATTGCACCGTCGGGGATCTGGGCGGTAATGCCGCAAAGATCCTCGCCTGCGCCGAACAGGCCAGACAGCAGGGCGCACATTTGTTATTGGCACCCGAACTCAGCCTGTGCGGTTACCCGCCCGAAGACCTGCTGCTGCGCGACGGTTTTTACCGGGCATGCGCGCAGACGTTATCCGAACTCGCCGGGAAGACTTCCGGTATCGCCGTGGTGGTAGGGCATCCGCATGAGCAGGGCGGGAAACGCTATAACGCGGCCTCGCTGCTTCGGGATGGCGCAATCGCCGCGACCTATCTCAAACATGAGTTGCCGAACTATGCCGTGTTCGACGAGAAGCGATATTTCGATCACGGCAGCGAGCCTTGCGTGTTTGAAATGGAAGGTATCCGCTTTGCGCTGAATATCTGCGCCGACATCTGGGAACCCGATGCCGCTCGTCAGGCGCGCGATGCCGGAGCGCAGGTGCTGCTGGTACTGAACGCATCGCCCTATGCGATCGGCAAGCAGGAGGCGCGCTATCAGGTGATACGCGAGCGCATTGCGGAAACCGGCTTGGCTGTGGTTTATGCCAACCTGGCGTGCGGTCAGGACGAGCTGATTTTCGACGGCGGCTCGTTCGCGATGGACCGGCATGGCAGCCTGACGGCGCAGGGCAGGCATTTTGAAGAGGCCTTGCTGATGCTGGAAATCCGGGGCGATTTGCGCCCGGACGGGGAAAAGGTTGCGGCATTGAGCGAGGAGGCCGGCGTCTATCGCGCGTTGTGCCTCGGCGTGCGCGACTACATCGGCAAGAACCGCTTCCCGGGCGTATTGCTGGGTTTGTCGGGCGGGATCGATTCCGCGTTGACCCTGGCGATTGCAGCGGATGCGCTGGGGGCGGACAAGGTACATGCGGTGATGATGCCGTCGCCTTATACCGCGCAGATCAGCCTGGATGACTCGCGCGAAATGGTGAAAATTCTTGGCGTGCGCTATGACGAATTGCCCATCGAGGCGATGTTCCGGAGCTACTTGTCCACGCTGGAGACTGCCTTCGCCGGACGCGCCGTGGATACCACCGAGGAAAATCTGCAGGCGCGCATCCGCGGCACCCTGTTGATGGCCTTGTCGAACAAGCTCGGTTCGCTGGTGTTGACCACCGGCAACAAGTCTGAAATGACCGTGGGCTATGCCACGCTCTACGGTGACATGGCGGGCGGTCTGGCGGTATTGAAGGACGTCAGCAAAACGCTGGTATACCGCCTGGCGCGTTACCGCAACACGCTGGGGCAGGTGATCCCGGAGCGCATCATCACCCGCCCGCCGAGCGCCGAATTGCGCGCCGACCAGACCGACCAGGACAGCCTGCCGCCCTATGACGTGCTGGATGCCATCATGGCGTGCTATGTCGAACAAAACCTGGCGATTCCGGAAATCATCGCGCGCGGCTACGCCGAAGCGGATGTGCGCCGGGTAGTCCATCTGGTCCGCATCAGCGAATACAAGCGCCGCCAATCCGCGGTGGGCATCCGCGTCACCGAACGCAGTTACGGCAAGGACTGGCGGTATCCGATTACCGTGCGTTATCAGGACGACTTCTGAAATTCCCTAATCTAATTACATTTAACGGTAATTTTTGTTACAATGCGCCGCGTTTTGAGATGGGCTTCGAGCCCGTTTTTTATTTGTGGGCCGTAATCATGGATGTGGTAAAGCTGGTCGAAACGACGGTAAACGGCTTGGGCTATGAGCTGGTGGATGTTGAGCGCTCGGGTCGCGGCATGCTGCGCGTGTTCATCGACAAGCCGCAAGGTATCACGGTGGAAGATTGCCAGACGGTGAGTCATCAATTGACGCGGCTGTTTCTGGTTGAGAACGTGGATTATGACCGCCTCGAAGTTTCATCCCCGGGATTGGACAGGCCGCTGAAGAAGGAAGCAGACTTTGTGCGGTTTGCCGGACAGCAAGCGCATCTCAAGCTGCGTATGCCGATGGCGGGGCGCAAAAACTTTACGGGTGTCATCGGTGCGGTAAACGATGGAATATTGCAATTGGATGTGGATGGCAGTCAGGTGGCAATCGAACTGTCGAATTTGGACAAGGCGCGTTTAGTGCCGATTTTGTAGGGTGCGTTTTACGCACCATGGTGCACGGACTGCACCCTGCACATATGTAATCAGCCGGAGAATATAGTATGAGTCGTGAAATTTTGTTGCTGGTAGATGCGTTGTCGCGTGAAAAGAGCGTGGACAAAGAGGTCGTGTTTGAATCGCTGGAGTTGGCTCTTGCCTCTGCGACCAAAAAACGCTTTGCCGACGAAGCCGATGTGCGGGTGGAAATTGATCGCAACACCGGAGAATATGAATCTTTCCGCCGCTGGGAAGTGATGGACGACGAAACCTTCGAGACCCCGGATCTGCACATCAAGCTGGAAGAAGCGCAAAAGCGCAAAGCCGATATTCAGGTCGGAGAGTTTATTGAGGAGCCGCTGGAATCCATTGATTTCGGGCGTATCGGGGCGCAGGCCGCGAAGCAGGTTATTTTCCAGAAGATCCGCGATGCCGAACGCGAGCAGGTGCTCAGCGACTTTATGGATCGCAAGGAGCATCTGGTATCCGGCACGGTGAAACGGCTGGAACGCGGCAACGCGCTGATTGAATTTGGCAAAATCGAGGCCTTGCTGCCGCGCGACCAGATGATACCGAAGGAAAATATGCGCGTCGGCGATCGTGTCAAGGCGCATTTGTTGCGCGTGGATCGTGGCGCGCGCGGGCCGCAAGTGATCCTGTCGCGCACCTCCAATGAATTGCTGGTCAAGCTGTTCGAGCTGGAAGTGCCGGAGATCGAAGAAAAATTGCTGGAAATCGTCAGTGCGGCACGCGACCCCGGTTCGCGCGCCAAGATCGCGGTGCAATCGCATGACCCGCGCATCGACCCGATCGGCACCTGCGTAGGGATGCGCGGCTCCCGAGTGCAGGGCGTGACCAATGAACTCGCCGGCGAGCGTGTCGATATCATTCTGTGGTCGGAAGATCCCGCCACCTATGTCATCAATGCGCTGGCTCCGGCAGAGGTGAGAAGCATAGTCGTGGATGAAGATCGGCACAGCATGGATGTGGTGGTCGAGGAAGAAAATCTGGCGCAGGCGATCGGCCGCGGCGGCCAGAATGTGCGCCTGGCCAGCGAGTTGACCGGATGGGAGCTCAATATCATGACCGTCGAGCAGTCCAGTGAAAAACATAACGAAGAGTTTTCTAAAACTCGCACGGTTTTCATGGAAAGGCTGGATGTGGACGAGGAAGTCGCTGACATCCTGGTGCAGGAAGGCTTCAATACTCTGGAAGAAGTTGCGTATGTGCCGCTGGAAGAAATGCTGGAAATCGAATCGTTTGATGAAGCGACCGTGAATGAGCTGCGCAGCCGCGCGCGAAATGCGCTGTTGAATGCGGCGATTGCCAACGAAGAAATAGTTGAACACGGTATTGAAGATTTGCTCAAGCTGGAAGGTATGGATGAGCAAACCGCGCGCACCCTGGCTGGCAAGGGAGTCGCCACACAGGAACAATTGGCGGATCTGGATGCGGATGAATTGGTGGAGCTTTCCGGCATGGATAGCGAACGCGCCAATGCATTGATTATGACGGCACGCGCACCCTGGTTTGCTTGAGTCGGTAAGTGTTAAAACCTACTGATGTAGGCTCTTAAAGGACAGTAATGGGAAAATTGAACGTAGCGCAGTTTGCGACCGAGCTGGGATTGCCAGTTGCCTTGCTGCTTGAGCAGTTGAAGGCGGCAGGGCTGGACAAGGAACAGGAATCCGACCCGATGTCGGAGAAGGATAAGGCGAAATTGCTGGAACATTTGCGCCAGGCGCATGGCGCTGAAAAGCCCGCGAAGAAAATCACGCTGATCCGCCGCGAAACCTCCGAGATCAAGAAAGCTGACAGCACCGGCCGGGCGCGCACCATTCAGGTGGAAGTGCGCAAACGCCGTGTGGTGGCTCCGGCAGCCGCCGCGGAAGCTGCCGTGCCAGTTGAAGCAGTAGCAGAGGCTCCACCCAAAAAGGGCAAGGCAGCCAAGGTTGTGGATGAACAGGAACTGGCGGCACGCGAGCAGGAAGCGCGTTTGCATGCTGAATTGGCAGCGCGTCAGGCAGCCGAAGTGCAAGTCAAGCAGGAGCGCAGCAAACGCAAGGCAACCAAGATGGTTGTTGAAGCCGAGCCGCTGCCTGTCATTGCAGCAGAGGTAAAAAAAGTTGAGGAGGCGGCACCTGTTGCGGTTGTACCGCCGGCCAATCTGGCTGAAGGTACATTGCACAAGCCGGCACCCAAGCCCGGTGACAAGATAGCCAAGCCGACCAAAAAACCCAAAACCGAAGTCAAGGCAAGCCCGTGGGACGAAAAAGGGCACAAGAAGCGCACCCCTGTCAAAGCCGGTGAGAAAACGGGAGTCTGGACAACGCCGGTGCGCGCACACCGCCATGACAAGCATACCAAACATGCGGCAGCAGAAACCGCACATGCTTTTTCCCTGCCGACCGAACCTATTGTGCACGAAGTGGCGGTTCCGGAAACCATCACTGTCGCTGAATTGGCGCAGAAGATGTCGATCAAGGCCTCTGAGATTATCAAGGTGTTGATGAAAATGGGTTCGATGGTGACCATCAATCAGGTACTCGATCAGGAAACCGCAATGATCGTCGTGGAGGAAATGGGCCATATCGCCAAGGCTGCCAGGCTGGACGATCCCGATGCGTATTTGGTCGATACCGAGGCACCTCATGATGCGGTGCTGGAATCGCGCGCACCTGTCGTCACGGTGATGGGTCACGTCGACCACGGCAAGACCTCGCTGCTGGATTACATCCGCCGCACCCGTGTGGCCTCGGGCGAAGCGGGCGGCATTACCCAGCACATCGGCGCGTATCACGTCGATACCCCGCGCGGCATGATTACCTTCCTCGATACGCCGGGCCATGAGGCGTTTACCGCGATGCGCGCACGCGGCGCGAAGGCGACCGACATCGTGATTCTGGTGGTGGCCGCCGATGATGGCGTGATGCCGCAGACCAAAGAAGCCATCCACCATGCCAGAGCGGGCAATGTGCCGCTGGTGGTGGCAGTGACCAAGATTGACAAACCCGAGGCCAATGCCGAGCGCGTCAAGCAGGAGCTGGTTGCCGAAGGCGTAGTGCCGGAAGATTGGGGTGGCGATGTCATGTTCGTGGAGGTTTCCTCCAAGTCCGGGCAAGGCATAGACAAATTGCTCGAAGGCGTCTTGTTGCAGGCCGAAGTGCTGGAGCTGAGAGCGCCACGCACCACGCACGCCAAGGGGCTGGTGATCGAGGCGCGCCTGGACAAGGGCAAGGGGCCGGTCGCCACGGTGCTGATTCAATCGGGCACGATGAAACGCGGCGATGCGGTACTGGTCGGCTCGGTGTTTGGCCGGGTGCGCGCGATGCTGGATGAAAATGGCAAGGTGGTTAACGAAGCGGGCCCGTCTATTCCGGTAGAGATTCAAGGCTTGTCCGAAGTGCCTGTCGCCGGCGAAGAGTTGATGGTGTTGGCGGATGAAAAACGCGCCCGGGAGATCGCGCTGTTCCGCCAGGGCAAGTATCGCGGCGTGAAGCTTGCCAAGCAGCAGGCGGCCAAGCTGGAAAACATGTTCGAACAGATGGCCGAGGGCGAAGTGCGCACCTTGTCGCTGATCGTGAAATCCGACGTGCAGGGCTCTGCCGAAGCGATTGCGCAATCCCTGCAAAAACTTTCCACCAGCGAAGTCAAAGTCAACCTGATCCACGGTGGCGTGGGCGCGATTACCGAGTCAGATGTCAATCTGGCGCTGGCTTCCAAGGCGATTGTGATCGGCTTTAACATCCGCGCCGATGCGGCTGCGCGCAAGCTGGCCGAATCTTCCGGCGTGGACATCCGCTACTACAACATCATTTACGCGATGGTGGATGAGATCAAGGCTGCGCTCTCCGGCATGCTGGCGCCCGAGAAGCGCGAAAGCATCATGGGCATGGTCGAAGTTCGCCAGGTGTTCACCGTTTCCAAGGTGGGCACGATTGCCGGTTGCTATGTGCTGGAAGGCATGATCAAACGCGGCGCGAAGGTGCGCGTGTTGCGCGACAACGTGGTCATCCATGACGGCGAACTGGATTCGCTGAAACGCTTCAAGGACGACGTGAGGGAAGTGAAAGCCAATTTCGAGTGCGGCCTGTCGGTGAAGAATTTCAACGACCTGGTGGTGGGTGACAAGCTCGAAGCCTACGAAATCGTTGAGGTTGCGCGCGCACTGTAATGGGCAACTTTGCCAGAACCGATCGCATCGCCCAGCAAATTCAGCGCGAAATAGCCGAGCTGTTGCGCCTCGAAATCAACGACCCGGGCGTGCGTCTGGTGACCATCACCGGCGTGGAAGTGGCAGGCGATTATTCCCATGCCAAGGTATTTTTCACGCGCCTGGACGGCAAACACGAAGAAGCGCAACAGGGCCTGGAACGCGCCAGCGGTTTTTTGCGCAAGCATCTGGCGCGCAGCCTGAAACTGCGGGTCATGCCGCAACTGCATTTCGTCTACGATTCCTCCGTCGAGCGCGGCAGCCGCTTGTCGCAACTGATCGACCAGGCGGTAGCCAGCGATAAAGGAGAAAGCTCGTAGCACGTAGCTAGTAGCGGGTAGCCAAGCCGGTTTTGCCACTAGCTACCAGCTACAAGCCACTAGCTACCAGCTACCACTATGGCACGTACTTATCGCCCGTTGGATGGCGTGCTGCTGTTCGACAAGCCGCTGGAACTAAGCTCCAACACTGCGCTGCAAAAAGTCCGCCGGCTGTTCCAGGCCGAGAAGGCCGGGCATACCGGCACCCTCGATCCCCTCGCCACCGGCCTGCTGCCGATCTGCTTCGGCGAGGCCACCAAGTTTTCCAATGCCTTGCTGGATGCCGACAAAACCTATCGCGCCCTGTTGCGCCTCGGGCAAACCACCAGCACCGGCGATGCCGAAGGCGAGATACTCAGCGAACATCCGGTCGAGGTTCAGCAGTCAGATATTGATGCGGCGCTGGCAAAATTTCGCGGCGAGATCCGGCAGCTTCCGCCGATGCATAGCGCGCTCAAGCATCAGGGCAAACCGCTCTACGAATACATCCGCAAAGGCGAAACCATAGAGCGCGAACTTCGCAGCGTCGTGATACACGAGCTGCTGCTGAATTCCTTTTTAGGCAACGAATTGGACATCACCGTGCGCTGCAGCAAGGGAACTTACATCCGCACGCTGGCCGAAGACATCGGCGCGGCACTCGGCTGCGGCGCGCACCTGATCGGTTTGCGCCGCACCGCGATTGCCCATTTCGATTTGCAGCATGCCTATAGCCTACCGCAACTGGAAGCGATGACCGAAGCCGAACGCGCTGCCTGCCTGCTGCCGCTGGAATCCCTGATGCCCGATATGCCCACACTGCAACTGGATGCCGTGCAAATCAAACGTCTCGCGCAAGGGCAGCGGCTGGGTCTGGATACGGGTCTGCCGGACGGCAAAGTCCGCTTGCACGGCCCGCAGGGATTCATCGGGGTAGGGCTGCTGCAAGGCCGCCGCCTCGCCCCGGACCGGCTGCTGTCCGGCGTGGCAAAACAGGCCGCGACCTGTCTGCCGTAGCGCTGCCCCAGAGGTTCGCCCGTCATATAAAGCCGGATTTTCAGCCAGCCATACCATCGCGGCAGACCGGATAGTCCAAAACGACTACAGACAGGTACCAGAATCCCCTGTATTCTTTAAAACAGTTTCATAAAGCGTGCAGCATATAGAACGCGCAGCTGTGATATAGCCGACTGTCTTGGTAATCCAAGGGGAAGAGCATGTTGTATCGCTGCAAGGCCGAGTCCATTATTGCGCCTGGCAATCAATCCTATGCGGGTGCAATTCTGCAGAGGCGATGCGCACTCCCATCTGTTGTGCCTGTTCCGGAACCCAGCAATAAAGCTTCACGCAATGCACCGGGATTGTTTCCCGGAATTGTTCGGGGAGCGACCCTCTGATGCCGCGCCGGCTCTTGAAGATCGTTGCCAGGAGCCTGTCGCGCAAACCCGCTGCGCATGCGCACACCCATACCTTCAGCGCCGAAGATGTCGTCTGGGCCATGGGCAGCTTCTGCGCCCTGAACCGCAAGCCGTTTGATGCCGGACTGCTGCTCAAGCAATTTCCGCCCCCCTACAGTTCGGATTCCCTGATCCATGCCGCCCGCGCACTGGGCTTCCGCATCAAGCGCCGCGATTGCGATAGCAGCGAACTGGGGAAGTTCAACTTCCCATGCCTTGCCGTATTAACCTCGGATAGCCCGTCAAACCAAACACCCCCTCTCCCTTGCAGGGAGAGGGTTGGGGAGAGGGTAGAAGCTACGCCACCCGAGCCACCCGCGCCGACTCCCTATGCCAATTTCCGCCCCGCCATCGTAATCAAGCACGAAGCGGATAAAGTCATCCTGTTCGAGGCCGGCACCAATCAACCCAGGACCATGACCCAGGCCGAGTTCGCCGCGCGCTTCGCCGGCACGGCATTCCAGCTGGCGCTAGAAACGAAAGACCTCAAGGATCCAGACGGGGCGCTGTCCAGCAAGGCAGCGTTCGGCTTTCACTGGTTCATCCCGGAGCTGATGAAGCACAAGCGCATCTGGCGCGACGTGCTGATCGCCTCGCTGATCATCCAGCTGCTCGCGCTGGGCACGCCGCTGTTCACCCAGGTCATCATCGACAAGGTCGTCGTCCACCATACCCAAAGCACGCTGATCGTCATCGGCATCGGCCTCGCCGTATTCATGATTTTTTCCGCGCTGCTTTCCTGGGTGCGCCAGTACCTGATCCTGCACACCGGCAACCGGGTCGATGCCGTGCTGGGCGCGGCGGTGTTCGACCGCCTGTTCAAGCTTCCGCCGCGCTACTTCGAGCATCGCCCCACCGGCGTGATCTCCGCCCGCCTGCACGGCGTCGAGACCATCCGCGAATTCATCGCCAGCGCCGCCGTCACGCTGATCCTCGACTTCCCGTTCCTGCTGATCTTCCTCGGCATCATGCTCTACTACAGCGTCTTCCTGACCTGCGTGGTTTTGGCCATGTTGAGCGTCATCGTCATCCTCAGCCTGATCGTCGCACCGCTGTTCCGCAGCCGCCTTAACGAGCAATTCCTGCTCGGCGCGCGCAACCAGGCCTTCACCACCGAATACATCGCCGGCCTCGAAACCGTCAAGAGCCTGCAAATGGAACCCCAGCTTAATGCCCGCTACAGCGACTATCTCGCCGAGTATCTGCGCTCGGGCTTTACCGTGCGCCAGATCGGCAACACCTACAACACGCTGTCCAACGCCATGGAACAGATGATGACCCTGCTCATCCTCATCATCGGCGCCTATACCGTGATGAACAGCGACCCCGCGACTGGTCAGGGCTTCACCATCGGCATGCTCGTCGCCTTCCAGATGTTCGCCGGCCGCCTCTCCCAGCCGATGCTGCGGCTGGTCGGGCTGTGGCAACAGTTCCAGCAGGCCAATCTCTCGGTGCAGCGCATGGGCGACATCATGAACGCCCCGACCGAACCGTATTCCATCCTCCCCACCCGGTTGCGCGAAGGCAAGGGACAGATCGACATCGAAGGACTGAGCTTCCGCTACGCCGAAAACCTACCCTTCCTCTACGAAGGTTTCAACCTCAAGGTCGCTCCCGGAAAAGTCATCGCCATCATGGGACCGTCCGGCTCCGGCAAGAGCACGCTGACCAAACTGCTGCAAGGCTTCTACCAGCCCGCAGGCGGCACCATCAAGATAGACGGCAACGACATCCGCTACCTCTCCGCCAACGAACTGCGCCATTACTTCGGCGTCGTGCCGCAGGAAACCATCCTGTTCTCCGGCACGATCTACGACAACCTGCTGATGGCCAACCCCCATGCCACCTTCGACCAGGTCGTGCACGCCTGCAAAATGGCGGAAATCCACAGCGCCATCGAAGCCCTGCCGTGCGGCTACCAGACCGAAATCGGCGAGCGCGGCGTGGGGCTTTCCGGCGGACAGAAGCAGCGCATTGCGATTGCACGTGCACTGATCAAGCAACCCAAGATCCTGATCTTCGACGAAGCCACCAGCAGCCTCGACAGCACCACCGCCGAACACTTCGCCGCCACGATCAACCAGCTCAAGGGCAAAGTCTCGATGATGTTCATCACCCATGCGATGCCGAAAAACCTGATGGTGGATGAAATAGTGCGGATAGGGCAGGGGACGTTAAGCGCGGTGAGCGAGGCGCAGGAGGAAGCCGGACAGGAGGCTGGAGGAGGAGTGCATGGTTAGCTTGGCCAACACCATTAATGCCGGTGCAATGCGGGCTTCAAGCAACCTCGGTATGCAGTTTAAGCCCGAGCGATTTCATCACTTTGAGCACAGTGGAAAAATCCGGCACGCGCTCGCCGGAAAGCGATTTGTACAAACTTTCCCGGCTCAGGCCAGCGCCTTCCGCCACCTTGGTCATGCCTTGTGCACGGGCAATATCGCCCATGGCTTTGGCGATAAAGGCGGCATCGCCGCCGCTCTCCTCGATGCAGGCATCCAGATAAAGCGCCATTTCTTCCGGCGTTCTCAAACGCTCCGCCACATCGTAGGTGAGCGTTTTTGTTTTAGTCTTTGCCATGCTGTTCTCCTAAAGGTTTTTAGCCAAACTAATCGCGGTCTTAATATCCGCACTTTGGCTGGATTTATCGCCACCCGCCAGCAACACGATCAACGTCTTGCCGCGTTGGGTGTAATACACTCGGTAGCCCGCACCAAAATCCAGTTTCAATTCACAGATACCACCGCTCAGCACACGGTGTTGACCGGGATTACCCATCGCCAGCCGCGCAATGCGCGCCTGGATGCGGGCACGGACAACCAAGTCCCTGAGATTGTTTTCCCAGTCGCTGTAGGCTTCCGTCATCTCTATACGCATGGATGTATTGTATCCGCGCGGCTACACATGTCAAGAGTGATAAACAATTTACGCGAAGCGGAGAACGATGCGATGTTTGAGCTAAGGCGTACTTACCACGAGGGCTAGGGGATTTCTGGCAGCGCAGCGTTGTGGTATGCGCTATTTTGTTTGTGAACTAAAGGAGGAACTAAAGGGGTCACAGGAAAGAAAGGACTGCTGGCGGACTAAGCGGCGAACAAGAGAGTTTAAAGTTTGAGGAGAGGGCGAAATGAGCATGGGCAGAATGACATCGAGCGAACCGCGGTCGGCGAAAAGAATGGAGCTCCGTCCCTGAGGTCTCCCCACAAAACCCCATTGAATTTCAATAAACTAGGGCGTATTGTTCAACCCAAAACAGCACATGCAAGGCAGGTTTAGTGTCTCTTTCGTAGCTACCAAAC
>Ga0209343_10002294_pt1 | contig 24876 bp, 19 predicted proteins | sample RifCSPlowO2_02_FD_184026 | JGI IMG/M metagenome (GOLD analysis project Ga0209343, IMG submission 184026) | Groundwater microbial communities from Rifle, Colorado - Rifle CSP2_plank lowO2_0.2 (SPAdes) (version 2) | ecosystem: Environmental > Aquatic > Deep subsurface > Groundwater | place... | reverse complement strand
CCGCCTTGATCGCCAGCGACGAGAACTGGAACACCAGCACCGCCCCCAGCATCCCCCCGACGAAGACTTCCGGCTTGTTGAGATTGATCGTCCCCTCAAAGCTCGGCATGTAGTTATGGACCTCATCGAGGTACGCGCCGAAGAGCAGAAACGCGGCGAGGCCCGCCGATCCCACCGCGTAGCCTTTGGTGAGGGCCTTGGTGGTGTTCCCCACCGAATCGAGCCGGTCGGTCTTGTCGCGGATTTCTTTCGGCTGCTGGCTCATCTCGACGATCCCGCCGGCATTGTCGGTGATGGGACCGAAGGTGTCCATCGCCAGAATGAACGCGCAGGGGCCGAGCATCCCCATGGTCGCCACTGCGGTCCCGAACAGCCCCGCTTCTTCCAGTCCGGAATGTTGGCCCAGGAAATAGGAGCTGATGATGGCCAAGCCAATGACCAGGATGGGGAATCCGGTGGATTCCATTCCGACCGCGACGCCGGCGATGATGTTGGTGGCGGGACCGGTCTGGGAAGCCTCGGCAATGGACTTCACCGGGCGGTAGCGGTACTCGGTGTAGTACTGCGTAATAAACACAAACGCGATCGAGGTGAGGACCCCGATCACCCCGCAGAAAAAGAAGTTCAAGTAATGCTCCGGCCCGAGCAGCCAGCGCGAGGCGATGTAGAAGCCGACCATGGCCAGGAGCGAGGTGATGTAGTAGCCGCGATTGAGCGCGTGCATGGGGTCTTCGTCCTCGCGCGCCCGCACCGACATGATCCCGACGATCGAGGCGATGATGCCGAAGGCGCGGGCCACCAAAGGAAACAACAGGATCCCGAGCAAGGTTAAACCCTGTCCTTCAAACTCAACCTGATTGCTCCGGTAGAGCGCCGCCGCCAGGATCATGGCCCCGATGTTTTCGGCGGCGGTGGATTCAAACAAGTCCGCGCCGCGGCCCGCGCAGTCGCCGACGTTATCCCCCACCAGGTCGGCGATGACGGCCGGGTTGCGCGGATCGTCCTCCGGGATTCCGGCTTCGATCTTGCCGACCAGGTCCGCCCCGACGTCGGCAGCCTTGGTGTAGATTCCGCCGCCCAGTTGAGCGAACAGGGCCACGAAGCTCGCGCCGAAGCCATACCCGACGATCAGCAGCGGAATCTTGGTGACATCATCGGTCACTCCGAACGCATTCACCAGGGAGAACAATCCCGCCACTCCCAACAAGCTCAGGGCCACGACGAAAAAGCCGGAGACCGCTCCCCCGCGCAGCGCCGTTTGGAGCGCGCTGTTCATGTCTTTTGTGGCTGCCGTGGCCGTCCGGATGTTGGCGCGGATCGCCACCCACATCCCCATATAGCCGGCGGCCACCGAACAGGCCGCTCCCAGAACAAACGACAGCGTCGTCCACAACGCCAGGTCGCCCGGGCTGGCGGGATCGTGCTCGTTGTGAGCGCGGACAAATGCGTAGAGGATATAAATCAGGGCGGCCAAGGCGACGGCCAGGGTTGCGATGGTCCGGTTTTGGCGGCGCAGAAACGCTTCCGCCCCTATCTTGATGGCGTCGGAAATCTCCTGCATCGCCTTCGATCCGGTGTCGCGTCGCATGACATCTCGGATCAGAAAGACTGCGAAAAGAAGACCTAAGATGCTAATTCCGAATATTAAACTAAGTTCCACAGTTGCTACGATCCCCTTTCAATAAGACAGTGACAAATGATTAAAGACAGTGACCAGTGCTTCGTGACCAGTGACGAGAAAAGAAGTCAGGAGTCAGGGGTCAGAACTTCTTCCAACCATTTCTCTAGCCCCGGCCTTCAGGCCGGGGTTGGTGCCGGAATTGATCCAGAGGCCGCTGTAGCGGCCTTCCGCTTTTCGGCTTCAGCCCTTGCAGCGCCGATGGCCGAAGCCGGCTTCCGGAAGCCCCGGCAAGCCGGGCTGGGGGAATTCGGTTGGTTTCGTGGACCCAGGCGTAAACGCTGGGCTAGACCATTTTCACAATTGGTGTGTAGTGCGCCCGAGGGGTTGATTTCTTTCGCCCCTCCGGGGCTTGATTCGATCTTTCCTTTCTCACCCACGGCTTGCGCCGTGGGCTAGAATCTAGCGCCCCTCCGGGGCTGGAGGATCGGCGCTATACAGCAACGCTGAAAACGGTCTAGAGAAAAAGATCGGCGAAAACGCAGTGGCGCAGCCTGAGATCCTCCCAACGATTCTGAATTCTGACTCCTAACTTCTGACTTCTCTCTTCGGATTAAGCCAGCAAATCCTCGTCCCAATTTTCCAGGTACCGCTTGACCGCCGCCATGAACTGGTCGGCGACGGCGCCGTCTATGACCCGGTGGTCATAGCTGAGCGAAAGATACACGATGGACCGGATGGCGATCGCGTCGTTGATCACGACCGGAGCTTTCTGGATCGTACCGACTCCCACGATGCCCACCTGCGGCTGATTGATGATGGGCGTGGCAAAGAGGCTCCCATACACGCCGGGATTGGTAATCGTAAACGTTCCGCCCTGCACTTCCTCCACCGACAGTTTCTTGGCGCGGGCCCGGTCCGCCAGGTCGTTCATGGCGCGCGTGAGGCCCAGGAAAGTTTTCTCGTCCGCATGGTGGATCACCGGCACAATCAAACCCCAGTCGAGCGCCACCGCGATCCCCATGTGAATGTCTTTCTTGTAAACAATGTTGTCCCCGGAAACGGAGCTGTTCAAAATGGGGAACCGCCGGAGGGCGTCCATAATAGCTCGCACAAAGAACGGGGTAAAGCCGAGACGCGTATTTTCCTTCTTCTCAAAACGCTCTTTCTCGCGGTGGTAGATTTCCACCACGCGCGTCAAATCCACCGCAAAAACGGTCGTTACGTGCGCCGAAGTCCGCCGGCTCAGGAGCATGTGCTCGGCGGTCTTCTTGCGGATGGGACTCATGGGGACGATTTCATCGCGCGTCCCGGCGGCCGGCCGGGGCGTCACCGGCGCCGCTTTGGGAGCCGCTTTGGGCGCCGCGGGCGATCCCGCCAGGCCAGGAGCCGCCGTCTTCTGCCGCTCGACGTAAGCCAGCAGGTCTTCCTTCGTGATTCTCCCACCCGGGCCCGTGCCTTCCACATGGGATAAGTCCACGTTGTGTTCTTTGGCGAGTCGCCGGACGAGCGGCGAGGTGCGAACGTGCTCCCCCTCTTCCTCGTGCTCCGCCGGGGCGGCCTCGGCAGGTTCGGCAGGCATGGGTCTCTCAGCGGGCTCGGTGGGCGGGGCTACGGCCGGAGGCGGTGCAATGGACGGGCGCGGCGCCGACTCGGCAACCGAGTCTGCCTCAATTTGCGCCACCACTTCGCGCACTGCGACAGTCTGTCCCTCCGAGACCAAGACTTTCGCCAGCACGCCCGCCACGGGAGAGGGAATTTCCGCGTCCACTTTTTCGGTCGAGATTTCAAACAGCGGCTCGTCTTTGCCGACCCGGTCCCCGACCTTCTTGAGCCACTTGGTTACGGTTCCCTCGGTGATACTCTCACCCATTTGCGGCATCAGCACGTCGGTTGGCATCGCTCCCTCCTCTCTCGGCTCTCCGGCTGCGCCTCGTTCATGGTGAGACCGAACAATTCCCCGAGATGCCGCGTCAGCGATTGCTCCACCCCGGAACGAGCTATGCTCCGGCCCAGACACTCCCGGAAGGACGTGACCGACGCGCCCGCGATTCCGCAGGGAACGATATGCCGGAAAAAGCGGAGGTCGGTTTCGAGGTTCAAAGCAAAACCGTGCGAGGTTACCCACCGGCTCAGGTGCACTCCGAGGGCTGCCACCTTGGCCTGCTTCACCCAGACCCCGGTCAGACCGCTCCGCCGCTCGGCGGGCAACCCGTACTCGCGCGCGGTTCGGATCAACGCTTCCTCCAGCGTGCGAACGTACCAAACTACGTCCTTGCGGATCAAGTGCAAGTCGAGAATCAGATACCCGACCAACTGGCCCGGCCCGTGGAAGGTGACGTCCCCGCCCCGGTCGCTCTCGACCAGTTCGATACCCAGCCGGTGAAGCTCGTCCGCCGGGGTCAGCAGGTGCTCTGGTCGGGCGTTGCGGCCGAGCGTAATGACGGGCGGATGCTCCAGGAAGAGCACACTATCGGGAATCTCCCCCGCCTTGCGGCGCTCGACGAGTTTCCGCTGGAGGTCCCAGGCCGCCTGGTAGGGAACCAGCCCCAGACTGTGGACGACACAGGGTCGTTCGCCAGAGGGAACACCTACGGCCCATTCCGGTTGGCTCCGGCGAATTGACACTGCTTCGCCGTCCGGCGCAGTCTGTTGCTGGAATTGATTACGCATTGATGGTCACGGAATAGACCGAATTGGCCGCGTCCAAGACCGCCTCGGAGAGGGTTGGATGCGCGTGCACGGTGTACATGAGGTCTTCGGCGGTCCCCTCCAGGCGCATCGCGATGACCAGCTCCGCGATCAGCTCGGTCACCGACGGCCCGATCATGTGGGCGCCCAAAATCTCCCCGTGCGACTCCTCACAAACCAGTTTAATAAATCCTTCTTCCGAATTGATAATACTGGCCTTACTGCTTGCGCGGAAGGAAAATCGGCCGACCTTGACGGCATGGCCCATCTCCCGCGCTTTGGCTTCGGACAAGCCTACGGAGGCAACTTGCGGCTCGCAATAGATGCAGTCGGGGACCTGCTCGAAATTGACCGGAGGCACGGGCTTTCCGCAAATGCGCCCTACCGCCACAATCCCCTCCATCGAGGCGGCATGGGCCAATTGCGGAGCGCCCAGCACAATGTCGCCAATGGCATACAGGTTCGGCTCCGCCGTCTGCATGTACGGATCGGTTTTGACAAAACCCCGCTCGGTCTCCGCGCGCGTTTTCTCTAACCCGACGCCCTCGGTATTGGGCTTCCGCCCCACGGCCACCAGCGTTTGCTGGGCCTGGAAGACTTGCGGATTGCTTCCCTGAGCGACCTCGACTTCCACGCCGGAATCTTTCTTTTGAACCCGCTGGACCTTGGCTCCCGTGAAAATTTGGATGCCCTGTTTCTTGAGCGCCTTTTCGAGTTCCTTGGAAATCTCTTCGTCCGCCAGGGGCAGGATGCGCGGGAGCATCTCGACCAGGACGACCTCCGAGCCAAACCGGCGATACACCGAAGCAAATTCCACGCCCACGGCCCCTGCCCCGATAATCACGATGGACTTGGGGATGGTCTTGACCTCCAGAATTTCCCGATTGGTCAGAATCCGTTCGGGATCGGCTTCCAAACCCGGCAGCATCCGCGCCTCCGAACCGGTGGCCAGGATGATGTTGCGCCCCCGGACCTCCCGCTCGCCGTCCGGTCCCTTTACGTTCACGCGGCCATTGCCCTGGAGCCGTCCGTAGCCGCGAATCGTCTCAATCTTATGCTTGCGGAAAAGGAACTCAATGCCTTTGTTGTGCTTCCGAACCACTTGTTTTTCCCGCGCCAGGACCGCATCCCAATTGACGCGCGCTTCCCCGCACTCAATCCCAAACTCTTTCGCTCGCCGGATGGTGTCGTGGACCTCGGCCGCATACAGCAGCGCCTTCGTGGGGATACAACCCACATTCAGGCAGGTGCCGCCGAGGCGGTCGTCTTTCTCGACCACCGCCGTGCGCAGGCCCCACTGGGCCGCGCGGATGGCGGCGACGTAGCCCCCCGGCCCGCTGCCCACAATTACCAGATCCAGTTCATCAGCCATAAAAAAGACCTCCCGGAAGAGGAGCCTCTTCCAGGAAGTTCCCAAGAGTCCCGCCGTGCGGGATCGCCGCGCGGCAATCAAACAAAGACGCAATTCTAGCAGCTTTGCCGCCGTCCAAACAAGCCGCTGCGCGCGTCGGTAGTGTCCTAAATCTGTGTTGCTAGAGAGTCATCTGTTTGGCGGAAAGCCCCGCCAGCAATTGAGAACACGTTAGAAGCTGAATTTCAATTCCGCTTTCCCGTTTCAGGCGAGCCACTTCACCGATGGCCCCGCGGGTAAAACTAAAAGCGATCACCATTCCCTTCTTATCTTTTTCCCGCTCGAGCACACCGACAAGACTGTCAATGACAGGCCGCCCCACGTCATCCATGCGCTTGACCTGGATCGGATGATTTTCCAGGAACGTAAAACCGTCAATTCCCATGTCAGCAATCTTGCGCGTGCTGTGTCGTCCCTGGACAGCGTTGATTGCCCAGTTTTGAAACTCAAACGGATCAAGTCGCCGAAGCTGCTCCTCTGTTTCGACCAGGCCAACGACTTGGGGCGCTGGCGCACCTATCTTTCTCAGGCGATTCTCTACAACTCGAATGGCAGTCTGCGAAATGTCAATACCAATCCAGTGGCGCCCCAAGCGCTGCGCCGCCTCCATTGTGGTTCCGCAACCGCAGAAAGCGTCCAAAACCAAATCGCCGAGGTTGCTCGTGGCAGAGACGATCCTTTCTAATAGGGCTATCGGCTTTTGTGTGGGGTAACCAAGCCGCTCTTTTGCGTGCGCCTGAACCGACTTTATATCTGTCCAAATACTTGTTAAGGCAGTGCCTTTCATCTCATTCAGATAGCGCCGCAGATACGGTCTGCCTGTTTGTGACCACTCAATTCTTCGATCCCGATCTAGCTTTTCAAGTTTCTCCCGTATGACTCGCCACCCCCACTTGGGCTTGTAGCCCTTGTACTCGTAGGAAAGATTGGGGCGCGGCCCCATGGATTGCGACCGAATGATATGGTCTAAACGGTACCTCCCTCGGGTTCGGTCGGGGAAGCGATAGAATTTTTCTACGTACTCGGGTGAATGCGGCCCGAACAGGGGATTCCAAGTAAACACATCTGATTTGGAGTAGAAAAAGAGAGTGTCGTGGACATGCCCGAACCTCTTGGAGTCGCTATGCGCGCTCGTTCGCTGCCATATGATTTCGTTCTGTAGATTCGCTTGACCGAATATCTTGTCCAGCTCAACCTTCATATAATGTGCGATGTGCCAATCGAGGTGAATCCAGAAACTTCCGGTCGAATTGAGTTTGTCGCGCATCTTCCGGATGCGCTCGATCAAATAATTGATGTAGGTCTCCCGCCCACCCCGCCAGCGGTCTTCAAATGCATATCGCTCAGCGCTCTCATCCCAAATCACTTCGTAATATTTTTGGCTGTAGAAAGGCGGATCAATATAAATCAGGTCAACGGATTCGTTTGTGATCCGATCCAATTCGTTAAGGCAGTCTCCGCAGTACAGGCTATTCCTGAACTGGCCAAACAAGGCTGGTTGCGGCATCTTCGGCTTCAAGCAATTCTCGCAATTGGCCAAAACTGGTCTGGGATTGGGGCCTCCATCGCAGGAGTCTTACGGGTGCTGCCGGCTGCTGCAATGAACGCGGCAGAAATTGTACCACGCAAAATGAAAGACAACGCCGGTTTTAGATTCCCCCGCTGGGGTTGGCAACACAAATTTAGAACACTGCCGCACGCGTCATTATGAACGAGCAAAGCTGCTTCCGCGGGCTTGGGTTGTCGGCTACTCGGGAGAAGGATGCTCCCGGGCGTGACGGGCTTGCAACACCTGCGGGAATCTTGCCTCCAGCGTCCGAATGATCAAATCCGAAGCGGTTTCGAGCGTGATCTCGCCGGTATTGATCACCAAATCAAAGAGCAAGGGGTTGGAGTCGGATTCGTGAAAATGTTCCTCGACGAACCGGGCCCGTTGCCGGTCGGTCTCCGCAATGACGCTCTCGGCCTCGGCGCGCGCCATGCCCGTGGAGCAGAGGCGGTCAATGCGGACGGGCAGCGGAGCAACGATCCGCACCCGCAAGCACCGTTCCGTCGGAAGAAGCAGATGGGCGCCGCGTCCGATGATGACGGCATGGCCTTTCTCTCCCATGGTCAGAATCGTCTTCGTCAGATGCGCCATATAGCTCTGGTCGGAAATCTGCCGACGGTGCATCACCCGCTCGGTCCATTCCTTGATGCTCTTCTGGCTCCGCTCATCCATGTGCGCGACCACGATGCGGTCCACTGCAGCGGCCCGGGCTACGTGGTCCACAATCTCGCTGTCGAAGACCACGAATTGCAAGCGGTCCGCGACCTGCCGCGCAACGATGCCTCCGCCGCTGCCTCGCTCGCGGGAAACGGTCACGGTGGGAAAAGGCCCCAGCGTCGGCGGGCCTGGCCTCTGTTGCGTTAACAGCAGCCATTTCTTCCACTGCTTCTCCACCATTTGCGCGATTGCAGGACTCTCAAACAGATTGCCCACTCTGCCGGCTCCCTTTTCTACGGAACGCTTTCATTCCGGACTTCACAACTCTCTCAGAGTACAATGTTTCCCCCGAGGAGGCAACGCGGGGCTCCGGGGCCGCTTCAAAACCGAATCTTGACCGAGCCGGAAAACAGGCGCGGAATATAGAACTGGCCCGGCGAGAAGACACTTTCTTGCGCCACCTTGTACACGTTGTCGGTGAGGTTCTCGATGTTGAACTGCAAGCCGAGGCGCGGCTGTTCTCCCCTGGACAACAGGTCCCAGCCGAGAGTCAGGTTTTGCGTGAAGTGCTGCGGAACGCGCAGCGCTGTCTCTTCCGATCCGCCGTGCGAGTGATCCGACTCTCCGGCTTCTTGTTCATGGTCACCAACCCCGTGTCCTGCCGGAGTGCCGCTGCCGTATTCCAAGGCCATCGAAGCCCACAGCCCGCTCCGGCGATGCCGGTAGGTGAAGCCCGAGGTCAGCGTGTGGGTCTGGTCCATGGGGGCCAGAAAGCGGTTCGCAGCGGTGATGTGCTCGGCCTCGGTGGTGAATCCGGCCGTGACGGGATTGTAGAACCAGACGCGCCCGAGCGCGTAGTTCAAGTAACCCGACAGTCCCAGCGCAGGGATGGTGGGCATCTCCATCTTGAGTTCCAAACCGTAGGCCTTCCCTTTGTCGAAGTTGGCATAAGCGTACACGCGGGAATCGGGGAACAGGACCGTGTGCGGGGCGTCGTTGCTGATACGGTAGTAGCCGGTCAGTCCGACGCGCAGCAGCCGCGCGATGGGTTGCGTCACCCCCAGCTCGAACTGGTTTTCGACAACGGGGCGCAGGGCCGGCAGGGGTTGCCCGATCTCCGAAATCAAGCTCGTCAGCCCCGCGCTGTTCAGGAGAACATTCTCGATGGGCGGCGGAACAAAATAGTGGTTATAGGAGCCGTGCAGAACCGTCCCGGAACGGAATTCGTAGGCGAGGTTCAGTCGGGGACTGAAGTGGAAGTCGGAGATCGCCAGACTGTAGCGGTCATACCGCAGGCCGATGTCGGCGGTCAGACCTCGGCTGAGCTGGACCTTGTCCTGGAGGTACAGGCTGATCTGCCCGCCGGTCTTCTGCTGCTGAAACACCACGGGGCCACGGTTGGGGCCGCGGAAGTGCACATGACCTGAGCCAATCAGATGCGTGTAGTCAATCCACGGCTGACTGAGATAGGACACTCGCTCGTCAGGACGCAGCAGCACCAGGTCCGCGCCTCCTTTGAGGGTATGGCGGCCCACAAAACGCGTCAGGTCGCTCTTGAGGCCGAAGGTCCCCAGCGTGCGCTCGGCGTCAGCCTGCGCGCCCAGAGGATCGTCGTTCGGGAGCAGGCGGGAACGGGACCATTTCTGATAGAACGCGGTATGCAACAGCAAATCATTGGAATGGACGTGGTCCCAGGAAAAGATCAAACTCTGCGAGCGGGTGCGTTGAAACGAGTTCAAGTTCGGACGCAGCACGGCATCGAGCGCCGTCTTCGGTATCTCAAAGTTCGTGCCGTCCCCCATCAAGACAAGCTTCAGGAAGTTGTTGGGGCTGGCGGCAAAATCAAATTGCGCGAAGCTGCGCGCTCCGCGTCCGGTGTTATGGATCGAGCGCGGATCGGGCGGACTCAGGAACCGCGCGGACTCGAACGCGGAACTGAACAGATAAAAGGCGGCCTTCTCCGTGTGGCCTCCATATTCAATGGAGGCGTTGTGCCGCAGCGCCGTGCCGAAGCCCAGCGTCAGCGCGCCGTCGTTGTTCATCGAGAAGCCCGACTTGGTTACGATGTCGAGCACGCCGCCAAAGCGGTTGCCGTACTCGGCGGGAAAGCCTCCGGTCATCACATTGACGGACTGGATCACGTCCGGACTCAGGCCGACCGAGAACATGGCGTGCGCGTTCTCCCAAAACGAAACGCCGTTGATGAACGTGTTGAGAGCGATTTCCTGGCCGCGTACGTGCACAAAGTCATCGTGCCCGCGGATCATTCCCGGCGCGGCGGCGACGATCACGTCCGGCAAGCTGTTTCGCTGCGCCAGCGGCAACGCCTCAAGGGAATGCGTTTGCACGACCGTGGAACTCGGCGAGTAGGTGGCGGCCACGTCTTCCATGGACGCTGAGACCACGACTGTTTCCTGCACCGGGCGCAGGGAAAGCTCCAGCGTGATGTTCTTGACCTCGCGCGGTTTCAAGGTGAAGCGGGTTCGCTCCTCCACAAATTCCGCCCGCGCCACCACCAACGTGTACTCACCGGGGATCAGGCGCTGAAAGCCGAAGTGGCCGTCTTCACCCGCCACGGCCGTCAGGGCGCCGGAAATCGGGGGACCTTCCAGTCGAATGGCCGCGCCCGGCAAGGCCGAGCGGTCGGCTTGGGCCAGAACAATCCCGTGAATGGCTCCTTCCCCTTGTGCCTGGGCAACAGAAACGAGAGCCAGCAAAAAACCTATTGCCGTCAGTATGAATGCAAAATATTTGATCATGACGAACCTCCTGGAGACCCTCGAAGGGATTTCCCCCCCGCCAACCGGCTGCCTGGAAAAAGAGCGTTTGGCAAGTGATCGCTCAAACGCGTTCCCCAGTCGCCGGGTATAGGACCTGGTAGCCACGGCACGTTTTTGTGCCGTGGGCTTTTGACTTTCACCGGAACGAACCCGGAACGTACCCACGGCATAAAAAGCATGCCGTGGCTACCCCGATACACTCGGGATATGCCTATGGTGAAGCCTGTCTAGCTTTCGGTTCGGGGGGGTTGGAAGGGAGGCGGAAGAAAACTCTCAACGACTGAGAAACGATCCGGCAACAGAATCGCCCGCGCCGCTTCCGGTTGGATGCGCGCGAAGTGGACGGGCAGTCCGAATGGCTGCGCAGGGGTCAGGCCGATGCCATTGTAGGTCTCCTTGCAGCACTGAAAGAAGAAACCATCCTCCTGCGTGGGAGACGGAGCTTCCGCCATGTGGTGGGAATGCATCCCGGCTCCCATCACGGGAGCAGGATGATGATGCACGCAGGGGACGGGAGTCATCTGGGCGCTCAGATAAAACCGGCTGCTTTGAAAACAGAAGAAGACGACCACAGCCAGCGCAACCGAACGCCGCGCGTGCGGCCGAATTGCCAAGTATTGCATCAATCCCCGACTGTGCAGTCGGCGCATAAGCACCCCGAGGGAATTAATTGGGCATTTCCACAGTGGTTTGAAACCTCATATTGCCAACAAACAGATTCTTCATTTTCGTTCATCGCCTGCAGCGGCTTCGAATTCCTTGCGCGGAACCATTCTGCCCCGCAACGGTAGGGGTCATGGTTCATTGTGTCCTGGGTCGTCTGACGTTGGTTGCGAGGCCGACGGCTTCCAGCATGCGGATGAAGTACCATCCGATGTCGACCTGCCACCAATGCCAGCCCAGGCGTGCCGAGCCAACCGAGGAATGATGATTCCTGTGCCAGTTTTCCCCCCAGGCCGTCAGTTGCAGCGGCCCCAGCCACCATACATTCCTGCTGGAGTCTCCTGTGTCGGAATGATCCAGGTGTGTGAGGCTGTTTACAAAACACTGCATGTGCAGCGAGTACACCAAACGAATGGCGCCGATCCAAAAAAATCCCTCCCAGCCGAGTGCCAGGCCGCAGCACAGAGAGAGCAATACCACCGGCGCTTCCGCGAGTCTCCATATTTGGTGCGCCCCCCGGTTCAATTCCGGACACCACTTTTGACGGTCTGCCGGGCTGGATTGATAGAGCCAGCGCAGGTGGGCCCACCAGAAGCCACCGTGCTTGGGGCTGGAAATGTCCTCGGGGGTATCGGTATAGGCATGATGATGCCGGTGATAGGCAACCCAACTGGCCGGATTCCCGGAGCCGTTAAACATGGCACAGAAGACCAGCACGTGCTCGATCACCTTGTTCACCTGAACAGCCCGGTGCGCCAGCATCCGATGGTAACCGATGGTTGTCCCCAAGCCTCCCAGGCACGCCAACAGGAGAGACAATCCCAGGACCGGAAGGCTCGGCGACGGGAACAAGACCACTCCCGTGACAGCCAGAATGTGTATCAGAGCGAGATAAAGAAGGACGCCCGTTTTACCCTTCGCAGGTTTCCAAAACGGCATCATCCAGGCAGGGGTCCCCGGAAGCTCTGTTGGGTCTGTGCCAACTGTCGTGGCTCGACTGGACAATTCAATCCTCCACCGTGACGGGCGGTTCTGTTCCTGCAATGTTCGTCGGCGTAGCCAATTGGGGGGGGTAGCCAATTTGGGGGTAGCCGATTTGGCTCGATTCCATTCCGCGAGGCGTTGGGCGCGGGACAGAAACATGCTTTCCTGAATATGCCGGGAGTGGGCGGAAACACTCCCGGTGGGCAGTCCCAGGAAGCGATTTAACGCCACCTCGGTACCCTTCAGGCAATGGGACGCTTCCGTTTTCAAGTGCAGCAAAACCTGACGGAGGGCCTTTCGGGTCGTCTTTTCCACATAAAGCCGAAAACGCCTGCTTTCAATTCCTCTCGGCCCGCGAAAAAAGTCCGCCCGCGTCCCGGATTCTCCGCTTGAATACCCTCCTCACAACATCATAGCACCGTTGCGCCATTCCTGCCATAGGCTCGGCCGAGGCGCTTTCGATAACGGGACCTGAACGAAACCACTGGCTGAAAAGGCTCGGTTGGAGGCCAACGGATATATACTGTCAACTGTGGGAGGGGCAAGAGATTAGTTCGTGCAAGAACGGAATCCCGATTCTGATTGAAAAGGCAGGCCGGACCCGTACTTGAGACTCTCCAATAATACGCCCTACATAGAGGACAACGGATGCAAGCACGCGCCAGAACAGGAGCAGAACCATTATTGATTCTCACCCTCGCGGCAGGGGTGAGTCTTTGTAGTTGGCTCACTGCCTGCAGTTCCCAGAATGAACCGCAGTCCCCGGGGACGCAGCGGTATCAACTCCGAGGCACTGTCATTACCGCTGACAAGGAGCACAAGACGCTGGTGGTGGATCACGAGGCAATCCCCGGCTTCATGGAGGCCATGGCAATGGGCTACGGCGTCAAAGACGCGGACTCTCTGAACGGCATTGCGTCCGGCGATCAAGTCACCGCGCAAGTGGTCGTCGGCGGCAATAGCACGTGGCTGGAAAATATCGTCGTGGTAAAGAAAGGGGAGCCGGCAAAATCACCTCCCGCCAGCCAGCTTCATCAGTTGGAGACGGGTGAGGAGGTGCCAAACTTTGTATTGGTGAACCAGGATGACCAGCGCATTGAGCTGCGCCAGTACCGGGGCAAGGCCCTCTTAATCACCTTTCTCTATACGCGTTGCCCATTACCGGATTACTGCCCGCTAATGACCCGCAACTTTGCAGAGATCGAGCAAGCCTTGGCAAAGGACCCGGCCGCGTACGCCCAGACCCACCTTCTGACCATCAGCTTTGATCCGGAATACGATACTCCCAAGGTCTTGCGCGCCTACGGATCCAAATACGTGCTCCAGCGCGACGCCCACGCCTTCGATCACTGGGAATTTGCTTCCGCGCCGGAAGCCCAAATGAAAGAAATCGCCAGCTTCTTCGGGTTCGGTTACCAAAAGGAAAGCGGAGAGATTCTGCACGGCCTGAGCACGACCATCCTCTCGCCGGATGGGAAAATCTATAAGTGGTATTACGGAAATGAGTGGACGCCCCAGGCTGTCCTCAAAGATTTAAGGAGTTCATTGCAGAGTCCCGCCCAAAAGTAACAGGCTCGCAGTAATGGTTTGCCAGATGGATGCGAGGTCCGCAGAGATCATTCAGACGAATCGCGGCGCAAGACCCCCATCACACGTACCCTCCTATCGCCCCAGATCGCAGGACAACAACGGATTTCCGAGGATGACCCGCGAGTGACGGCGTTTCGTTTCCTGATCCGTTCAAGGGACGGAAGGGCGGCGAAAGAACCGCTACTTTATCCCCTAACTTATAGGATATATCATCCTCTTGACAAGGACATGAATATCTGTCACAATGTCTTGCGTGAAGATGGCGAAGCCCAATTGGGAGCGACAATGAAGATAACAGTTTCACGAAAAAAGCTTTCGACAACGGTTTCTGGCGATACTCACCGATACCTCCATAGTTTAGTGAAGAGCGGACGCGCTGGCACGATCGCCGAGGCGGTGGATTTGGTTGCGGAGAGGGTGCAGCGTTTAGAGCAGCGGGCTCGGTTGGAGCGCGACACGGCTGCTTATTTTGCGGGTTCACCCGCCGGGGTGCAGAAGGAAGAAGCGCGGCTCGAACAGGCTCTGTCGGATTCAGTGGATGAGGTCAGCTTTGAGGAATAGTCAAGTGCCCGGACGGGAGGTTGCTCTTTTTCCCAGGCGAGGGGAAATATGGGCCGCGAATATCGGCGACCCTCCCCGGCGGCACTGGGTCTTGATCGTCTCACTAGACGCCCGCAATAAGAGCGAACGAGTCAACTCCGTTTTGATTGTTCCGTTCGGAAGTGCCGGGTACGACGGGCCGACGACGTTACGATTGGAACCCGGCGAAACGGGATTACCGGCTCCGTCTTATCTGAAGGGGCACTTTATCACTACGCTCGCGAAGGATCGCTTGCTCCGGAGAGAAGGACGGTCCCTGTCTTCCTCGACGATGAGAGCCGTCTCCGAAATGGTTCGTCGCGCGTTTGACCCCGACGCTCCATACCAAGCCGAAGCATGACCACACTGGAGGAGAAGGGAACAGGACCGCGCCAGGTCCTGCCGACCGGCCAGCTCCAGTGAGCGTGGCCCCATCCGGTCTGATCGAGCCGAAACCCGTTCCCAATCCCTTCTGTTTTGCCCTCCCAACCCGGATTTCTCACCAGATTCCGGGGTGCTTGCGCACCGCAAAATCCCCGAAGGGGATTGAAACGGTAGCCGGGGGCAACGCCCCCGGAAACCGGATACCCCCAGGAAACGCCGACCCCGAAGGGGTCGTACAGATTGGGCTTGCCCCACGCGACCAATCGGTACGACCCTTTCAGGGTCGGGCTCAAATGGCCAGGGCCTCGGTACCGGGGGCGTTGCCCCCGGCTATTTTCTCTTGTCCTTTCAGGACAACCAAAAACGAAGCCGCGATGTCCATTGCTGGTGAGAAATCCGGTCTACGCTATCCTCATAGGTCTTGGGCTTGCGACCCCTGGGAGTGGGTCAGTTTCCGGTTAGGGCCCTACACGTCCAAGTGATCTGAACGCGTGTCTCGGATCAGTAAGCCCTTGGCGACTAGGCAGTATTTAATTCCCAGAACGCCATTTCAGGATAATTTCCGGATGGGCGACGATCCGCCCACTGGTCAGAAAGCTAAACACTAACGGCGTTACAGGATCTATGCCCGGTCAGCCACATATCAGCCCTGGTGGGTTCTAGGTCAACCTGTCTCGGCGAGGAATTGGCGGAGCCAAGCCGACTTATCGTTCGTGCTCCGGATTGGGCACTTCGGCGGGTAACCGACGAACCGGCCAAGTGCCCCGCAAACCCACAGTCGTCAGGAGGGAGCATTCTAGCGCCTCAGCCCACATCAATTCCCTGATCCGACCAAGCATGAAGCAAACGCAAGGTCGTCTGTAGGTACTGGATATCGGTCGCCAGCGGGAGGCTACCGGGGTTCAAGCGACATGACTCCCAACGTTGACGATAAAAAAACCGCACCCGGGAGGGAGTCAGCCCAGAGAGCACCCTGAAGAATTGGTCCAGTTCTTCCTTGGGTACTGAGCGGTCCTTGATGACCTTGGGCTCAGGTACGCGTGTGCTGGCCAAATGTCGCACAGCCCTGAACTGTTCCAGAGTAGGCGTCTGGTCAGACGTTAACTCGGAGCGTTTAACAGAGTTAGGAAAACCTTTCAACTTTACCCAGACCATTATCTCTTCGACAGCATCCTCTTCAGCCCACGGTGATATAAAGACGTCAGTAATCAGCGAACGCAGGTTGATCCGCCTTCGTTTACAATCCGGTACCCATGAATGGCGCGGATTCAGATCCAACGGCACAGGGTGAGGAAAATTGTCCAAATCAAAATGCCGGTTACCACCCCCCAATGGGTCGCTAGTAGTTAACCACGCCCGAACCTCGCGGTCTTGGGAATATTGAATTTGCTTGGTAGTGATGAATTCTAGAGTGTTGAAAGTGTTTACTAGATGGTCGGTGCCATATCGCACCAATCCCGTGTGGGCCTCATCTAGCAATCCGTCTAGGGCCGACTTCAGAAGCCCATACTGTGAACAGACGGCTACTCCGTCATGGCCGTATTGTTCCCACATGTCGAGTGTTTCTTGACGGTAGAGATGCCAGCAACTGATGTAATAGGACTCGCGATTCTGGGCAAGAGAACCAAGGTGATTATTGAGGCTCACACGGTCGTTGATGTCATACGGGTCCAAACGCAGAACCCGCCTTGCATATTGCTCTGGAGGTAATCCTTCACTCTTGTCGGAGAACAAGTCAGCTCGCCGGAAGTAGAGTTCCTCACTTGCCATTAAATCGCGGAACTTGCGAAGGTCCATGAAGCGCCAAATCACGGCGTCTTCGCTCGGTTCTATACGATTGACGTACGGCACAACAGGCATTTCTCTTCACTTGTACTCCATCCCCCCGCTGTTGGCAAGTGGTAGCCACGGCATGTTGTTTATGCCGTGGGTCTGTTCCGGGTTCGCTCCGGCATAGGCCGAAAGCCAATGGCCGAAAGCCCACGGCACACCAAGCGTGCCGTGGCTACCACCGCAACGCGCGGGACAGAACCCCGACCGCTTACGTCCGGTAGCTGGCGTTGATGCGGACGTATTCTTCCGTGAAGTCGCAGGTCCAGAAGCGCGCCGCGGCCGTTCCCTGCCCCATCTGCACCCGGAGCAGGATGTCTTTGGCTTGCAGGTCACGGGCTTGCAGCTCGCGCTGGAGGGCCGCTTCGTCAAAGTCAACGGCGCCGCCCCGCCGGCAGACCCGCGTCCCGTTCAGAAAGATGTTCACGCGGTTGGGATCAAACGCGACGCCGGCGTTTCCCACCGCCGAAAGGATGCGCCCCCAATTGGGATCGCCGCCCGCGAGCGCCGTCTTGACGAGCGAGGAGAGTGCAATCGAGCGCGCGATGGCGTCGGCCTGTTTCGCCGACGCGGCCCCTTCGACACGAATCTCCGCCAGCTTCCGCGCGCCTTCACCGTCGCGGACCAGCGCGATGGCCAATTCTTGCGCCACTTCGTCCAGCGCCTCGAGGAATTTTTCAGCCGTCACGCCTTGCTTCCCAATCGCCGGATTCCCCGCCACCCCGTTCGCCATGAGAAACACGGTGTCGTTTGTCGAGGTGTCGCCGTCCACCGAAATGCGGTTGAAGCTGGAGTCGCACATGCGCCGCGCCGCGGATTGCAAGAAGCGAGGCTCGACGGCGGCATCGGTAAAAAAGAACGCCAGCATGGTAGCCAGGCGCGGATAGATCATCCCGGCGCCCTTCGCCATGCCGAGAATCCGCACCCGCCTCCCGCCGATCGGTAAACTTTTCCCCGCAACCTTCGGGCGGGTATCGGTGGTCAGGATGGCGCGCGAGACCGCTTCATATCCTTCCGGATGCAGCCGACGCGCCAGCGCCGGAAGCTGCGCGGTGATGCGGCGAGCGTCGAGCGGGACGCCGATGACCCCGGTCGAAGCCACCAGCACCTGTTCCCTCCGCACGTCCAAGAGCTTTCCGGCTGCCTCCGCGGATTGCCGCGCCGCGCGAAGGCCCGCACGGCCGGTCGCGCAGTTGGCATTCCCGGCGTTGACAACAATCGCCTGAGCGATGCGGCGACTGCGCTTCCAATGTTCCTGGGAAATCAAAACCGGCGCCGCCTTTACGCGATTGGTCGTGAACAGCGCCGCGACCCGCGCCGGGACGGTGGAAACCATCAGCGCCACGTCCGGGCCGCTGCCGTGCGTGCGCAGACCGGCCTCACCCGCGGCAAACAGGAACCCTTGGGGAACCTCAAGTAAATTGTTCTTCATGTCGGAATGAAAAGAGTTTTTGGATTTGTTTCGCAAAAGAACCTCTTGTGTCGCCTCCCTGCTTCCCCCAGAGCCCTCTTTCGGCCCATCCGCTCGCCCTCCTCTTGTCACGATAGGCTGGGCGACGGAATGGAGTCAAAAGAATTCTGTCAAGAGGATTCTTCCGAGAATTCCGAGAGAACCGAGAAATCCGAAAAATCGCAGGCAGGCAATCAGGGCTTCCGGAACCCGCCGGAACCCGAGTCGGCGGAAAGCTCCGCGATCAAATGCGCCAGCAGCGCCGCGCGGCGGGGAAGTTCGTCAATGACGATGTGCTCGTGGACGGCGTGCGCTCCATCGCCCACGGCGCCGAGACCATCGAGTGTCGGCACGCCCAGCACCGCCGTGAAGTTGCCGTCCGAGCCGCCTCCCACCGTTGTCTCGCGCAGTGCCATTCCGAGCGGCTTGGCCAGCCGGCGGGCCCGCTCGAACAACGCCACCACGGCCGGAGAACGTTCGAGCGGCGGGCGATTGAATCCCCCGGTCACTTCGAGCTGTGCCCGGCGGTCGTAAGGACGCAACGAACGCAGCTTGCGCTCGACTCGCGCTTGATCTTCCGCTCGCAGCACCCGTACGTCTACAATTACGGAAGCCTCCTCGGGAACGACGTTGGCGCGGGTCCCGCCAGAGATCATTCCGGGATTGAAAGTAATCCCTCGTCTTGTGTCAGTAAGCTTCTCCACATTCAGAATATGATGTGACAGTTCCACAATGGCGTTCACACCCTTTTCCGGTTCCAGACCGGCGTGGGCCGCTCGCCCCTTGACGCGAATCTGAAATTCTCCTGTGCCCTTGCGCGCCGTCTTGAGCGCCCCCTTGAGTCCATGAGCCGGCTCCAGAACCAGCACCGCATCGCTACGCCATGCTTCCCGTTCGGTAAGCGGGCGGGAGGAGGGGCTGCCGATCTCTTCATCGGCGTTGAGCAGCAGCACGACTTTTTTCGCAATGGGAATGCGGAGGCTTCGAAGCGCGGCGAGCGCAAACAGGCCGAGGACAATCCCCGACTTCATGTCGAAAACGCCGGGACCATACGCCCGTCCGGCTTGGATGCGGAACGGAATTCGTTGGATTGTACCCATGCTCCAGACGGTATCGAGATGGCCGAGCAGAAGGATTTGCCCGGAAGTCACTCGCGGGGCCAGCCGAAATTCCGCCCGCAGATGATTGCCGGTCGTTCGAGAGGGATGGAATCGAACCTGTGCCCCGAAGTGGCGGGCTGTTTCGGCAACCAGTTTCCCGAAGCGGTCTACGGCGGCCTTGTCAGTGCTCGGCGACTCGACTTCGACCAGTCGGCGGAGCAGCGCCAGCATGGCTTCTTTCTCCCCCTGGAGCATCTTGAGCAGCGCATCCACGGCGTGTGGTTCCCTTCCGATTTCTCGTTTGCCTGCCAGTTCGAATATAATCAATCGAACGCTTGGAGCCAAGGCAGGAAATGAAAAGCAAGAACCAATCCGATGTCCAGATGCCCAATCTGACCCTTGGTCAGCTAAAGGCAGCAGCCAGAGATTTCATCCCGGCAATCACCTCAAAGCCCATCGCAGACCTTTATGGTGTCACGGACGGTAAGGCGGTTGGAACATATGTCGAACATGAATTCCACAGATTTCTGGGGGAAATGCATTCATATTCGCCAGGCAGTTCCGCAAGCGGGATCGACTTTCCAGAGTTAGGTGTTGACCTGAAAGTCACCTCTGTCCGACAGCCTCAATCCTCGTGCCCCTTCCGAGAAGCCAGTCAGAAGGTATACGATCTCGGTTATCATCTCATCGTATTCGTATATGATAAGCTTGACGACGCTACGGCTCGCGCTGCCAAACTGCTGTTTCAGCACGCGATCTTTGTACAAAGGGAGCGGACAGGTGATTATCAGACGACTCGTGGTTTGAGCGAAATCTTGCGCCGCAACGGGAACAAAGACGACATTCTGGCCTTTTTGGAGGAACGCAACCTGCCCTTGGATGAAATTGGGCGAGAAAAGCTGGCAGAACGAATCTTGGAGGAACCTCCAACGCTTGGTTACCTGACGATCTCCAACGCATTGCAATGGAGACTGCAATACGGCAGGGTCATTGGCATTGCCACAACAGAGCCAACGGAAGGAGTGGAAAACCTGCTTGATTAAAGACCTCGGAGACTTTCAAACGCCTCTTCATCTCGCACAAACTGTGGTCGAATGTCTCGGGCCGATCGGCAAGGTCTGGCCGAGGGTTTTGGAACCCACTTGCGGTCGGGGAAGCTTCATTGAGGCTCTCATCAGTTCGGAAGTTCCCCCCGCTGAAATTCAAGGCATCGAGATTCAAGACTCCCATTGGGAAGTCGCCCGGCAAATTGCAGAACGTCCGTCGCAAACCCACGTCATCTTAAGGAAAGCAAACCTCTTCGATTTAGACCTTCGTCAAGACCTAAAGTGGAACACATTCGGCCCCCTTCTGGTTATCGGGAATCCCCCGTGGATCACGAATTCGGAACTCGGTGCCATCGGCAGTCAAAACGTTCCACGGAAATCAAATCTCAAGGGACTGCGGGGAATTGACGCTCTGACCGGCTCCTCCAACTTTGATATTGCTGAATTCATTTGGCTGAAACTGATTAGGGAACTAGGAAAGGAACAACCGACTATCGCCTTGCTATGTAAGACCTCGGTTGCGCGCAGCGTCCTCAAATTTGCTTACAGCGCGCGTCTCCCGGTTGTGAAGGCGTCAATCCGCAGGCTCGACGCAAAAAAGTGGTTTGGAGCGGCAGTGGACGCGTGTCTCTTTTGTATGAGCCTTGGTTCAGGAAAGCACCGTTATGAAGCAGAAGTCTATCCGAATCTACACGCAAGTATCCCCGAGTCCGTTTTCGGTATCGTCCACAACCAACCCATCGCCGACATGGATGCGTACAAGGAGTCGGCCTTCGCCGATGGAATTTGTCCCATGACCTGGCGTCAAGGGATTAAACACGACGCTGCGTCCGTGATGGAACTCACCCGTCGCTCTGGATCATATCGGAACAAAATTGGTGAAATCGTTAATGTGGAAGAACAATACATTTACCCGTTGGTAAAAAGTTCGGACTTGTTTCATGACTCCTGCAAGACACCTCGCCTTTCGGTGATCGTAACCCAGCGAATACTCGGAATGGATACGCGTCAACTCCAATGGGTTGCTCCAAGGCTGTGGGATTATCTCTGTTCCCACGCCAAAATGTTTGAGAAACGCAGGTCTTCTATTTATCGCAACCAGCCTGCTTTCGCCCTTTTCGGTATTGGCGACTACTCTTTTTCGCAATACAAGGTGGCAATTGCAGGGCTTTACAAGACCGCGCGCTTTCGCGCCATTGGGCCTGTTGCGGGCAAGCCCGTTCTGCTGGATGACACCTGCTACTTATTGGCATGTGCCTCGCCAGAGCAAGCAGCCCTGCTCGTAAGCCTGTTAAACAATCCGTTGTGCCTTAACTTTCTTTCTTCGATGGTTTTCTGGGACTCCAAACGTCCAGTGACTAAGAATCTCCTACAGCGAATAAATCTCCGTGCCATTCTAGACCGTGCAAACAAAGACACGCTGCTGTCCTCAATGAATACTGAACTGGAGAGGCTAGGTGCGTCGCCCATTCAAGAAAAGGGTGGAAGCAATCCCTCATGGGAAGAACTACTGTTCCAACATGCGCCCAAGGAAGAAGGATTTGTGGAGTTTCTTTTCAAGTGAAGAACCTTGTACCTCTCTAGTGACCAGCACCGCTTCCGGAACAGCAGCGGACCGTTGCAGATGGGAGCCTCATGACCCTCGACATCAACGAGATACAAAAGATTCTGCCGCACCGCCCCCCGTTTCTTCTGGTGGACCGCATCCTGGAGATCGAACCGTCCAAGCGCATTGTCGGAATCAAAAATGTAACCATGAACGAACCGTTCTTTGTCGGGCATTTTCCGAGCTTTCCGGTCATGCCTGGGGTTTTAATAATAGAGGCGATGGCGCAGACGGGCGGCGTGCTCGTGCTGCGGGAGTTCCCCGATCCTTCGCAGCGGCTGGTTTATTTTGCGGCTATTGAAGAAGCGAAGTTTCGCCGCCCCGTACGGCCCGGCGACCAGCTTCGGCTCGAGATCGAGGTCTTGTCCCGCAAGACGACCTTCTGCCGGATGAGAGGCAATGCTTACGTGGACGGAGAATTGGCCGCCGAAGCGGTGATCCTGTGCAAGATCATGGAGAAGTCTGCATGACCCGGCTCGGTACCATGCTGGTGCATCCGCGCGCGGTCGTCCATCCGGGGGCGCGGCTGGCGGCCAGTGTCCGCATCGGACCGTACTGCGTCATCGGAGAAGAGGTGGAGATCGAGGACGGCTGCGATCTGATGGCGCATGTCTATATGGACGGGCCAATGCGCGTGGGTCCCGGCAATCGGTTTTTCCCGTATTCCTCGATCGGGGTGATCCCGCAGGATTTGAAGTTCCGCGGCGAGCGCAGCGAGACGATCATCGGCAAGGAAAACACCTTCCGCGAATTCGTCACAGTACACCGGGGAACGGAGGGCGGCGGCGGTATCACGCGCATCGGCGATCAGAACCTTGTGATGGCTTACGCGCACATTGCGCACGACTGTCACGTGGGCAACCACACCATCCTGGCCAACGGCGTCACGCTTGCCGGGCACGTCCTGATCGAGGACTACGCGGTCATCGGCGCTTTTTGCGGCATCCATCAGTTCTGCCGCATCGGGCGGCACAGCATTGTTGGCGGTTACAGCGTCATTACCCAGGACGTGCTCCCGTTCTCGAAAACCGTTTCCGAGCGGCAAACGCGCGTGTACAGCATCAACGTCGTCGGCCTGAAGCGGCACGGCTTCTCGCTCGAGCGGCGCAAGAAGCTGAGCCACGCTTTCCGCTTGCTCGCGTCGTCCAAGCTCAACACCGCGCAGGCCATCGAGTCCATTCGCCAGGAAGCAGCCGATTCCGAAGACGTGCAGGAACTGCTCCGGTTCCTGGAGACCTCCGAAAGAGGGGTCATTAAATGAGTAATGGAGCCGCGCCTGTCAGAGCCACGACCGTAAGGGAGTGGGCAATCCGAACTGCTCGCGTGAGCGAGCGGGCATTCCGAGCCGCGACCGCGAGGGAGCGGTGGTTTGAATCAGAGCCCCGAGCGTGAGCGAGGGGGCATAACCTCCGAGTGCGGAGTCATTTCATTGCCCTGAAAGGGCAAAACGTGGATAGCCGGGTCGGACGGGAGCCGACGCCGTTATTCCATCAGGGGCAACGCCCCCGGTACAGGGACAGTTGATCAATGAAGTACCGCACTGCCGTAGGCCCCAGCTTGTCCTGAGCGAAGTCGAAGGGCGGAGCCGCTGGCGGAGCGACTCGGGAATCCCTTGGTGGGATTTGCAACGGCTTGGAGCCAACTAGGAGTGATTAAACGATGCCACCGGACGGCACAGCACGCTACGGCTTGATCGCGGGCAACGGCCAGTTTCCCTTGCTGGTGCTCGAAGCCGCCCGCAGCCGGGGCATCGAGATGGTCGTGGCGGCAATCCGCGAGGAGGCTTCGCCCGAACTCGAAACCCGCGCGGAGCGCCTGCACTGGCTGGGTCTCGGCGAACTCAGCCGGCTGATCCGCCTCTTCAAGAGCGAAGGCGTGAGCCGGGCCGTGATGGCGGGACAGGTGAGGCACAACCAGATTTTTTCCTCGATTCGCCCGGATTGGAAGCTGTTTCAGTTGCTCCTGTCCCTGCCTCAGAAGAACACCGACTCTCTGATCGGCGGCGTGGCAAAGATTCTGCTCGAAGAAGGAATCGTGCTCGAAGATTCGACTCTGTTTTTGCAACCGCTGCTCGCCGAAGAAGGCGTGCTCACCCGCCGCGCCCCGACGCCGGAGGAACAGGCGAACCTCGATTACGGCCGCCAAGTCGCGCGCGACCTCGCCCGCTGGGACATCGGCCAGACAGTCGTTGTGTGCGAAGGCGCTTGCGTGGCGGTCGAGGCGATGGAAGGGACCGACGCCGCCATCCGCCGCGCCGCCGAACTCGCGCAGGGGAAACCGTTGTCAGTGATCAAGGTCTCCAAGCCCGGCCAGGACATGCGCTTTGACGTGCCCGTGGTGGGCTTGCCGACCATCGCCGTCATGAAGGAGCACGGCGCAACCGCCCTCAGCGTGGACGCAGGCCGAACCCTGCTCTTTGACCGGGAACAGATGTTGGCCGAGGCGGATGATGCAGGAATAACCATTGTCGGCGTAACCTTCGAGCCGCGCCTGCCCTGAGCGCAGTCGAAGGGCGACCGTGAGGGAGCGGGCAATCAGAGCCGCGCGCGTAAGCAAGCGGACAAAAGCAGTGGTTAGTGAATAGTGATTAGTGAATAGAAGTGGTAGCCACGGCACGCTTTCTGTGCCGTGGGCTTGTGATTCCATTGGAGCCGCGCCGGTCCGAGATATAATGGAGCCATCATGACTCTCGCAGACCTCAAGAATGTAAAGCATGAACAAATCGGAAAGCTGCCCGTAGTCATCTTGCCGCTGGCCCAATGGCAGGAAGTGGAGGCGATCCTCGAAGAATATGAAATGATGAGTTCTTCGAGCTATCGCACATCCATCGCAGAGTCGCGCCGCCAGATCAAACAGGGCAAAGGCTACCGCCTGGATTTGAAAGCCGGGAAGTTCAGGAAAATTCGGAAACCCTGATGGAGATTGTTTTTGCGAGTTG
>Ga0209343_10002293_pt1 | contig 24884 bp, 29 predicted proteins | sample RifCSPlowO2_02_FD_184026 | JGI IMG/M metagenome (GOLD analysis project Ga0209343, IMG submission 184026) | Groundwater microbial communities from Rifle, Colorado - Rifle CSP2_plank lowO2_0.2 (SPAdes) (version 2) | ecosystem: Environmental > Aquatic > Deep subsurface > Groundwater | place... | reverse complement strand
ATTGGGTCATTTAATGAGCCCCGCCGTTGGCGGGGCGAATTAATCCCCCCTGCTTTGTTTTCGTAGAAAACAAGGGGGGATGAACACACGACAATTTATCTATCGCCTGCCCTATATCCTTCGCCTTACATATTGCTCTCACTACGGCGATTAACCCGGCGCCGGCATTTCTTACTAATTTTATATTATCCATATTAATTCCGCCGATAGCCACAATAGGTATTTTAAGGCGCTGGCAAGTTTCCTTCAATACCTTAAGGCCGGCTGGCCTATAGCCGGGTTTGGTCGGTGTCTTAAAAATCGGTCCGATACTGATGTAATCAACGCCTTCCCTTTCAGCTTGGATGGCTTCTTTTACGCTATGGCAGGACTTACCGATAATTCTCTGAGGACCCAATATCGCACGGGCTGCCTTAACCGGCAGGTCATCCTGGCCGGTATGCAGGCCGTCGGCATTAACTAACTTAGCGATATCCGCGCGGTCATTAATGATGAATAGAGCCTTTCCTTTTGTAATCTCCCTGATTAAAAGGGCATTCCGATAAAATCCTTTAACATCCTCGGTTTTATCCCTGAGCTGAATTATTTTAACTCCTGCCTTTATGCAGCCCCTGGCGAGCTCAACGAGTGATTTTTTCCCACACGCCGTGCGGTCAATTACCGCGTATATTCCTGATTTTGCTATCTGAATCTTTTTCAATCTGATATAACCGGTAACGGATATCTTTAAAGCCCGCGGATACCCTTTTATTCTTTAGCTTGGAAAATTCCTCTAAAACTCTTGCCGATTCTTTGGCCCTCTGAATATTAGCAAAAAATATATCCTGATAATCCTGCCTCTTTAGCTCTTCTTTAATTGAGGGTTTCCCTATATCAGCAAGGCTGTCGCGGGAACCTAAGAGTTGGTCATCTTTAATCTTCCATTTCTTAGTCAAGCCTGTTAGGTCATGGCGTAGATTTTTAAAACGTAAAGTTAGATTTTTATCTAAAACTATAAAGCGCATTATCTCTTCGCAGACCCGTAAACCTTCTAAGAGCCGGTTCAGGTTAGCATCAATAATCCGTAATATGCCCTTATCCATTAAACGCTCTAATAGCGCGAATTTTTTCAATCAAGCGGGTTGTAGAATACCCTTTGATATAAGGTATGGCTAGAACTTTTCCGCCGCGATTTTTCACAGAATCAGCCCCCACAATCTTTTCTCTCTGCCAGTCCCCTCCCTTAACTAAAACATCCGGCTGAATTAACTTTATCAATTCTAACGGCGTGCCTTCGGAAAAAATAGTCAGATAATCCACTGAAGTAAGCGCGCTCAATACCCGGGCCCGGTCAAGCTGTTTATTGATTGGCCTATTTTTGCCTTTAATCTTCTTTACCGAGGAATCGCTGTTTAATCCCACCACCAATATATCGGCTTTTCCTTTAGCTTCCTCTAAATATTTTATATGCCCGTAATGCAAAATATCAAAACACCCATTGGTAAAGGCGATTTTCTTTCCCTCGTCTTTAAGTTTATCAATAATCTTTTTGATTCTGCTCGCGCTCTTTATCTTTTCTCCCAAAGCCTTTACTTTAAAGTTTTGACACCTGAGGCCTGGCACCTGAAGACTCCTCTCTGTTTCTATCTGAATAGCTCTTCCTCTACCAGCTCGCAGATGATATGGCTCATCGTAATATGCGCCTCTTGTATCCGTGCGGTGACCGACGATGGCACGATAAGAGAGAGGTCTGCGCATCTGGCTAATTCTCCGCCGCTTGCGCCGGTCAAACAAATAGTTTTAAGGCCCATCTCCTTTGCCTTTTTTATTGCCAGGAGCACGTTCTTTGCCCTGCCGCTGGTGGATATGCCTATGGCGATATCCCCAGGCCTTGCCAGGGCTTCCAATTGCCGAGAGAATACTATTTCGTAACCATAATCGTTACTCAAGGCAGTCAAGACCGAGCTATTTGTATTCAGGGCTACTGCCGGAAGCGCAGCTCTTTCCTTTTTGAATTTTCCCACAAATTCCGCGCAGATATGCTGGGCATCTGCGGCTGAGCCGCCGTTGCCAAAGATAAGCACTTTGCCTCCGGATTTAAAAGAGGCAACAATTACCTTTACCGCTTTGATAATATTATCCAGCTGGGTATGCAGAATCTCCTCTTTGATATGGATGGAATCGTTAATGATATCTATAATCCTATCGCGCATTTAATGAGCCCCGCCGTTGGCGGGGCGAATTATCCCCCCTTGTTTTCTACGAAAACAAAGCAGGGGGGATTAACCAAAAAAGACCTTGGCTAATTCGTAATATTCAGGGTCAACGGTTTTTAGTTTTCCCGTAGCTGTTTCAAGTCTAACGGATATAATCTTATTTCCTGAGAGCGCAACCATCTGGCCAAATTTTTTCTCTTTGATCAATTCCACAGCTTTAACTCCAAAGCGCGTGCCTAAAACCCGGTCAAAAGCTGTGGGCGTGCCGCCTCTCTGGATATGGCCTAAGACAGAAACCCTGGTCTCATAGCCGGTGCGCTTTTCAATTTCTTTGGCTAATGCCTCGCCGATTCCTCCCAGACGCACATGGCCGAATTCATCTAACTTCTGCTCCTGGAGCACGGTATGGTCTTCTTTAAAGTGCGCTCCTTCTGCCACAACCACAATGCTGAATGTTTTCCCGCGGGCATGTCTTTTTTTGAGCAAAGCACATACTTCATCCATATCAATGGGTATCTCTGGTATCAATATCACGTCTGCTCCGCCGGCAATCCCTGACTCAATGGCAATCCAGCCTGCGTGCCTGCCCATTACCTCAACCACAATAATCCGGTGGTGGCTTTCGGCTGTGGTGTGCAAACGGTCAATACATTCGGTGGCGATATTGACTGCGGTATCAAAACCGAAGGTATAATCGGTAGCGGATAAATCATTATCAATTGTCTTGGGAACGCCTACGATACCCAGGCCTTCCTTGGCCAATTTCGCGGCTACGCCCAGGGTGTCCTCGCCGCCCACCGCAATAAGGGCGTCTAAGCCTAAGGCCCTGTAGTTAGCAATGGCTTTCTGGACTCCCAGCTCTTTTTTGTATGGATTGGTGCGGCTGGTTCCCAGGATGGTCCCTCCCCTGGGAAGGATTCCTGATATTGACTGTAAATTTAACGGCCCGGCGTCATTTTCAATCAGGCCTTTCCAGCCATTCCTTATGCCAATAACCTCATATCCATCATTAATTCCCTTACGCACTACAGCGCGTATCACTGAATTTAATCCCGGACAATCGCCTCCGCCGGTAAGAATACCTATTTTTGCCATAATACCTCTCTCTAGCGCCCATACCCATAAAATGGGATGGGCGGTTCTTTAGTTTCGGGTTCTGTCTTTTGCTTAGCCCTTTCCTTCTCTTCGTGAGTAATGATTTTGGCTACGTGTATCCTCACTGAAATCGGCTCATCAATGCCGCGCAGCAGGGCCTGAATCTTATTTTTTATCAATTCCTGCAGCCGCTCCGTAAGTTCGGTTATGCTGGTTTCTGTGCGCAAATCTATCCTCAAATTAACTATAATGCCCTTTTTATTTACCACGACGTCAGGCCTGAAACTCTTGACCTCCGGAACCTGCAGGGCAAGCCGCCGGATAAGATCCTCAACCGCGGACAAGGCAATGCTGACCTGGCCGCTGGGAGTCTGAAAGGCAATATTTTTTTCTCTCTGCATCTTCCCCAGGACGGATTGGGCAAAAGAAATACTGATCAGAATGATTAAGGCGCTGATTAATCCTAAGATGAGGCGGGAATTAGGGTCCTGATGAATCTGGGTCACGGTATTAAAAATCATCAGCGGTGTTATCCAATTCAGGGCAAAACCCGCAATTATTCCGGCAAGCAGAATAAAAAAGATTGTATTAAATAAAAGCCCGAATAAGGTAAATAATCTCATATGTCACCCCCCTACACCTTCTCGATTCCCTGTATGTTAATCGTGATATACCTCGGCGACTTATCAACCATTTTCTCAAGCGCTCCCCTGACGCTCTCCTGCACACTCTCGGAAATTTCAGGAATATTATAGCCGTATCTTACCACCAGGGGTATCTCAAGGTTTATCTGGCCATTCTTGCTGAATTCAACTTTTATACTTTTAGAGTTTTTCAAACCCAGGAACTTGCATATGTCAAAATCAGCCACCCGGGCTATCTCTTTTACTCCCTCAATTTCAAGGGCCGCTATGGTTGCGATTGAGGCGATGACCTTTTGATGGATTTTTACCGTTCCCAAATCTGTCTTGGAATCAACGTCCATCTTCTTAGTTATTTCCTTGCCCCTTCCTGTTTAAAGGTTTCGTTTATGAAATTGGTGGAGAAATCTCCTTTTATGAAAAAGGGATTTTCTAATACCCCTCTATGAAACGGGATGGTGGTTTTAATCGGCTCGACGGTAAACTCGCCGAGGGCGCGGCTCATAATCCGGATTGCTTCTTTACGGTCTCTTCCCAGGACAATCAATTTGGCGATAAGCGAATCATAATGCTGGCTAACGGTATATCCCTGATAGGCATGGCTGTCAATTCTCACCCCCGGTCCTCCCGGAAAGTTTAAGACGTCAATTTTACCGGGTGAAGGCATAAAATTGTTTTCGCAATCCTCGGCGTTGATGCGGCATTCAATGCTTGAGCCTCTGAAAACAATATCATCCTGATGGGCTTTTAATTTTTCACCCGCTGCGATTTTAATCTGCTCTTTGACAATATCCATACCGGTAACCAACTCGGTTACCGGATGCTCTACCTGGATGCGGGTATTCATCTCCATAAAGTAGAAATTTTTGTCCGCATCAAGCAAAAACTCAACCGTCCCCGCGCTCACATACTTTACCTCTTTGGCGGCCCGGATTGCTGCCTCGCTTAAACGTTTGCGCAGTTTATTATCTACGACCGGAGATGGAGATTCCTCCAGAAGCTTCTGATGGCGCCGCTGAATAGAACAATCGCGCTCTCCCAGGTGGATGATATGGTTATACTCATCCGCCAAAAGCTGGATTTCAATATGGCGCGGCCGCTCGATATATTTTTCAATATAGACATTGGGGTTGCCAAAGCTCGCCTCTGCCTCAGACTGGGCGGTCATCAAACCGGAAACCAAGCTGATATCATTGTGGCAGATACGTATCCCTTTGCCGCCGCCTCCGGCAGCAGCCTTGATGATGACCGGATAACCGATGCGCCTTGCTGTCTTTAAGCCATCCTCTTTAGTTTTTATGGCAGAAACGCTCCCGGGAATAATGGGTATGCCGGCCTTACGCATCGTTTCGCGCGCCTGCATCTTATCGCCCATAAGACGGATATTTTCCGGGGTCGGCCCGATGAAGGTAATCTGGCAGGATTCGCAGATTTCAGCGAAATGGGGATTTTCAGCTAAAAAACCGTAACCGGGATGGATGGCGTCAACATCGGTTATTTCTGCTGCGGAGATAATTGCCGGTATGTTGAGGTAACTATTGACGCTGGCCGCCGGGCCGATACAAATAGCCTCATCTGCCATACGCACATGGAGAGAATCAGTGTCTGCCTGGGAATAAACTGCTACGGTACGAACCTCGAGCTCTTTGCAAGCCCGGATAATCCGCAAGGCAATTTCACCGCGGTTGGCTATCAGTATTTTAGAAAACATTTTAAACGCGCCCGCTCCACCCCGCCCCGAAAGCGGCGGGTGAGTGCGGTGAGGATATACGCGGATATTATCTTAGCCAATCTGACTAACGAGGTTCTATAAGAAACAAAGGCTGGCCGAATTCTACCGGCTCAGCATTATCAACTAAAATCTCTAAAATCTTTCCCTTTACTTCAGACTTAATTTCATTCATCAGCTTCATTGCTTCAATGATGCAGATTACCTGTCCCGGCTCAATCTCCTGGTTAAGCTGCACAAAAGGCGGCGCCTCAGGGCCTGGGGCGCGATAGAATGTTCCTACCATCGGAGCTTTGATTTCAATTCTATTTGCCGAAGGCTCCTTTCTGGATGCCTCGGCAAGCGCAGCTTCAGGCAGACGATTTTTTTCCCGTTCAATGAAGATAGGCGCCGGGGTTATTTCTTGCGCGCCAGCGCCGGCCCTTTTCAGCTTGATACGCATCCCGTCCTTCTCAATCTCAAGCTCAGAGAGATTATTCTCATTCATCAGATTAATCATCTCTTTAATTTCTTTTACGTTCACCCCGGATTCTTCTCCTTATTTTATCTCGCTTCTTGAGACTCTAGAGATGACACTTTTTTAATATGCCCGTTCAACGTAGCTGGCGCTGCGGGTATCCACCTTAATCTTATCTCCCACATTGATAAACAGCGGGACCTGGATGGTTGCGCCGGTTTCAACCTTTGCGGATTTATTGCCGCTTTTGGCTGTATCGCCGCGCACTCCCGGTTCGGTTTCCGTTACCGTCAGCTCAATAAAATTCGGCATCAGCACATTTAAAATCTGATCCTTATAAAAAAACCCGGTAACTTCCAGGTTATCCTTAAGAAACTTAGCGCCTTCTCCCAGGACATCACGGGAAATCACCAGCTGGTCGTAATTCTCCTGGTTCATAAAATGATAGATGTCGCCTGAGGCATAAAGATACTGCAGCTTTCTCTGCTCTACAAATGCCTCCTCGGCAGTATCCTGGCCCCTGAAGGTCCTATCAAGGAGGCCTGCGGTTCTTAAATTCTTAAGCCTTGTGCGCACAAATGCAGAACCCTTGGCCGGTTTTACATGTTCGGTTTCAGTAATTTGATACACCTCTCTGTCTAAGAGAATAGTTACCCCCACCTTAAATTGATTTATCGATAGCGCCACTTAAAACCTCAACCCCTTTCTTCGTAACCAAAACCATATCTTCTACCCGCAGCCCGAACCTGCCGGGAAGATAAATCCCCGGCTCAATGGTAAAAACCATGCCCTCTTGGACGAGAGATTTATTTTTAGCTGAGATGGAAGGCTCTTCGTGAACCTCTAAACCTACCCCGTGGCCTAAGCTATGGCCAAAGTATCTGCCATAGCCAGAACTGCGAATATAGCTGCGGCTGGCGTAGTCAAGCTTGCTAATTTCGCTCCCCGCCTTAACTGCTTCTATTGCCTTTTCCTGCGCGCCGATGATAATTTGATAGAGCTTACGTTGGATAGGTTGTATTCTATCGGAAAAGAATACCCTTGTCAAGTCAGATTTGTAGCCCTTTACCTCAACGCCGATATCAATGAGCACTGCATCAGCCGGCTTAAGCCTCCTGTTTGAGAGCGGGGCATGAGGAAAGCTGGAATGAGGGCCGCTGGCGACAATAATATTGAATGCGCTCCTGGCCGCTCCCCGGAAACGGATGAAACGTTCAAGCTCGCCGGCTATTTCTAGCTCACTTAAGCCCGGCTTAAGATAACCCTTTAAAAATTTAAGGGCCGAAGCGGTAATGCCGATCGCCTCTTTGATATATTTTACTTCCTGCGGCTCCTTGATCTGCCGCAGGCTTTCAATGAGATTAAATGTATCAACGAGTTTAATCTTTGGCCCGGCATATTGCCTTATTTTACCATATTCAGCAACCTTTAAATCATTTGACTCAAACCCCAGTCGGCGAACTTTGAGTTTTTTAACCAAGCGGGCAATATCCCCGAATAAATTATTATACTTAAATACAGAGACGCCCCGGATATTCCTCTCTGCTTCTTGCACATAGCGGAAGTCGGTAATAAGATATGCTTTCTTTGGGCTGACTAAAAGATAGGAATCAGGAATATTATAACAACTCAGGTATGAGACATTTGCCGCTTTGCTGACTAAAAGCCCGTCAAGAGAACTGGCTTCTAATTTCTCTAAGAGGCGGTTGAGGCGGGAAGACATCTATTTTTCTGATTAATTCACGAGCCGGATTCAGCTTCGTCAATGAGCATTATCGGTATGCCGTCACGCACCGGATACTTACGTTTACATTTGCTGCAGACAATCTTTTCCTCACCCGCGGCGCTCTCTAAAACTACGTCGCTCTTACAGGCCGGGCAGGCCAGGATATCCAACAACTCTTTATCAATCATTTTTTATCCCCCGTTTTTTGCACATAACGCATCCTTAATTCGTATAATATGCCTTCTAACATAGAATTCTCTTCTGAGGTTAAATTGTTCTTGGTTTTTTCCTGAAGCATTCCCAACGTATCAATCAAAAACTTTGCCTGAGGCAGGCTCTCTTCTTTTTTGCCATCCGCGGGGTTTTGGGCATCGCCCAGAGCGATAGTTGCCTGCATTGCCAGGGTGGTGATGAAAAACGGGAAACTCGGCTCCGGAGCCGCAAATTCTTCGGCTCGCTGAGCCTCCCCGGATGCAGCTGAGGCGCCTTCTGTTTTTTGCTTCTCTCTTTCTACCCCTGTCTTGTAGCTCTCATCAACTTTTTTCTTATCTTCGTCGCCCATTTAATGAACCCCCGCTGCTTCGTTTTGCTGCGCCTGTCTGCCGACAGGCAGGCAAAAGCGAAGCAAAACGGCAGGGGTGAATTAATAAATAATTATCCCGGCGTAGCCGACCACGCTGGACTTGTCTCCCGTAGTATCGCCGCTGGTCTGATATTTAACCAATTCGCCCTTTTTTGCGCCAAGCGCCTTGGCCGCAGAAAGCATAGCTACTGCCGGAGCAGAGCCGCACATAGAAATATCTAATTCATTTATCCTTGACCATAATTTCTCTTCATCCAGCTCTTCAATCGCAGCGATGGCTTTGCGGTCTTTTTCCTTTGCGCTCTTTTCATCCTCATAATGGGTCATATCGGAACTGGCCACAATGAGCGTGTCTTTTTCCATACCCAGCTCCCGGATGCTTGAGGCTATTCCCAGGCCTAACTTCTGGCAGAACTTAAAATCATTGCTTCCAATTACTATCGGCACAAAGGTAAAATCTTCTTTCAAATATTGGAACAGAGGAAGCTCAACCTCTATTGAATGCTCAAATTGATGCGCGTGAGTATCCGCGCTTAGAAAATCTGCCTCATCTAATAGCTTGCGGGCTAAAACCGTATTTATATTCACGCTGCCAAAAGGCAGGCTCCAGGAGCCCTCATCCATAACGCTAAAGGATTCACCCATCCCGGTATGATTAGGGCCCAGGATGATCAAATTATTTTTTATTTTAATCTCCGAAACTATCGTGTACGCAACGAGCCCTGAATAAATATAACCGGCGTGGGGCAGCATACAGGCAATCACCTCTTTCTTTGGCGCCGCCGGTTTTATTTTGTCAGAGAATAGTTCAATCTGCCGTCTCAGTTCCTGCGGTTTTAAGGGATAGAATTGCCCGGCTACGGCGGGCTGCCTACGAATTAAGCAGCCTGGCGTGGCAGGCTGCTTAATTCGAGGCATAAAGCTTTTCTAAATAATCCTTAGCGCAGATAAGCTCTCCGGCAGTCGCAGGGTAATGCGCCTCTAAGGTCTTAATAGTGCCGTCTTTAAGATATGGCTTAAGCGCATTGAAATCAAAATCTCCCTCAAGCGGAGCCAGATGGTCCTGCGTTCCTTTAATATCATGCAGATGCACTCCGAGAAGATACGGCGCATACGTATCTAAATAATCTTTATGCTTCATAAAACCTAAATTCTCCCAGAGCTGGGCATGGCCGGTATCATGCCAATAGAAAACAGGCGCGCCTCTAAAATGCTCTAAAATCCTGCCCGTTTCTGCAAAGGAAGGAATCTCGCGGAAGTAAAACCTATTTTCAATACCGATAGCAATATCCAGCCCTTTTGCGTAGCCGGCGAGCTGCTCAAGGCTCCGCAAAGCGTTTGAAAAATGCTCCTCGGCTTTCTCTATTCTTTCTTTATGCATGCGGAGCTTCAGGGCTTGAAAATAAGGCCCGCCAAACCCGCCAGCGTTATATGCAGAAATCAACTCTCTGGTATGCTCCCCGGTCTCAACCCTGCCGCAATGCAAGACCAACGCCCTGGCATTAAGCTGACAAGCGGTATCAATGCTAACCTTAGTATATTTTACTGCCAAGGCCCTTATTTCTTCGTCGCAGGAGGCTAACGAATAACAGTCAGGAAGAGCTTCTCTCCTCTCTAGGCCATCAGGTACAGGACAAAAGTTATGCACTGAGTGGACTCTGATTCGCTTCTTTTTAACTAAGCGGGAAATATCTGCGACTATTTTCTTAGTTAAATCAAAACTTAACTCAATCTCCTCAAAGCCAAGAGAGCGGATTTCCTGAACTATTTCCTCGCCATTGTTATAACGAAAGGCGTTCCAGGCAGTTGATAAACAAAGCCCCATTTATTGAATTATGCAAAAGTAAGGGAAATCTCATGACGAGCACACAATTAGAAAATTTTTGCCAAGAGTCTGCAAGGAATTACGACGAGCGAATGCAGCAGGCAACAAACGAAAGGCGTCAAAATGAGCGAGTCGTAAGCCGCGAGCAAGACGGTGAAAAATTTTCGTGTGCGAATAGAGATTTCCATTACTTCTACATTCCTCAGTAACCTATTTGCCTCTATTGCGCCTGCGCTCGCTCGGTTTTTCATAGTGCTTGCGGTCGCGGACTTCCTTGAGAATCCCGTCTTTATCAATTTTTTTCTTAAATCTCCTTAAGGCGGACTCAAACGACTCATCTTTTCTCACCATCACCTCAGACATATAGTATCATCTCCTTTTGGGTTTATCATATCATCTTTGAGCGGCTATGTCAATAAACTCAAAGTAAGCAACAGGAATGGGCAAGGCGTCATTACTCATTTTCTTCTCGTATAAAATGAATAACAAGGCTAAAGGTAAGCACCGGAGCATCTAACTCCTTAGGCGCGGATTCAAATGGCGAGGCATCAAGTAAACCTTCTATGGCTATTTGTTTCAACTCAGCGCTGGCCCTGCTTTTTTCATCAATCACCTGATATTCCTTAAGCGACCCATTGCGATTTAAGGTAAATTTTAAATATACCAATCCTTTATCTTTGAGATTATAGGATTTATTTATACTAAAAAATTTATTGGTCAGGGAACGCCAAATACTATACCGTATCGTATTATTGTAAGTAAGGTAAGCGGGATTTTCCTGCAGTTTACTCAAAGAACCCATTTCGCCTTCGCCTAAAGATAGTTTTATTGCATCGGGATTGAGAAACTCGGTCTTTGTCACAACTGGTTTTTGGAAAAGTATGCCTGCCTCAGGAATTTCGTTTTTGTCGGACAAAAGAATACGCTGGCCCGGGACAATTTTTTGAAAATCCCTGTGGGTAAGTTCCTCAACTATCCTCTTTTCAATGGTTCGGCTGCGCCTGGAGTCCGCTAAAGTGTCAAGCAGTACGGCCTTGGGCTTCAACTTAAGGTAACTTACTTCTATCTGATTCAAAACCTTCTGCGCCGGTAAAATATTCAAAGCCACTAAGGAAAGGAGGAGCGCTATATGCAGCAGCGCTGATATACCTAAGGCCGCCGGGAATCTGGTTGCACGGTGCATAACTTTACTATAGCAGATTTTTAGCGGGATTCAACCTGAAATCTAAAATTTAACCCTCATGCCGCTCCTGAAAGAAAATCCGGGTAACGGATAATTACGCACACTCTGATATTTTTTATTTAAAAGATTATCTATATTACAAAAGAACTCAAGGTGTTCTTTCAGTGTTTTAGAAAATCTTAAACCGAGGGTGTAATACCTTTTTAGATAAATTGTGTTATCCGCATTGTGAAACGACCTGTCCATAAATTGCCCGCTTAGCCCTAGCGAATAGCCTTTGAATCCGGTATAATCAACGGATAAACTGGATTTATGCTTTGGCTGATAGGTAAGGAATTTGTGGGTTTTCTCATCCTTTGCCCTGAGATAGGTATAGTCAATCTTAAGCACTAAATGCTCAAGGGGTTCCATCTCAACGGTCTGCTCGATACCGTTGATTACTGCGGAATCGATATTCTTCGGCCTCCAGATGGCGTCGCTATCTTCCTGCCATTTAATCAGATTATCGTAATCGCTGCGAAAATATGAAAGAACAAATTTCATGCGTTCTGAAAATTTCTTTTCTATTCCAAATTCTGCGCTTACCCCCTTTTCAGGCCTTAAATTAGGATTCCCTTGCGAAAAGCCATCCGCCGGCCAATAGAGGTCATTAAAGGTAGGGGCGCGAAATGAGCGGGCAATTAATAGATGCAGATTAAGATCACCCTTTAGCTTATAGAGAAAATTTGCCGAAGGTGAGATCTCGCTGCCGAAATTGGAATAATCATCTAATCTTACCCCGAGGTCTATTTTAAAATTCTTAAAGAGATCCAGCTGATTCTTCAAATATCCTGCACGAGCCACATATTCATGCTTGGCAGTTGCCGTGCTGTCATTAAAATGCTGCGCCCAGTCAAAACCGTATATTACAGCGTAGAGTGGCGATATTTTTTGATTGAATTGCAGGTTTGCCCCCAGCGATTTCGTAGCATGGGTGGTTTTATCTAATGGCTCCGGCGTCTCAATGAATTCAAGGCGGTCATAATTTTGATAGAGGCGGCTTAAGATCTCAAAATCCTTATCCTGCCACGGGCTGACCTCCCAATTCAGGTCAAAGAAGTTTTTCCGGTGGAGCTGTTTATCATTAAGATCGGGCGAGAGTATCGAGCCCGGAGTGCCTGCCTTATCTTTATATGCTCCGGTATTAAAAGTGAGCTTATTTTTCCGGTTAAACTCATATACCAATTTTCCGTTTATATCCTTGGCATTATATCCAGCGTTATCGCGGTGTCCTTCTGAACTTTGATATCCAGCCGTAATCCGGTAGCCAAAATTTTTCAGTTTCATCCCGTAAGACAGCTGTTCCTGATAAGTCCTGAATGTCCCAAAACTGCTTGAGAGTTCGGTTTCCCGCCCCTGCTCAGGAATGTCTTTAGTAACGATATTTACCACTCCGCCCATAGCACCTGAGCCATATATGCTGGAGCCGGGGCCGCGCATTATTTCTATTCTCTCAATATTTTCTAAAGGTATGGTGCTTAAGTCAACATCCCCCGAGCGCGGGCTGTTCAGCGGCCTGCCGTCTAACAATACCAGAACCTGCGAAGCGGTTGAGCCGCGCATAGTAATTGTTTTTTGCGCTCCCAGGGCTCCGTAATTGTTTATTTTTACCGCCGGAGTATATTTTAAAACATCTGAAACATCCTCAAGATTAAGATACTGCAAATCCTTTGCCGTTATTACATCCACCAGGCGTCCGGATTCTTCGGAAGGCTCTTTGGCCCTTGATGGGGTAATCACAATATCCTCCAATTCCATAGCCAGATCAGCATATACATATGAAATAACCATCAGCAATAACCCGCTCGCTATTGTCAAGTAAACTGCTATTTTATTTTTCATCTTTCTTCTCCTGGCGAAAATACTTCCCAAAAAACAGGCAATCGTCCGGGCTCATCCGATAGACAATCGGAAATTACCGTTGCGCAGGCAGCACTCTGGATCACACAGAGATTTCCTTTACCTGTCCGGTTAATTTTTCCAATACACCTCCACACCCTCTCTCTTCACTCCTCCTTTCCATATTTTTTACTCCTCGCACGCCTTTCTTCTTCTGGCACAAGCAATACGTAGGGCCTTAAAGAAATGGGATTCTTTTCCACTACCACCACTGTCTTATAGACCTCTTCAATAATCTGATAAGATAATACCTCATCGGGATGGCCGGCTTTATAAATTCTTCCTTCACGCATAAGCACTAATCTTTGGCAATATTCGCTGGCTAAATTAAGGTCGTGCAGAACTATAATCACCGTAAGCCCGCATTCCCGGTTAAGCTTTTTCAATAAATCTAATACCGCCACCTGATGGCCTATATCTAAGTGTGTTGTCGGCTCATCCAAAAGAAGCAATTGCGGCTCCTGGGCTAATGCCCGGGCAATAAAAGCTAATTGCCTTTCCCCGCCGCTTAATTCCCGCATCAACCTATCCTTAAATTTAGACGTTTGGGTTAATGACATAACCTTGCGGGCAATCTCAAAATCATGCGCGGTTTCTAAAAACTGCATCTTTTCAAAATGAGGAATCCTGCCTAAAAGCACAAACTCCTCTACCGTTATATCATTTACCGGTTGATTTTGGGAAACTACCGCTATTTTTCTGGCGAATTCCTTAAACCCAATCTGCCGGACATCCCTCCCCTTAAAAATGACTGTGCCCTTTTGGCTTTTAAGGAAACGGGTTATTGCGCGTAAGAATGTAGTTTTGCCTGAGCCGTTAGGGCCAATTATCCCCACGAATTCTTTTTCCTCTAAGCTAAAGTTTATCTCCTGAATGAAAAAGCGCGCATCGTATCCGCAGGTTAAGCCCTTTATCTCTAGCAGCGTATTCATCATCTTATTTAAACTTAGTCAAGGCAAAGATAAAAACAGACCCGCCAATGATACCGGTAATTACTCCTACGGGAAGTTCGGTTGGCGCGATTATTGTCCTAGCTAAAGTATCCGAGAGGATCAAAAAGCTGCTTCCGCACAAAAAAGACGCCCCCAAAAGAATCCTCTGGTCATTACCTACCAAGAGACGGATGAAATGCGGCACAATCAATCCCACAAAGCCGATTATCCCGCAGATGGAAACACTCATTCCGGTAAGCACCGAGGTGAGTAAAAATAATACCTTTTTAGTATTTTCTACGTTTATGCCTAAGGCCCGAGCGTCTTCTTCTCCTAAAGAAAGAGCGTTGAGTTGAAGGCTAAAGAAATAGGCAATAATTAATCCCGAAATAGAAACCCAGACCGCGGTTTTGATCAATAACCAATTCGGCTGTTCCAATGAGCCCATTATCCAGAAAACAATTCCCCTTAGTTCATCAGCGCCTGAAATTGCCATCAAGAGCATAATCAATGATGAAGAGACAAAGCTTATCATTACGCCATAAAGCAAAAGCCCCTGTATCCTTAATACCCGTTTTCTTATGCTCAAATAAAATACTAAAATGATAACTAAGATTGCTCCCAGAAAACCGCTTACCGGTAAACTAATGCCTCCCAGCCTCCGGCTTAATCCGGCAATAATGCTTAAAACTACGCCCAAGGCCGCGCCGCCTGAAATGCCCAGGGTATAAGGCTCGACCAGAGGATTGCGAAACATTCCCTGTAAGATAACTCCTGAGATGCTTAAAGCGCCGCCAACCGCGAATCCCAGGATAATGCGCGGCAGGCGAATGTTAAAAAGAATGCTGTATTCCGCGCTATCGCTTGCTTTAGAAAGCAGAGAAATAATTTTCCTCACCGGTATGGCCGCAGAGCCTACGCAAAGAGAGAGAAGGCTTATTCCTAAAAGAATTATCCCTAATACAAACAGATAGATACACCAGCGGGTTATTTTTTTATTGCTTTTCATAACATATTGGCTTTATGAACGGGGATGGAAAATCTCAATTAATTCTTCTAACGCCTCAACAAAACTTACCGGGGTAGGGCCGCAAAGTTTATAGGTATCCATTACGTAAATTCGGCTGTTTTTAACCGCATTCAACCCACTAAAGGTAAACCACTGCTCTCTCTCTTTCTCTGCCAATAAACCCATAGCTGTAATAATGATTATATCTGGATTCTGCCTGATAACTTCTTCACGGCTGTAAAGGCCGCTCTTTGCCTGCGCGGCAATATTTATTCCCCCGGCAAACTCTATAAAATCATTCAAAAAATAATCCTTAGTTACCGCGAATAACGGGTTTGCCCCCATCTGCATGAAAACCTTTGGTTTAGGCAAGCCCTGAATCTTCTTTTTAAGCGCCTCTATCTTTTCCCTGGATGAATTGATGATTTTCTTAGCCGCATCTTCCTTGCCCACAACTTTACCTAATTCCACAAAATGCCCGCAGAGTTCTTGAAAATTCCTGGCTAAAGGAAAATCAACTACGCGTATTCCCAGGTTTTTAAGTTTTTCTTTTACCGCAGGATTAGTTAAAGAAGTAGCCAGCACCAGGTCCGGCTTCAAGCTTACAATCTTTTCCAAATCAGCAGCAATTATCGTCCCTACCTTTTCTTTTAATTTTGCCTGCGGGGGCCTTTGGCAATAGAGCGTATCCGCAATCAGGTTATCCCCCGCGCCTAAAAGATAAAGCTCTTCGGTGAGCGTTGAGCCTAAAGAGACGATTCTCCGGGGGAGGCCCTCTTCTGGAGATGAATTTACCGAAGGAGAGAAAAATAGAAAAGATAATAAAATCCAAATCACTGCAGTTTTAATTTTATCTAGCGGCATAAATTCAGGCAATAAGCTCTAAAAACCAACATTTCTCTTTTAATATCTTTTTACCCAGGCTAAAGGCTACCGGCTGATTAAACAATGGCCCGTCGAAAACAAAAGTATGGAACTCTCCATTTTCTGCACAGGGGTCAATCCCGGAAGCTAATCCTTGGATAAAATCTTTATCAATAATACTGCCTAACCATTTTTCGCTTGCCTCTATATCGGCTCTTGCGCTAACCACAATTGCTTTAAACCCGCTATCAATTATTTTTTCCACCAGTTCTTTGGTATCTATCATCCATATTGGAAAAATTGCCTCTAGATTTGATTCCCCGCATACTTTATCTATCCAATCCCTGTGTTCTTCTAGATATATATCGCCAAAGACTATTCCCTGAATATTTTCCTTTTCTTTCCATTCTAAAATCAACTTTTTAAAGTCCTCGCGGTAAGTCTCCTTTGGCATTGCCTTTTGCAGAAGAGGGATACCTATAGACTTTGCCTGCTTGGCAATAATCTCCGGGCTAAGGCCGTGAGACAAGGAGGTTTTTCTGTTTTTATCAATAAAATTAAAAAGGCTGACTACTTGATGTCCATACTGCATCGCCTTATAACAGGCGAAACAACTATCCTTGCCGCCACTCCATAAAGAAACTACCCTCATCTTTAACTCTTCGCTGTATCAGCCCTATGTATTAACCCTTAAACTTGCTACGCTTCTAGTTCGTCTCGCAATATCTTCTCTTATGGTAACCCAATTGCGCCTTATGAGTTTATAAATACGGTCCGCTGTCTTTTTCTTATGTATCCAGTTGCAATCCTGGCATGACCATATATTTTTCTTTAGTTTTATAGATCGTATATAGCGTCCAAGGCTTTTATCCTTGCAGGGATAAAAGGGGCAATAACAGAAGGCGCAATCCTCTAGGCCCTTATGGCAAGGAAAATAACTACAGGCTTTATTGATTCTTTTGAGCATTAGTCTTCCTCCTCTAACCTTTGCCGCGAGATTAACGAGGCCGAGCCTCGTTAGAAATCTACAGCTGATACCGGTAACTAAGCTCGTTTAACACACCTGGACGCAGGCAGTATTTTTCTTTTCCTTCGGCGATGAGTTTAAAGGCGTATTTGATTATCGCCTTATAAAATTCGCAGAATACCGCCTTTTGATGCATCCCGCCTAATGCCTCTAACTCAGCCGGGCAGGGCGCGCCACAGATGTTTCTAAAGATACAGCTTTTACATTCCTCTATCTTCTCAACTATTCTTGAGCGTATTTTTCTAAAAGGCCCCGAACGCATTGCCTCCTTGATGCCGGTTCTAAAGATGTTTCCTCCGGAAAACCCCTTCAGCCCGATAAATTCCCCGCATGGAATCATCTTACCGGAGGCGGTAATGGTCAGAAAACACCTTCCCCCTCCGCAGGGCGAGATATCGCACATCATCCTGCGCGCTGCGGGAGCGATAATCCCGATAATAACATTGGTAAAATTTCCGATAATAATCCTGCGGGATAATCCTTGCGACAATTGCAGCGCCTGATCAACTGCGCGTAAAAAATATTTAGTAAAGAGTTTTTCATCGGGTTTTAAGCCGCGGCTTGGCCCTTGGGTCAAGCGCACAGGATTAAGCAAAAGGCAAGGCACCTTTTTCTTATGCAGGAATTTCACTAATCCGGGAAGGCCGCTAACATTAATCCTGGTAACCGTGGCAATCACATTCAGCCCCTCATAGCCGTCAAACCACTCTATCGCCTCTACCGCCTGACGGAAATTGCCCCCTGTTCCGCAAGCCGGCCGGGTCAGGTTATTTAGCGCAGGAGAAGAACTATCCAGAGATATCCCTACCCCGACCCGCTGTTCTTTAAGAAAATCTACGTCGCTTTCCTTAAGCAAAAGGGCGTTGGTCTGCAGGCCAAAATTAAATTTATCCTTATAGGCCTTAATCGCCGCAAATATGCTCTCCTTTACTAAAAGCGGCTCGCTGGCATGAAATATGACCACCGGTTTTCGCTTTTTACCCTTAAAATAAGCCAGTATCTTTTCTAAAACATAGATAAGCTGCCGATGCGTCATCTCTCTGCCGTTTTTTCTTGCTGCCCTTGGAACATAACAATATGGGCAGTTGGCATTGCATCTATCCGTGGGGTCAACATAGATTGCCGATAATTCCGCGCTAAACCTGAAATCCGACATTTCCCGGTCTAATTTCTCTTGCACCCGGGCATAAAGGGCTAATGTCTCCCGGGGAATAATCGGCTCAAGCCCCGCGTTATTCTTATGTATTGCCCAGAAAACATTATCCGCATCAATCAAGGCCGTATTAGCCTCATCAATACCATGGACAGCCAATCCATTTATTTTCTCATCTGAATTAGACATAATTTAAAGTCTCCGAATTTAGACCATCCTGTGTAATGTTCAATGTGTAAAGTGTAATGCCGGTGTAACGAAGCCACATTCCACCCGCATTACACATTAAACTTTACACATTACACAAATTTACAGCAATGTTTTTTCCTTAGGCACATCGCCATACATCAGGAAATGCGAAAGGCCGTTTGCGGTCTTGGCGCATTTAAGGCGATAAGAAATGGCATCGGGTTTTTCTTTGCCAATCTTCCTGCCGTTTCTTTTTTGACATTTTCTGGACATCCGTTTCACCCCCTCTCCTGTTATAGGAATTTCTCTATCGTCAACTTTAAAAATATGCCTGAAATCACCGTTAGGACTGAACACAAATAGCTAATTTTTATGCTTTGCTGAATATGTTTTATTTCCAAAGGCTCAAGATTATTTCCCATAAGCGCTTTAGAGACAGCTATGGAATTGTAGAAATTCTCACCGCCTAATTGGACCCCCAGAGCTCCGGCCATAGCGCTTTCAGGTATCTGGCTGTTAAACTCCGGCGCTTTAAAAAAATATCTAAAACCCCACTTGAATGCGCCAAACCTATCCCTTTTGCCCGCTAAACCCGCTATGCCGATTAAGAATGAGGTTATTCTTGCCGGAATAAAATTCAAGATACCGTCAAGCTTGGCCGCGGCTTTTCCAAACTGCATAAATCTTGCGCTTCTATATCCTACCATAGAGTCCAGGGTATTCACAGCTTTATACAGCCACATAAGCGCAGGCCCGCCTAAGAAACAATAGCATAAGGGAGCGACTATGCCGTCCATAATGCTTTCCGCAACCGTTTCTACAGCCGCCCTGACGATTTCCGGCTCGTCTAATTTATCCGTATCCCTGCCCACAATCAAAGAAAGGTTTTTCCTTGCCTGCAAAATATCTTTGCGCGCCAGGGCAAGCTTAACCTTATTTGCCTGAACCGCTAAATCTTTTACCGAGAGGCCGAAGTAGATAAAGAGCAGCGAAAGAAGAAAGTGAAAAACCGGATGCAAAAGCCCTGCCAATTTTAAGCTGCCCCAAACCGCGCTAAAAGCCGCGCCCGCAACTATGAGCACTAAAATAAGGCCGCGAAAAATTTTATTGCCTTGAGGCCTATTCAGTTTTTTTTCTAATTTCGTAATCATCCTTCCGATGATTCTTACCGGATGATTTTGCCACTGCGGGTCGCCGAGAATTAAATCTAACAGATAAGCGACAATTAGAGAGTTCACCGCGGCCCTTCAATTATCTCATATATCTTGTCCAGGGCGATATTTTTCCTTAAGAGTTTAGCGAGTTTGTCAAATTCCCTATCCGGACTAAAAGATACATTCTGCGCTAACGCTGGCCAGCCCTTTCTTTGCCTTATTCCATTTAGCCAGTTTCTGCGAAAACCGTCATTGTCAAATAATCCGTGAATATAGGTGCCCAGGACCCGTCCATCGGGGCGAGTCATCCCATCAAAGCGCTTTAGTTTCTTTCCGTTGCGCTCAAAAATTTCAAACGCCGGCATGGGCTTACCTGTGGCGAGCGAAGTCGAACCACTTATCGCCCGGGAATTTCCATGATGAATTTCATAACCCGAAACCTCTATCCCCGATGCCAGCTCCCTCGCTCTTACCCGGTGAAGAGTTTTTTCTTTTTCTAAATCCGTCTTAACCGGTAATATCCCAAGCCCATCTGTTTCTCCGGCATTTGATTCTAAAGAATGCTTATCGCGTATTTTCACACCCAGCATTTGATATCCGCCGCAGATGCCGACTAAAACAGTCAGCCTTCTATTATTAAAAACTGACTCTATCCGCTGGGCGAGCCCGGTTCTCCTCAAATATTGTAAATCGCCGATAGTATTTTTCGTGCCGGGAATTACGATGACATCGGGATTGTCAATTTCCTGCGGCCTTTTTATGTAGCGCAATTTCACATCCTGCTCTCTCTCCAGGGCATCAAAATCGGTAAAATTGGAAATATGCGGCAGATAAATTACGTCAATAGCAAGAGAATCCCTCCTTTTTGCGCGTCTCATACAGCTATCCAGGGGGAGAGAATCTTCTTCGGGTATTCTTATATCCCTGAAATACGGCAGGACGCCTAAAACCTTAATGCCGGTGCGCCTTTCTAAAAAATCTATTCCCCCTTTAAGCAGGCTTTTATCTCCCCGGAATTTGTTTATGATAATTCCCTTGACCATCCTTCTCTCTTTTAGGGATAGCAAGGCAAGCGTTCCCACCAGCCAGGCAAAAACACCGCCTTTATCAATATCGCCTACCAAAATCACCGGCGCCCCGGCATATGCTGCCATTTGCATATTCACGATATCGTGCGACTTCAAATTTATTTCTGCCGGGCTGCCCGCTCCCTCAATCACCACCAGCTCGTATTCAGCGGCTAACCTTTTATAAGATTTCCTGACCACCTCTTTTAATTTTTCCTTATAGAGGGTATAGGTCCTAACATTCATATTTCCTATCGGCTTTCCGCGCACGATTATCTGCGCGCCGCAATCGCTTGATGGTTTGATTAAGACGGGATTCATATCCGCTGTCGGCTCTATCCGGCAGGCCTGGGCCTGGACCGCCTGGGCCCTGCCGATTTCACCCTCCTCTTGAGTGACAAAAGAATTTAAAGCCATATTCTGGGCCTTAAACGGGCAGACCTTATAGCCGTCCTGCAGGAAAATCCGGCACAGCCCGCTGACAATCACGCTTTTGCCCACGCCTGAGCCTGTGCCACAGACCTGTATTGCCTTAGCCCGCCTCACTTAAATAATCCCCTTCAGCGCAATGATTAATCTGTTGTTTTCTTTTCTTTTTCTCACGGCGAGCCGGAAAAACTTATTATTCAGTCCTCTGAAATTATAGCAGTTGCGGATAAGCATCCCGCGCTTGATAAGTTTCTTGCTTAAATCGTGCGCATCGCTGACCCTGGCGTTCTCTAATTTGCAGAGGAAAAAATTTGCTGCTGCAGGAAAAACCTTTAAACCTTTAATCCCGGTCAGCTTATCAAATAGATATGCTCTTTCCTTACGCATAAACTCTCCTGTCTGTTTTATATACTTTTTATCCTTTAGCGCTTCCTCCCCTGCGAGCTGGGCTAATGAATTTACATTCCAGGGATGCCGGAATCCGGATATCCTATCTATTACCCTGGCATGGCCGATAAGATACCCCAGCCTTAATCCTGCAAGGGCAAAAAACTTGGTCAGTGATTTTAATACTAAGAGATTTTTATCCTTGCTCGCTTCAGAAATGAGGGTCTGCTTTTGCGCTGCCGGCACAAAATCCATAAACACTTCATCAACTATGAGAATCGCCTTATGCTTTCTGCATAGATTAAGCAATGACAAAACCTCAAGAGCCGGCAATAATGCGCCGGTAGGGTTATTGGGATTGCAGAGAAAGACCAATTCTGCCCGCGGGATAAGCTTCTTAAGCCGCGATAAATCAATTCTAAAATCCTCATTTTCTTTTGCCCTTACGGAAAGTATGCACGCCCCGTTTATTCTGCTGGCGAATTCGTATTCACTAAAGGTTGGCCGGGGAATCAGGACCTTTGCGGGTTTGAGAGCTTGCAGGATTAAATAGATAAGCTCTATGGAACCGTTTCCGATGAGCAAATTAGCTGTAGAGAGATTGCATTCTTTTGCCAGGGCAATCTTTAGGCCTTTTGACTCAGGGTCGGGATAATGGCTCAACTTATCAATATTTCTTGCGATGATTCCTTTTACGGCCGGAGGCAGGGATAAGGGATTGATACTGGCGCTAAAATCAATGATTCCTGAATTGTTAAGATACGGCCAGATATTTCCGCCGTGAGCCCTATTCATCATATCAAGAACAAGCCAAATAAAAGCACAACCACTTCAGCGGCCTCGCTTATCGCTCCTATGGTATCCCCGGTCATCCCGCCAATTCTTCTTTTTATCTGCATTATAAATAACCAGGCAAAAAATAGGCAGAGCGCAAGCAAGCTCACCCCTTTGAGCTTCATCAGCAAAAGCGAAAAGAGCACGGTAAATACCGTGGCGATAAAGAATTCCTTCCTGCCCGCATATTCTACGAAATATTTTGCCTTTCCATCATTGCGCGCATAGCCGCAAGAAACGCAGGCAATTACCTGGCAGTAGCGGGAAAATATCGGCGTAAGAATTAAAAGCTTCCACAAATATCCGGCGGGTATACTGGCTAGCAGGCTAAATTTCAGGAGCAACAGGGCGCACAGCCCGATTACCGCCATTGTTCCGATATGGCTGTCCCGCATTATTTCCAGAATCTTTTCTTTAGGTTTATGGCCGTAAAAAGCATCGCAGGTATCCGCGAAGCCGTCTAAGTGGATTCCGCCGCTAATCACGATAGAAATGAGCAAAATCAGCGCCGCCCTGACGGCATCCGGCAGGAAAGAAAAAAGAAAAAAACACCCGCACAAGAAAAGCCCGAGCAGCAAGCCAACCAGAGGAAAGTATATGAGAGAAGCGCCGAAGTCATCCTCATTAAACTTAGCTTTAATTCTGACGGGCAGTATAGTCAAAAACTGTAAGGCAAGTAAAAATCTTTTCACCCCGTTAGAAACCATTTTATCTTTTTTTGTTTGCCCCGCAGTTTCTAACGGGGTTCACCGCTTAAATTTTTCAAGAAAAATCTGGCCTTCGGGGCAGAAACTTTGACAGATTTTTCGCAGTCCCCCCAGTTTTGATTCGCTTTTGCGAATGCAAAACGAATCAGGGGGGATTGTATAGGAAAGTATTTTATACTTTCCTATCCGTGCCATGAGAAACCGCGGCGCTTTGAAAGGTAGCCATCTGGGTCAAAATCTTAACCGACGCCTCAACAATACCCATAGCCAGGGCCGCGCCTGTACCTTCTCCTAACCGTAAATCTAAATTCAAAAGCGGCTTAAGCCCCAAATACTCAAGCGCAATCTTATGCCCTTTTTCAACCGAGCAGTGTCCGGCGATAATGTAGTTTTTTACCCTCGGCTCTAAGCGATGGGCAATTAATGCCCCCGCTGCGGAGATAAAGCCATCAATGACTACGGGAACTCTCCTCTTTGCAGCTGCCAGGATTATTCCCGCAATACCTCCTATTTCAAAACCGCCCACCTTAGCCAAAACATCAAGCGCGTCTTCGGGGTTTGGCCTATTCAGCGCTAAGGCCTTTTTAATTACCTCTATTTTATGGCTCAGGGCGCGGCTATCAATGCCTGTGCCTCTACCGGTAACCTCTTTTACCGGCCTGCCTGTTATTACCGCGGTGATTGCGCTTGAAGCAGTGGTGTTAGCTATGCCCATATCTCCGGTGGCCGCGATATCTATTTTTTTCCCAAACTCCTCAAATACCCGGATGCCATTTTCAATGGATTTTATTGCCTGCCGCCGGGTCATCGCCGGCCCCTGCGCCATATTCTTAGTGCCGTAAGCAATTTTCATATTTTTAAAATTTTTGGCTTCTGACTTTCGCATTTCAAGCTGAGCGCCCACCCCCATATCCACCACGATAACCTGCGCGCCAATATGCCTGGCTAACACGTTTATACCTGCGCCGCCCCTTAAAAAATTATAGACCATTTGCGCGGTAACCTCTTTTGGATACGCGCTTACCCCCTCATCGGCAACGCCGTGGTCGGCAGCGAGCGTAAAAATAACTTTATTTTTTATGAGAGGTTTTTGATTTCTCGTAATCGCCGCTACCTGTTTTGCCAATTCCTCAAGGCGCCCTAAGCTCGCCTTCGGCTTGGTAAGATTATCCAGCCGATTTTGCGCCTTCTCCATAAGCGCATAATCAATTTCGCTTATTCCTTTTAGCGTCTCTTTTATTTTCATTTATTTAATCCTCCAGGGTATGCCTGAAACTAAAAAAAATGCTTCATCTGAAGCTTTCGCTGCCATCTGATTCACCCTGCCCGCGATATCCCGGAAATCCCTGGCTAATTTGTTTTGCGGAACTATCCCCAGGCCGACTTCGTTAGAGACAAGAATTGCGTCGCTCGGACACTTTTTTAATGCCTTAAGCATTTCCTCAATTTTATTTTTGATGGCGCTTTCTTTATACTTTCTTTCCATAAGGCCTGATATTAACAAAGTGAGGCAATCCACGATAAGCATTTCAAATTTTGAGCCGATTTTATTTATCAAGGCAGTTATATCTTCGGGAAACTCAAAGGTCTTCCAATGGCGCGGGCGATTCTTTCTGTGCAGGGCAACCCGTATTTGCATTTCTCTATCGCGGGGGCTGCAGGTAGCGATAAAAGCTACTCTGCCTTTTTTTTCTTTTGCCCTCTGTAGGGCAAAACTGCTTTTTCCGCTTCTTGAGCCGCCTATAATGAAAACAATCTTA
>Ga0209343_10002292_pt1 | contig 24889 bp, 21 predicted proteins | sample RifCSPlowO2_02_FD_184026 | JGI IMG/M metagenome (GOLD analysis project Ga0209343, IMG submission 184026) | Groundwater microbial communities from Rifle, Colorado - Rifle CSP2_plank lowO2_0.2 (SPAdes) (version 2) | ecosystem: Environmental > Aquatic > Deep subsurface > Groundwater | place... | reverse complement strand
GGGCGGGTCCTGAGGCCCCGCCGACGATGGAGCCCGCCCCGCACGAAACGGCGGCGTTCGAGCCCGAGATCAAGGGGCTGCTCTTCGCCGATGTGCGCGGCTTCAGCAAGCTCTCCGAGGATGAGATTCCCCTCTTCGTCCAGCATTTCCTGGGCACCGTGGCCGCCGAGATGGCCGGGTCCACCTGCGCGCCCATCCTGACCAATACGTGGGGCGACGGCCTGTACTTCGTGTTCGACAGCGTGCGGAGTACCGGCGAGTTCGCGCTGGGGCTGTGCGAGGTCGTGCGGGCGATCGACTGGCGAGTGAAGGGATTCCACCACGATTTGAGCCTGCGCATCGGGCTGCACGCCGGGCCGGTCTATGCGTGCGTGGACCCGGTGACGAAGCAGCCGAGCTACATCGGCGCGCATGTGAGTCGGGCGGCGCGGATCGAGCCGATCACGCCGCCGGGCGAGGTCTACGCGAGCGGCGCGTTCGCGGCGCTCGCGCGGTCGGAGGAAATCAGGGAATTCCTCTGCGCGTATGTGGGACAGACGCCGCTCGCCAAGGGCTACGGCACGTTTCCCACCTACGTCGTCCACCGTCGTCGCAACACGGGCGGACGGTAAGGGGGAGTCCCACATGGCGTCTCCCCCGCTTGTCAACATCGACGACCTGCGCCGCTTGGCCGAGCGCCGCCTTCCCAAGGTGGTATTCGATTACATCGACGGCGGAGCCGAGCGCGAGCTCACGTTGCGCGAGAACTGCCGGGCGTTCGATCGGGTCACGCTTCGCCCGCGCGGTGCGGTCGCCGTGTCGCGGTGCGACCTGCGAACGACGGTCCTCGGAACCAGCCTCGAGCTTCCGCTGCTTCTCGCGCCCATCGGCAGCACCCGGCTCTTCTACCCTCGAGGAGAAGTCGTGGCCGCTCGCGCGGCGGGTCGCGCCGGCACGGCCTACATCCTGTCGACGCTGTCGGGATGTGCGCTGGAGGACGTCAAGGCGGCCTCGAGCGGTCCGGTCTGGTATCAGTTGTATCTGGTGGGCGGCCGCGACGTGGCGCGGGCCGCGATCGAGCGCGCCCGCGTCGCGGGTTTCTCGGCGCTCGTCGTCACCATCGATACGCCGGTTGCCGGATTGCGCGAGCGCGACGTCCGCAACGGCGCCAAGGAGCTTGCGCTACGCCGTCTGTGGCCGATGCTTCCGTTCGTTCCCCAGATACTGGCGCGGCCGCGATGGCTCGTGGGGTTCCTGGCCGACGGCGGGCTCATGAGCTTCCCCAACGTCGTGCTCCCCGGTCAGGGAGCGATGCCGTACGCGGAGGTCGGCGCCGCGCTCGAGCAGTCGATGGTGGCGTGGTCCGATCTGCGGTGGATTCGCGAGGCCTGGCGCGGACCTCTTGTGGTGAAAGGCATTCACGTGGCCGACGATGCGCGCCGTGCGATCGAGGAGGGAGCACACGCGGTGGTCGTGTCCAATCATGGAGGGCGGCAACTCGATGGCGTGGCCCCGACGCTGCAGGTCCTGCCGGAGGTGGTCGCCGCGGTGAACGGACAGGCCGAAGTCTTGTTTGACGGAGGCATCCGGCGCGGCAGCGACATCGTCAAGGCGATGTGCCTTGGAGCGCGCGCCGTCCTGGTTGGTCGTGCCTACGCGTATGGCTTGGGGGCGGCCGGCGAAGCCGGTGTGTCCCAAGCGATCGAGATTCTGCGGACTGATCTGACGCGGACGCTCAAGCTGCTGGGGTGCGAGTCGGTCTCGGCCCTGAACCGGACGTATGTGGACGCGCCCGCGGAGTGGCTACCAGTTCTCAGAGCTGAAAGCTGACGGCTGAAAGCTGAAAGCTACGTCGTCCGACTTACTTGTCGTATTTCGGGACCTTGATGCGGCCTTCCCAGAGGCTCTTGTTATTTTCCTCGCACGAGTACTCCATCATCTCCCAGTCGGGCCTCAGGGTGAAGGTCCGCGTGTTGTTCCACCTCTTGGTGAAGGTCTTGGGGTCGTCGACGATCACTTCGTAGGAGATGTGGCCGCGGTCAGGGCGCGAGAAACGCTGGATGAGATGCAATTGATCGCTGTGCGGGTGGCCAATCGTATCGAGGCGGGTCTTGGCGTTGAAGTTGACCGTGTCGATGACCAGCGTGTCGCCCTCCCAGTGGCCCACCGAGTCGCCGAACCAGGTCGGGATGCCTTTGCCGTGGGGGCGGCCGTCGATGGGCACGACGGTGAACCAGGAGTTCTGCTCGAACAGGAAGGCGAAGTACCCGTCGCTCTGCATGATCTGCATCGGCTCCGGCGTGTTGACCGAACGGGTCATGCCGAATGGAAGGCAAGCGCCGGTGTAGTCGCCGTTGGCGGGGTCGTACTTCTTCCACTCGGCTTCGCCCCACGGAGTAAAAGGCAGATCGGCGAAGCCTTTTTGATCCCTACCGTCCTTGCTCATGTCCGGCACGTACGCCTTTTGCCAGACACCGCTGAAGTCCACCTTGCCGGCGGGGGTGCGGGGCGTCGGCCCGATGGGCGGCCGAAATTCCTGCTGGGCGGCCACGAGCAGGGGAAAGGCCACCGCCATCGCCAGAATTGCCAGTCGATGGGTTGCGAGACATTTCTTCACTGGTGGCTCTCCCGTGGTGTTAACGGCGTGGAGCATCGCCACCAGAGGAACCGGCAAATACGCTGCGGCCGTCCGGAAGCTTGACCAGACGCGCGTTGCAGGTCTTCGAGCCGTCTCTCGCCAGCGCGCCATCGATGACGATCTGGTCGCCCGACTTCAAGGAGTCCCTGCTCCAGCCGTTCCGCGTCAGCGTGTTGGGAGCACCACCTTCGCACTGCCACGGCTGCAGGTTGCCCTGGTCGTCTTTGACGTCCAGGTACACCCAGATGTGCGGATTGGTCCACTCGAGCTTCGTGACGGTCCCTTTCAGCGTCACGGGCTTGTTCGCATCGAATTCGGCCGCGAAGGAGTGGTGCCCGGACAGAGGCTGAGCCAGCGCGACGACCAAACCGGCGCCAATGATGATGTGTGCCTTCATGGCCCTTTTTCGTGTCTTCGTGTTTTCGTGATGCTTCACGCCCCCGTTGTACACCCAGGCCCTCGCGTGCGCAAGATGTTTTGCCGTCACGCGCGGAATCGCCGCCAGTCGATCCTGTATTTGCGAACCTTGTAGTTGAAGACTCGCTCGGTGGTCCTCACCAGACGGGCGGCCTTCGCGCGGTTCCCGCGCGCGCTCTTGAGGGCGTCCTGCAGCGTATCCTTCTCGACGGCGTCGACCGCCTCGCGCAGCGACAGGTTCAGCTCGGTGCCCGACGCCTCGGCCGTCTGGAGCGTCGGCGGCAGATGGTGCGCGTGCAGCACTTGCGCGTCACAGACCACAACAGCCCGCTCGATGGCATTGGCCAGCTCGCGTACGTTGCCGGGCCAGTGGTAGCTGACCAACATGTCGATCGCCGGCGTCGAGATGCGCTTCACGCGCTTGTGATGCTCGCGGGAGAACTGCTCGAGGAAATGGTCGGCGAGGAGCAGCACATCCGGCTTCCGCTCGCGAAGCGGCGGGATGAAGATGGCGAAGACATTCAGCCGGTAGTACAGATCTTCCCGAAACTCTCCGCCCTCGATGGCTTTCTCGAGCTGCTTGTGCGTGGCGGCGATGAGGCGGATGTCGGTCCGAATCGTCTCGGTGCCCCCCAGCCGCTCGAACTCGCGTTCCTGCAGGACGCGCAGCAGCTTCACCTGAGTCGCCTGGTTCAGCTCGCCCACCTCGTCGAGAAAGAGCGTGCCACCGTGGGCCAGCTCGAAGCGGCCTTTTTTCGGTCCGTGCGCGCCGGTGAACGCGCCCTTCTCGTATCCGAACAGCTCGGACTCGATGAGATCCTGCGGGAGGGCCCCGCAGCTCACCCTGATGAACGGCTTCTTCGCGCGCGGCGAGTTGTAGTGGATGGCGTGGGCGATCAGCTCCTTCCCGGTGCCCGATTCGCCACGAAGCAGCACGGTCGTGTTGGTCGACGCCACCTGTGACACTTGCTCGTACACGCTCCGCATCGGCGCGCTCGTGCCGACGATGTTCGAGAAGTTGTAGCGCTCGGTCAGCTCCTGGCGCAGGTGCGTGTTCTCGTCCAGGAGCCGCTGGCGTTCCAACTGCAGCAGCCGGTGTACTTTGACGGCTTGCGCGATCATCGAGCCGACCACGCCGAGGAACTTCACGGTCCGGTGATAATCGCGGTCCGGTTTGAACCGGAGATCGATCGCGATGGCGCCGATCGTGGCGCCGTCGAGGGTGATCGGCACCGAGATGTACGTCAGCTCCTGATGCGGCGGCTCGGGCCTCGTCGCGGCGCGGTTCAGGAATCTCCGCTCCTCGCTCACGCGAGGCACGACGACCGGCTTGCCGGTGTGGATCACCTCACCGGTCATCCCTTCGCCGACGCGGGACTGGACGCGCCGCCGGACCTGAGGCACCGAGACTTCGACGTCCACGTCGCCGGTCTGACCGCTGCGGAGCACCACCGTGCTGCGAAGGGCGCCGTGATGCCGGCCGAGGATTTCGAGCACGCGATCCAGGGCGGTTCTGAGGTCGAGTGTGGCCGAGAGCGCCTGGCTGGCTTCGAGGAGCGTCGACAGCTTTCGGATCTCGCCGGTATGCCCTTCGAAGGGCTCCGGCAGATTCGCAACCGTCTTCGATGACCTCAGACCACCCGCCAGAGACAACCCCTCCCCCTGCGCGTCTAGTACATCTAGCAAAGGGAATTCCATGCGCCTAGATCGCACTTGCGCCGATTCCGTGGGAATTTCTTCAAGGCCCAATGATCGCGGTCTACATCTTCGTAGGATTGAGCAGATCGTCATACCTTTTGGTAGACCGCGGCCTCCCCCACCGCCGAGGCGTCCCTGCGGTGAGCGCGTCAGATCGCGGGCTCGACACGTTTGTGTGTCTGCTACCCGACAAATCGACATTTCTGTTTGATTTCCAATCGCTGCGGGCTTCCTGATTCAACGAGGCCAGGGTCTTTGCCTCGCGCTGGAAACGGGCGACCCGCCTTGACATCGCGCGCGCCTCCGGGCGGCACGAACCCCTCTCTTGACCGGCGCATGGTTAGCCATATATGGTAACCATATGCAGAAAACCACGATCTATCTCGACGAGGAGGCCTATCGACGCCTGAAGCGCATCGCGCGCATCCGCCGGCGCCCTCCAGCCGAGATGGTGCGCGAGGCCGTGGCCGAGTACGCCGCGCGTCACGCGCCCAGTCGAAGACCGCGAAGCGTGGGAGTCTTCAAGAGCGGCCGCCGCGACGTCGGCGACCGCGCCGAGGCACTGCTCGACGGACTCGGCGAAGACCGATGATCCTCGTCGACACCGGCGCAATGGTCGCGCTGATCGACGGCAGCGACCGACATCACGCTCTCGTCAGAAGCCTGTACGAGGAGAATCCCGACGCGTGGATCCTGCCGGTGGTTGTTCTTCCGGAGGTCGATTACCTGGTGGCGAAGTACCTCGGCGCGAAAGCCGAGGACACCTTTCTTGCCGATCTGGCGAGTGGGGCGTTTTCGATCGATTGGGGTCGCGACGAGGACCTCTCCGTGGCGCATCGGCTCTGCGCACGCTATCGTTCCCTGCGCATGGGCCTGGTCGATGCCATGGTCATCGCCGCCGCGGAACGCCTGAAGGCCGAGGCGATCGCGACGCTCGACCTTCGACACTTCGCCGCCGTCTCAATCAAGGGAAACCCGCGTCTGTTGCCTCGCGATCGCTAGCGTGAAGATGCGACGAGCTTCGGCGGGCTCCTCCATTCGGCGCCCTAAAGTGCTTCAGCTGGGCCTGCCCGTCGAGATCACACTGAGAGCGGAGGTTGGCGCGCCCGGGGGCGCGCGCTACTGACGGTCAAGATACAGGGTGTCGTGCACGCGGCGTAGTTGGACATCGACCGCGAAGGACATCGATCTCCTGATCGACGTCACGCCCAGAGAATGTCGCACGGGTGCCGCGAGGCCTTGCAGACGCGAATGGAACGCGGGGGGTGGGGGGCAGAATCTCAGCGACGCTCTATCTTGGACGCGCGGTCGGTTCGGTCGTGACTCTCTGCGTCGCATTCGCACCCGCGAGCATGCTGACCATGATCTGGTAATTTCCCTCGTGACAGGCGTACTCGTACACGCGGTTCTGAGTTTGCTTCAGGCGAACCACCGCCGTCCACGGCTGTGTCCAAGTACCCGGATCACTCGCGGCGATTTCATACTCGATCGTATCCTCGGCAACGCGAGTCAATCGCTCGACCAAATGCAGATCTTCAGTCGAGCCCTGGAAATAGCTCTTGCTGGAAAAATTGGTGGTGTCGATGACCAGTGTCTGACCTTCCCATCGACCGCGTGAGTCTCCATTCCACAGGCGAACGCTCGACGGCCGACGGCAGCCGCAAGCACCACCGTATTCGATGACGCGAGCCATCGATGACTCATCATCCACTCCCTGCGGCCTTCAGGCCGGACGTCCGCATAGGCGTATACGTCGAGTGCGCGCCGAGGCGGACGCGACCCGTGGCCTGACGGCCGTATTACTGTCCACCAGCGTTTCCGCCGCCCCCTTGGGGGCAGGTGCCAGCCGGCCTCTGATCGGCCGCGGACGCCGAGGTCACGGACAAAAACTGTACGGTCGGCGGACTTGTCGGCGCCAGCGTGATCGCGACGCGCAGGCGGCCCCGCTCGCAGTTCATCGTCCACTCGCCGCGCAGCGCATTCTCTACGCGATCGAACCCAGTGCCGGCGGTGCACGCGCCGACCTGGGCGCGGAGGGCGTCGATCGCCGCACGGCGCCGGTCCTTGCTCTGATCGAGGAACAGATTCTGCGAGGCGATACGGTCCGCGACGTTGTCGTCCCATTTCACGACGAGGCCGTCGACCGCGTCACGGGCGGTCGTGAGCGCCGGCGACGGCTCGATGACGCGCGGTTGCAGACCGCCCGTGCGGGCCAGCGTCTCGATGGCCGCGTCGAACGTGCGCGGCCAGCTCGTATACGTCAGGTTGCCAAACGCGATGATCCCGATCCCGTATTCCGGCATCCACCGCATCTGCGTGCCGAACCCCGGCAGCCCTCCGCCGTGCGCCACGATCGTCGGGAACTGGCAACTCTGCGTGATCCGGAGCCCGTAACCGTATCCGCCGGAGTTCAGCTGCACCGCATTACCGTTTCTCGACACTACCGCTGGCGCCGGGCGCGACACCTGCTGCATCTCACGCAGCGACGACCGGCGAATCGGTGCGCCTTCCGCGCCGTCACGCGGAGGCCACGCCGCGAGGAACATGCCGACGTACTTGCCGAGATCCGACAGCGTCGTCAACATGCCGCCCATCGAACCGAAGGAGCCGTTCGCGAGCAGTGGTTCGTTCTTCCACTGGGCGTCCTCCCATCGATAGCCGTGCGCCAGCCTGTCGGCCGGCACCTGCGACGGCTCGAGCGTCGTGGACGTCATGCCGAGTGGCGTGAGCACGTGCTCGCGGACGTATCTGGTGTACGCGGCAGTGCGCGGCGAGCCGGAGGGATCGGCCACGTTGGCCACGAGGCGGCCCAGGATCGCGAACCCGAAATTGGAATACTCGTACGCCACCCCCGGCGCGTTCGAGAAGGGGATCCCCGCCCTGATCAGCGCCGACAACTGACCGTCGGAGTCCGCCAGATGCCGGTCGCCCCACGGGTTGTCCTCGGGGAACCCCTCGGCATGCGACATCAGGTGGCGAATCGTGATCCGCGGCGAATCGCTCGTCGGGTAAACGAGCGTGCGCATCTCGGGCACGTACTTCTCGGCAAGGTCGTCGAGCGACAGCTTCGCCTCGTCGCGGAGTTTCAGGATGGCGATGGCCGTGAAGCTCTTCGTCATCGACGCGATGCGAAACACAGTGCCTGGTGTGACCGGCGTTTTCGACGGGACATCGCGATAACCCGTCACGCCGGTGTGCGCGAGCTGACCGTCGACGACGATGCCCCACGCCGCGCCGGGTACGTGCGCCGCCGCGGCGTAGTCCTGGAAGATCCGATCGATCTCGGGAAATGCCTTCGCCAGTTTCGCGCGGCGATCCGGATCAACAAATCGCGGGACCGGCGCCTTGAACGTGGCGCCCTGTCCCGAGACGCCGACGACCAACAGCGTCGACAACAAGAGGCATGGAGCGACCCTACGATTCATGAAAGATATGGTTGGCATGCGCTTTCTCCGGCGTGTCACCGCGCGGCTCTGTCCACCGACCCGTTCGCTCGCCCCGTTCGGGCTCTGACCGTGGCCGAACGTGGCGGTTGAGACACAAGAGGCAATGATGTTGCTGCCGAGTCGCAGCATGTGGCTCCCGGAAAGCGTTTGTAAGCGAACTTTGGCGCGCCCGGGGGCCCGCGCTACTTACGGTCAGCATACAGGGCGTCGTAAACGCGGCGTCGATCGAAATCCGACCGGCACGCGGAGCACTCCGTTTGTAAGCTGGCGACACCGACCTTCGCCTAGCCGGAAACCATTCGGCGCTAGGATAAATACTAGACGACATATGAAGACCATGCCGGCACTGAACCGTACGCGTCATACGGAGCTTCTCTTTGCAATCAGCCCGCGCCTTGTCCAGCTACCACCGGAAAAAAGCTCGCCCCACGATCACAATCGGGAGCCTCGGATGCCGACGCCGCTTCCGAGCGCATTAACGGGTCATCAGGCCCCGATAATTTGGCTCTTGGCTTCCGGCCCACCTGGCGTAATGGCGACCCTCACTGCATCTTCCATTGGGTCTTTGAAAGGCACTTCGATTCGGAGCAATCCGTTCTCGTAGGTAGCTTCGGCTTTGTTAGGTTTCACCGGCCAACCTAAAGCCAATGCCGAAACGTAATCGATGTCCCTTGCTGGCGCCAATAAATGGACGCTATCTTCGAGGAGCTTTAGTTCGATGGTCTCCGTAGGCGCTCCTGGGATGGCGAACTCCACTATTAGCCTGTGGTGCTCCGCGTCGGCATACGCCACGGTATCGGGCGCAACTTTCATCCTCACTACCGGCATCTTGACACCCTCCTCACTTATTGACGATGTACAGATTCGTCGTGATTGGTTATTCCGGTGATGCTGCACAGATTCTTGTCACGTGATCACTGATTCCGGCGAAGCTGATCACGGATCGGAGCGACGCAACTGGTGCGATGGCGAACAAAAGGAACGGACTGAGCTAGCGGGGTGAGGCTGTGCTGGTCCTGTTCAACGCTAGGATTCTCCAAGCCGAGAACCCCGCGCACGCCGTCGCTGTGGGCTTGTTCACTACTATGCGGTCGATCGCACAAACTGGCCCTCGCCGGTGCGGGACAGAAAGTTCTCCATCACGAGCGCCCTCAGCACCGCGGCGCACACCGAGGGCGCCACGCCAAATAATCGCATGGCCTGCGGCTTGGTTAATTTAAGCTCCGGCATTTCTCGGTATTCGTCGCGGACTCGCTGCAGCAGTCCGGCCAGCGGTGCGGAGTGAGGGGATGTGATCATGCCAGCCGCCATTTCTGGGGAAACGAGCCTTGATGAGGGCAGGGGCCAAGGCTGGAGAACGCCCAGCGAGGTGGTGGCAGTCTCAGGAAAGCGTGAACCCTGACTGTACACCTTTCCCCTGGGCGGCACAAGCGCGCGGGGGGGATGCGATTGAGGGCCTAGTCCTCCAACGCGGCTTCGATCATATCGAGTTGCCCATCATACGGACCGAGGTGTATACCGGGGGTGAGAACCAGACGATGGGATTATATGGGCGGGACGCCTGCGCGGACGGGATTCCTCCTGATTAACGCCGATCTGGCGAGAAACGGCGGCCCGAGGGCCCTGAGTGAACGCCGCCCACAGCCTCGACGAGTTTCTCGATTCGTTTCCGACCGTCTCGCGGGCGCAGGCAGTGGCCGCTTTGGAGGCCGCTCACGAAGCGGTGATCGCCCGTGCGCGTGCTCCTCGATGAGCAGCCGCCGCGGCAGCTCGCCCGGCACTTGGCTGGCCACGACGTTCACCGTTCAGCAGCAGTCGTGGGCCGGGCTGAAAAACGGCGCCTTACTGCAGGCGGCCGAAGCGGCCGCCTTCTCAGTCCTCGTGACCGGAGACCAGAACCTCGAACACCAGCAGAACCTGACGACGCGAGCGTTGGGCGTTGTTGTCTCGGCGCGGCAAGCAGTGCGCTTGAAGACTTCTGCCCCTGGTGGCAGCTGCCCTAGCCGCGATCGACCGCGTACAACCGGGGCAGGTGATTCGGGTCACGGGGTAAAGCTGCCAACCCGGGCCTCCTTCTACACTGCGCGACCAGAGTGCTTATCGGCGCCTGGAGATTCTGAGGAGTCAACCAGTCTAGCCTCCGACAATCCCGGTACGATTCAATTCAGGTTGTCCGTGTTGATGCAACGGTGCCGACTCCGGCGTCAGCCGCAAGACCTCGCAGCTAACCGGGAGCGCGCAACGATTCGCCGCAGTGCCAGGAATGACATCCTCATTCCACTTGTGGACTAGGATCGCAGTAACGGCAAGAAGCGTCGCCTGCGAACGGCGAGCGGGCTACTCCAAGAATAGTTGGCCAGCAAGGGAGACACTGCGTGGTAGACGATTCTCGAGATAATCGCAGTCTCGGAACTTCCGGGCCGGACGTCGCAAACCTTGGACTGGTCCGTCCGCCTTTCGTCTACCTGGGCTCGATCGCACTCGGCCTGGTGCTTCATCTCCTTTGGCCGGCGGGGCTCGTCGCTCCGTCGGTCAGCGCGCCAATGGGCGCCATCGTGACGGTCCTGGCCATCGCGCTTTTCGTCTCCGCAGTTCGCACCCTCCGGGTAGCTGGCACGCCCATCCCAGGCAACCGCCCCACGACAACGATCGTCCGCACGGGGCCCTACCGCCTCAGCCGGAATCCCATCTATCTCGCCTTCTCTCTTGTTCAGCTCGGCCTCTCTCTTTGGGTCAATAGTCTCGCGTTGCTGACTACGCTCATTCCAGCCGTTGCGCTTATGTGGCTCGTGGTCATCCCGAGGGAAGAGCGTTACCTCGACGCACGCTTTCGCTCGGAGTATGCACCCTATAAGGCTTCGGTCCGTCGGTGGCTCTAGCCGACCGGCCGCCCAACAAATCAGAGGATTCGTGACCTCGCGCTGCAACCGACGATGCGCGCGTTGCTCGCGCGCCGCAGCGGCGCGGGTGGCGCCGCGCCTCGTCGGCCGCGAGCCCCTTCGCGCGCATCAGCTGGTCGGTTTCCATCTCGATGTGAAACCGGAACTCGTCATTCATCCGTGACTCGGCGGCGCGACGAGCGAACAACAGGCGCAGGTGCGCGCGGGCGCTGTCAGACCATTTCATCGACGTGCTCCCAGCGGAATTGGAGCGGTTCTCAGGGACGTCTCACGGGGTGCGCAAAACGGTGTCGAGCGCCGCGGCGAAGCGCTTCCAGCTCTCCACCTCGTTGCCGAGGGCGCGCCGTCCGGCAGCCGTCAGCCGGTAATAGCGGGCCTGCCGGTTGTTGTCGGTCACGCCCCAGTCGCTAATGATCAGGCCCTCCTAATGGGAAACGGCGATCTGGCGAGAAACGGCGGCCCTGAGGGCCATGAGTGAACGCCGTCGGCTACGCAGCCTTCACTGTCTGGGCCTTGAGGCCGACCTTCAGTCTGTGTCTGACCGCGTCAAAAATGGCGGCCAGGTTGTCCATGCTTGGATTCCCGCCGCGGGACAGCATGCGATGCAGGCTCTTGGCAGGCTTGTCGGTCATCCCCGCCAGCGCCTCGAAGCCCACCGTCGCGTTGACAAGATCGCGCAGCAGCAGCCGCGCCGCTTCCGGTTCGCCGTTGAGAAACAGCGTGGCCGCCTCGTCCAGGAGCGCCCATGCGAACTTCGGGTCGCGACGGACCCGTTCCACCACCGTTTTTTTGAAGTCTCGGGTCAAAGCCATCGTTGTTCACCGTTTCTTGTGCGTTTCAGGCGGAACGCGTCGTGCCGCCGTCTTCTTGCGCGCCTTGTAGTCGTGGTGGAGCGCCAGGGCGAAGCGTCACCTGTCTAAGGTAACATATTAGTGACTATAGGAGAGGGCGCAGATCCTTGTTTCCCGTGATCGGGCGACGTGTGGTCGGCAAACCTGAGGGCATCAGGCTTGCGACGAGCTCCACGCGGTTAGAAATCGTGCTCAGGCTCCGATCGTCACGGTGTCGTGCCCCACACGTGGAAGGTGTTGATGGCGTCGACCTCGACGCGTCGGAGCAAGGCCGCACCCGACGCACATGATTTTCGGCTGGAAAATTTGGCTTGGCCATGAGCGAGCCGAGAACCACGCGAGTCGAATGGCGCGCCCGGAGGGAATCGAACCCCCGGCCTACAGGTTCGAAGCCTGTCGCTCTATCCATCTGAGCTACGGGCGCCCTGAACGCAACGGCAGAATGGCAGGATTACAGGAAGTGAGGGCGGCGTCAAGTGCCATCCCTGCTCGGGGTCCGTCGCGTCCTCCGCGCCAATCCTGAAACACGCTCATAATCAGTGCGTGGCCCACGGATATCGACGCGTCGACGACGGGCTGAAGGCAAGCGACATCACATGACACATCTCGGATTCATCGGGCTCGGCGCCATGGGCGCGCCGATGGTCAGGAACCTGTTGAGGCACGGCCATGCCGTCACCGTCTGGGCGCGTCGGCCCGAAGCGCTGGCTCCCCTTCTGGCCGCCGGCGCCAGAAGCGGCGCCTCGCCAGCCGACGTCGCCGCCGAGAGCGACATCACCATCACGATGGTGACCGATACACGAGCGGTCGAAAACGTGGTCCTTGGAGATCGCGGGATCGTGCACGGCACGCGCTCGGGTGCGCTGGTGATCGATCACAGCACCATCGCACCGGATGCGGCACGACGGATCGCCGCCACGCTCGCCGCACGCGGCGTCGACATGCTCGACGCGCCCGTCTCCGGCGGCGCGGCCGCCGCGGAGGCCGGCACGCTCGCCATCATGGTCGGGGGTTCCGAGGCGGCTCTCGATCGAGCCAGGCCCGTGTTGTCCTGCTATGGCAAGACACTCGTTCATATCGGTCCAAGCGGCGCCGGGCAGGTGGCCAAGGCCTGCAACCAGATTTGCGTGATCGTCAATCAGCTTGGCGCCGCCGAGGCGATGCTGCTCGCCGAACGGGCTGGCGTCGATCCGCAGAAGGTCAAGGACGCCCTCATGGGCGGCTTCGCCGCGAGCCGCATGCTCGATCTGCAAGCGCCGAAGATGATCGCCCGCAATTTCGACGGCAAGATCGAATCGCGGCTCCATCACAAGGACATCGTGATCGTGCTGGACATGGCCCGCTCGGTCGGCGTCGAGCTCCCTGCCAGCCGGGCCGCCGCCGAGGTTCTGGCGAAGCTTCAGCAGCGTGGCGGCGCCAGACAAGACTCGGCTGCAATTTTCGATGTGCTCGACAATCCACCCGGCAAGCCGGCGTCGGGAACCGATTGAGTCGTAGGAGCTAAACCAGTGGCCCGTCCACTAGCCCGATGTTGGCGGGACCGAGAGTCGGCGAAACCGCTCCCGCAGATCGTCCCGAAACGCCCGCAGCTCCGCGATCTCGAGCGGCATCAGCATGACCGGCAGTGGCTCGACGGGAAACTGGCCGAGTAACCACGCGATGACTCCCGGGTCGATGCCCGTGTCCTTTCGAAGCGCCAACTGGATATCGCGTTCAGGTGCATATCCGACGCGATCGAGGAACAGGAGATCGACGAGATCGCGTGGCTCGGAGCGCAACAGGATGCACGTCAGCTTGTTGGCGCGCAGGTCCGCCAGCGACTCGACGACGATGCCATCGACGGGCGGCGGCGTGGGCTCCACATCCGGCACAGGTTCGTACACCACGTCCAGCTCAATCGAGTCGTTCGAGAGCTGCAGGCGCGCCCGAACGAAACTGCCTCCATCCCGCAGGATGGACACGGGCGTGCCGTTCGCCGCGCCGATGTCCGGCAGGGCGCGGACCAGATCGCGGTGGGCGTCCCTGGCGTGCACGAACAGATCCGCGTCGGCCGATGGGCGATGGCGCAGGTGGACGCCCGCGAGCGCCGCGCCGCCGCCCAGATGAAACGGCGCCAGGCGCTGGGCCGCTTGAAGAAACGAGAGTGCGCGCGGCCCGACAATGCGAGGGTCGAAGCCACCGGGCACCGAGCCTACCGAGCGAGCATCGTCGGCGGCCATGGCGTGTCCGGCAATTCGAGAAGGTACGCCCACATCGCGCGGGACCGGCCCAGGTGGCGCTGCAGCCGATCCCACGCGGCGCGGATCATCCCAGGCGTGACGAAGAGCCACACGTCGCGCGTATTGGCTTCGCGAAGCAACGCACCCATCCAGTAGGCGCGGACGTCCGGATCCGAATCCCCGAGAGCGGCGCGCAGGTCCGCAACGGTGGCAGTCGTCCACCACAGAAAATAGGGACGGTGCGAGCCGTCCATGAGCAGTGGCGACGTCGGGGGCAACAGCGTGTTCATGGCCAATTCATTGTAGCGCGCGTCACTGTCAGGAGGCGACGAAGAGCGACGCTGTCGAGCACGCCCGCGCGTCTTGGTGATCCGCGGATTCGCCGCGGCCGCGGCTGTGGGTGGGCCGCGGAAGGAGGCTGTAGGCTCTGGGCTGTAGGCTTTAGCAAGAGCTCTTGCCAGAGCCCAAAGCCGGAGTGTCACATAATGGCGTCAGCAGCCCGTCCCGCGAGAGGAATCAAGAATTCGGAATTACGAATGCGCTTTTCACGCTCGTCGCGCGGGCGCCTGACCGACCGGGATCTGGGTCGCTTTCCGGACGAGACACTGTTTCATCGCCTGGCCCGCGCCGTTTGTCACGCAGGGTCTTTGCCTCGGAAGGAACTGTTCGAGACATGGGAGATGGCGCGCCGGGTCCGTCGGCTGTTTCGCGGCGGCCGCATCGTCGATCTCTGCGCTGGGCATGGTCTGCTCGCGCAGACATTGATGATCCTGGACGACTCGTCGCCTACTGCGCTCGTCGTCGACAAGATCTTGCCCCCCTCGAGCGCGCGGTTGCACGACGCGCTCCTGCAGGTCTGGCCACGCCTGTCGGGGCGCATCACGTTTGCCGAGAGTGCGGTCGATCGCGTTGACATGTTCTCGAGCGATCTCGTCGTCTCGAGCCATGCCTGCGGAGAGCTGACCGACCGCGTGCTCGAACGAGCCGTCCAGGCGCACGCTCGCGTTGCGGTCCTGCCCTGCTGCCACGATCTTGCCACCGCGCCGTTAGGTGACCTTTCCGGCTGGGTCGCCGGCCCCATCGCCAGCGACATCGCGCGGGCTCTGCGCCTCGAACAGGCGGGGTATCGCGTCTGGGCGCAGACCATTCCCGCCGACATCACACCACAGAACCGGCTGCTGCTGGGCGCGCCGTCTTTGAAGCCTAACAGCCCGCGTGGGGAATCGTAACGGGCTGCTAGCGCCGTTCACGTGCAGCTGGTACGGTCCACTGTTTCCGAAGAATCGTGTACGATTGCCTCCAGGGCCGGTAGCTCAATTGGCAGAGCAGCAGACTCTTAATCTGCGGGTTGAGGGTTCGATTCCCTCCCGGCTCACCATTCTCCCGTAAGCACTTAGCGCCGTTTTCCACTCCGCCGATCGCGTGGCCGGTTGCGCCTGGGTTGCGGATAGTTGCGCGTCGTCGAGCAGATCCACGGCCCGACTCGTCGAGGCGTCGGGCACCCAGTGCGCGTACACGCGGAGCGTGATCGAGGAGTCCTTGTGCCCGAGTTGGCGGCTCACATACGTGATGGGAGCGCCTTCTTGCAGCAGGAGGCTGGCGAACGTGTGGCGCATCTGGTGCGGACCGCGACGATGCAGATCGGCCGCGTCCAGCAGCCGATTGAACGCCTTGCGGACATTCGACTCGTCCAGGGCCGTGCCGGTGACCGACGGGAATACCCACTCGGGAAACGGCTGCCCGTGTGTGAGCCAGACGGCGCGTTGGCGACGGCGCCACAGCCGCAGTTCCGCCCGAAGCTGGCGGGACATGTCGACGCGGCGCCGTTGATGGTTCTTGGGCGTCGTGAGGTGCCCGCGGACCAGATTGCGGCGCACCTCGATGGACGAGCCGCGCCAATTCAGATCGCCCCACTGGAGGGCCAGCAACTCACCCGCCCGCAGGCCGGTCCGCAGGCCACACAGCAGCCAGGCGTACCAGTCGGGCGACTGCTCGCGCGCGACGCGAAGGACCTCCGCCACGTCGTCCCGCGCAAATGGATCGATCTCAGGTTCCGGATCATCGGCCGTGCGGAGGTAGCGCCCGAGCCGGAGCGCCGGGTTCGCCGGCAGGAGTTCATCTTCAACAGCTTGGGACAAGATCGTGCTCAAGGTCCGCGCGATACCGCGCACCGTCGTGACCTTGAGTCCCTTCGCCCGACAGACGGTCACCAAATCGCGGCAGTCGGCACGACGCAAACCGGCGATCGGGTGAGAGCCGAGCACGGGCACGATGTGCTGATCGAGATGACGGTCGTGGCGGCACTGGTCTTCGCATCGTGGATACCGATGATCTTCGCCATGATGCGGCTGACTTCGGCTGGCGTGTAGAACTGCCCCTTGCTCTTGCCACTCTCGGTGGCAAAGTGTCGCATCAGGTATTCGTAGGCGTCACCCAGGATGTCGTCGCCCTCGGCGCGGTTCTTGGAGAAGTCGAGGGCTGGGTTCTCGAAGATGGCGACGAGATTGGTGAGCCGGTCCACCATCTCCTTGCCGGTGCCAAGCTTCGCGGCGTCGTTGAAGTCCGGGAAATCGGAGAGCTTGTTGGCGTTGGCCAGCGGGGCGATGATCTTCTTGTTGATCTGGTCGCCGATGTCGGGCTTGCCCTTAAGGGCGACCATGTCCTTGAAGCTGGCGCCAGGGGGGATCGTGATTGGCGCATAGGGCTGGCCGGCGTATTTGTCGCTGACGTACTTGATGAAGAGCAGCACAAGCACGTAGTCCTTGTACTGGCTGGCGTCCATCCCGCCGCGCAGCTCGTCGCAGCTCTGCCAGAGGGACGAGTAGAGTTCAGATTTCTTTAGGGCCATTCTCCAGGCAGCTATTCTGACAAGTTGGCCACCGCCGACATGCCGTCAACGGGCGGTACGGATTCCTGCTGTCAGTTAACGCCGGCGTTCGCGTTGTGGCATCCTATTCCCTGTGGCCGTCCCCAACCCCGAGCTTCTTCTTGCGAGAGTCTCGGCTGAGCGGGGATCATACCTCCGACCCGCATAGGAGAATCTCATGACAAGCATTCGCCCTGGCCGGGGAACCGTTCCGCTTCGTAATCAGTAGTTGGACCTCGCGCTGTCACGCCGGGTGGCCTCGCTGTCAGGCTCATACCTACTGCGACGACAAGGCAAAGAAGGCGCGTCGCGCTCTCGCTAGGAGGTTGGGAGGCGGTTGGGCAGACTCGCCGGCGGCCGAGAGAGTTCTCGCCCGTAGCTCTCGAAGAAGCGCTGACGCACCACGACATCGTCGAAGTCCTTCGCACGCATGCGCTGGAGTAGCGAAACACTTGGTGCCACGACCGGGAACCAGATGTCGAAATATCCCTCGCGCTGCCACCTGCCGCGTGGAACGCCTCGTGGCGGACGACGAGTGGTACCGATACGTAGGCCTTCCCCACGCTTTCGAGGTGCGCCGATCTGAAATGTGCGTAGTCGCAAGCGTTATTTCATGAGGGCGAATATTCGTGTTTCTTTGCCTTTCGAGTCGTTTGCCCGTCAATGGGACAAACCTAGCTGTAGCGGCCAACGGTTTCGCCTCCGAACATTCAGCATAGCGCGCCGGCCGACCCAGTGTTTGGCGGCCTTATCAAACGGTTGATTACGGGACAACCACGCGAACGCTTTGCGCCCCCTCGAACGTACCGGTTGACCCACGGTGAGCGTAGACCACGACGTCGTAGGTGCCGGGAGGCAACGCGTTGGCCATCAAGCTGAACGACGATCGTTCAAACTGTCCGCCATAGGTCTCCGCAACGTCTGGCCGCGAATCACCGGAATCTGCAACACCGAGGAAGATTGGATCACCGCCCGCAGCCGGATACGCCCAGACGTGGACCGTGTCGATGCCGGCTCCCTCGGTCGCAGCAAGATCGAGCGCCCACCCGGCGATCGTGAACGGCTGCGGCACCATCGTGCCGCTGGTCGGCGTGTCGATCGTCATTCGCATCGACGGCCCGACCACCACTCTCAACTTGGTCCCGGCGCCGCCGACGGTGAACATCAGATCGAAACTCCCGAGGAAGCCGGCCGCGGGCTGCCAGTAAAAGATGCCGGCCTCCGCATCGAGCGACGAGCCGAGCGGCAGCGCCCGCCGATCGCCGTTCACCAGGAGGTAGCCTGAGTACCGCGCGTCCTCCGAGGTGGGCAGCCGAATTTCGATACGGTCATCCTGCGCAATCGTCACGACCCGCATCCCTTCAGCCGACGGATACGCGAGAGCCCAGTCGCCGCCCATCCGCCGCAGCGCAACCGGCTCCTGATTGATGGCGACATCGGGGGCCGCCTGAAGGCGGACACGACCGAAGGCCGGCGGGTCGACATCGGGTTCTGTGAATCCGGCGACCTCATCGGCCGCCGTCGCGCCCCGCCTGAGCACGATGTTGTCGAGGCCCACCGGATTTGAACAGCATGGGGTGGCAGGGTTCGAGAGCCTTATCAAGAGTGTGTCGATGATGTCTGTTGTGTTTTGGTTCAGCACCGTCGCGAAATTTCCAAACGTGTTCGGCACCGTATCGGACACTGTAAACACCGGCGTGGAGCTCATCAGGCCCGTGATTGTGTAAGGGATTGGCGTGACGCTCGAGTAGAGATCAACAGAGCTGAAACTGAACGCCGAACCGCCGGCCGTGATCTGCATCTCGGCGGTCATTGTAGGTTCGGCCTCTAAGCGGCGAAATATTATCGAGGGAGCTGGTTTTCCATAGGTCGTCAAAGCCGTCCAACTGCCCGACGTGGGTGACACTGTGAAGCCGGACTCGTGATAAGTGGTGAAGGGTGATCCGTTGCCGGAGAGACCGCCAAAAGTGATCGTCACTGGAACGATCGGAACACCCACCGTGAAGAACCGACTGCCGATCCCATCCGCGCGCCCGCAGCTGTCCACCACGAACCACCCAATCGAGTGCGTCCCGCTAGCCAACGGCGCAATGTCGATGAAGTACGCCCCGCCGGCGCCGGTCCCGTTGCTGAAGCCGGGAAACGAGGCAGCGATGTCCGTGCGCAGATCGCCGTAATTCACTGCCACGAGCGGTCCCGAGTCGATGGCCATGAACACGTTCGCGTTCGTGATCGTACACGTGCGCGAATCGGCGCTGTTTGCGTTCGGCGTCAGCGCCCACCCGTAGTTCCAGAAGTTCGTCGTGACCGTTTGTCCGTAGGTCGGCACGTCGAGCGCACCAAATGGCTTGGTCGCGTGCGCGTTGTCCGACGTTACGCTCTTGGTCCCCAGCGTCGTCGCGTTCCCCTCCTGGTCGTACGCGAACGCATACAACGTCACCGGACCGTTCCCCTGGTTCCACAACCCCCACGTCAGCAGCAGATACCCCCACCCCGCCCGGTTCGCGAACGGATGAGTCGGATACGCTGCTTCGACATCGGGGCGCGCCCCGGTGATGAACAGCGGCGTCGCGATGAACACCTTGCCATTCCCCGGGTGCCCCGGCGCGGTAAACGGCACGGTCGTTTCCCCAGAGCTCAAATCGCGCCAGATCTCCACACGATCGATCGCGACATCGTCGAGCGCCCAACCCGTCACCGCAATGGAGCCCTGAATCGTCGTGTTCGCGACCGGCGTATCGAACACGCCAAACGGCGCGTCCGCCGGCTGTGCCGGCGCGCGGACCGACAACCGCACCGTGGCCGTCGGCGCGTTGGCCGGCTCCGCCAGACCTACCTGACCCACCTGACCTACCTGCCCTGCCTGATCGGCGCCCGTGGTCGGCGTGACGGTGATGGTGCCGGTCACGATCCCCGACGCTGGCAGTACACCGTTCGTGTTGTTGATCGCCACGGTCAGCGTCCCCGATCCGGTGCCGGCCGTCGGGCTCAGGGTGATCCACGACTGGTCGGCCGCCGCCGTCCACGCGACCCATCCATTCGCTTGGGCGAGCGTGAGCGTCTGCGCGGGGGTCGCGACGGTCAGAGTCCCCGCGCTGTTGACCACGCTGAAGCTCACCGTCGAGGGCACAAGTGTCAGCGACGGTGCGGCAATCGTGAGGCTGTAGCTGCGCGCTCCCGTGCACCCGTTCGCGTCGGTTGCTGTCACTGTGAAGGAGAACGTCCCTATCGCAGTCGGCGCCCCCGACACGACGCCGGCGCTGCTCAGCAGGATGCCGCTCGGCAGCGCCCCGCTCGTCACCGCAAACGTCGCCGGCCCGACGCCCCCCGACTGGGTGATCGTCGTGCTCGCGTACGCGCCGCCGATCGTTCCATTGCTGACGCTCGTCGGGCTGACCGTGATAATTGGACACTCGATCGTCAGCGTGTAGCTGCGCGCCCCCGTGCAGCCGTTGGTGTCGGTCGCGGTCACGGTGAAATTGAACGTCCCTGTTGCGGTCGGCGTGCCACTCAGGAGACCGGCGCTCGACAGCGTCATCCCCGTCGGTAGCGCCCTGCTCGTCACCGCAAACGTCGCCGGCCCGACGCCCCCCGACTGGGTGATCGTCGTGGCCGTGTACGCGCCGCCGATCGTTCCATTGCTCACGCTCATTGGACTGAGCGTGATCGTCGGACACGCGATCGCTAGGGAGTACGCACGCGACCCAGGGCAATTATTGGAATCGTTCGCCACCACCGTGAAGGCGAACGTCCCGACCACGTTCGGTGTCCCGCTTACGACACCCGCGCTCGATAGCGTCACTCCGCTCGGCAGCGCACCACTCGTCACGACGAACGTCGTCGGATCCATGCCCCCGGTCTGCGTGATGGTCGTGTTTGCATAGGCAGCGCCCGCCGTGCCCGGGGCCAACGTCGCCGGACTGAACATGATCGTCGAACAAGGAAATGAGACGTACTTAAAGACCCCGCCTCCGAGCGTGCCGGCATAGACGCTCGTCAGCGGCGTCTTCGCGGTTCCGAGCGCATAGATAGAGAGATTGGTCAGACCGAGATTTGAAGCAGCCCAGCTCACGCCGGCGTCGGCGCTCCGGAACATCCCCGTGTTCGACGTTCCGGCGTAAAGCGTTGTGGGAGTGGTCGGATCCATCGCCAGCGCTCGCACGTCTCGATCGGTCAGACCGTCGTTGACAGTACTCCAGCAGCCTCCGCTGTTCGTGCTCCTGAACACGCCACCAAACGTCCCCGACGCCATGCCGGCATAGAGCGTAGTGGGAGTGGCAGGATCAACGACCAGGGTTCGGACGAAAGCATAGCCGACCGTGAGACCACAGTTAACTGCACTCCAACTCGCGCCCCCATTCGTGCTCCGGAACACACCGAAGCCCCACGTTCCCGCGTACACCGTGGCTGGCGTCAGAGGGTCAACAGCCAAGGCTGTTACGTTCAACGAGCTCAATCCACTGTTGGAGGAGACCCAGTTGGCTCCGCCATTCGTCGTCTTGAAGACTCCGCCGCCAAAAGTTGCTGCGTACAATGTTGTCGGGGTCACAGGGTCGATTGCCATCGCTCGAACCCGAGTGTCCGTCAGGCCAGTAATGATGCGACTCCAGCTTCCGCCACCGTTAATGCTCTTGAAGATTCCGGTAACGTCCTCCGTCCCGATGTACACAGTTGCCGCGGTTACGGGGTCGATCACGAGGGCGGTGACGGCATTGACGCTGAGCCCCGTGTTGACGACGCTCCAGACAGTACCGCCATCTGTCGCCTTGAATACGGCGCCGGTCGACGTCCCCGCATAGACCGTCGTCAACGTCAGCGAATCAACCGCCAGAGTTGTGACCAGAATGCTCTTCAGGCCTGAGTTGACAGGACTCCAGCTGGCCGCGGCGTTGGAGCTCTTGAAAACTCCGATTTCAGTCCCCAGATACAGGGTTGCCGGGTTCGAGGGATCGATCGCCATCGCAAATCCAAATAGGTCAATGAGGCCGTTATTGACGGGGCTCCAAGTCCCTCCCCCGTTCGTGCTCTTCACCACACCGCCGGCGATTCCAGCGTAGATGGTGGTGGGCACCGCGGGGTCAATTGCCAGGTCTGCGACCGTCAACGAAGTCAAGCCGGCATTCACGGCACTCCAGTGATCACCGCTGTCTGTGCTCTTGAACACGCCTGCTGTCCATGTTCCTATGTAGAGTGTGCCCGGCGTCGATGGATCGAGCGCGATGGCGTGAATGGAAAAGAACGACTGGGGCGCGGGCAGGCCGGTATTGACAGCGGTCCAGCTTTCACCGCCGTTCACGCTCTTGAACATGCCATCATGCGTGCCCGCGTAGATCGTCGTCGGAGTCGCAGGGACAATCGCCAGGGCGGTGACATCGAGGTTGGTCAGGCCGTTGTTGACAGCCGCCCAGGTGCCACCGCCATTCGTGGTCCGAAATACGCCGCCCCCAACTGTGCCCGCATAGAGGGTGGCCGGGGTCGTCGGGTTGACCACGAGGGCCGGCACGAAGAGGTTCGTCAGGCCAACATTCGCGGTGCTCCAGCTGACGCCAGCGTTCTCGGTCTTGAATACCCCAGCCCACGTCGCTGCATAAACGGTCGTCGGGCTCGCAGGGTCGACAACCAGCTCATGGATGCTGAGGTACGGGGGCAACCCGGTGTTGATGGCGGTCCAATGCCCCCCACCATCCGTGCTTCTAGAAATACCGCCGTCCTGCGTGCCCGCGTAGAGCGTTGTCGGAGTGATGGGGTCCATCGCGAGAGAGCCGATGGCTCCGCCTTCGGGCCCGTTACTGGTCCAGGTGTTGACCTGAGCCACCGCCACGCCACGCAGGATGCCGAAGACGATGGGGATGACAAATGCGGCCGTCCGAGCAACGGTGCGCATGCACCGGATCTTACCTGATAAGCATAAGTGCGACGATACAATCGGGCAATGGGTGCGCGTCATGGCGGCTGGCCCTCCAATCTACGGGACAATCACGCGAACGCGTTGTGGAGCCTCGAACGCCCCCGAGTCATTGGGTTTCTCGGGCCATGTCTGACGCGCCAAATGAGCCGCGCGCCACGGCCTCATGATCGCACAGAGGCTCAGATTTCCCTCCATCTCAGCCAACCCCTCGAAGAGCGGCCCGCGCCTGAGCGAGTCCGTCGACACCGGAGGCTCTCGCCGGCTGACTACTTGTCCAGGCGTGGTCAGTAGCGTCCGGGAGGCGTTCGAGGAGGACCACGACCATCGAAGACCAGTTGACGGCCGTAGGGCCCGCCCAGCACTTCTTGAGAACCGATATACATGACCGGCATTGGGGTCACCACATGGCCGGTCGCCTCGGCTGTCGGCTCTCAGAAGGATCGGACCCCAGTTTCTCAAAACCTTTCCCCCCCGATTTCCCTCCTGCCTGACCGCGCCTCAGCGTGCCCTAACCGGTGACCGTCTGTCTAGCTGTCGTGCGTAACGCATGTCGTACGTCTTCCTCTTCGTCGTCGTCTTCTTCTTGTGAGACACACAATGATCGGCTGTGGGAATGTGGGAATCTCGCGTGGTGTGCGAGATTTCCAAGGCGCTGTGGAAACCGTTCTCTGGTTTCCATAGCGCCGGCATTTCCATAGCCGGTTTCCCGTGGGCGTCATGATCACGGGCGATCGGGTGGCGCGCGACCGCGTAGGAAGCCCCAGATAGGATGAAACGGCTGGCCACCGACTCGACGTGGTGGCAAGAGCGCCCCACACTGAATGACGCGGTCAGGTGCCGCAAAGAGGGAGGCCAGCCGTGGATCATATTGGCATGGATGTGGGGATGAAGAGCAGCCAGATGTGCGAACTGACGGAGGCAGGGGAAATCGTGGAGCGACAGATTCGGACCGAACGCAAACGCTTACGGGAGGTCTTCGGAGGCCGGCCGCAGGTTCGCATTCTGATGGAGGCCTCGACCGAAAGCGAATGGATTGCGTGCTGCCTCGAAGAGCTCGGTCATGAGGTCATTGTCGCCGATCCGAATTTCGCCCCGATGTACGCGCATCGGAGTCGGCGCATCAAAACCAATCGCCGAGACGCGCACGCGTTAGCGGACGCCTGTCGACTCGGGGCCTGGTCTCGGGAGTCGATCGCGTTCGAGCGTGAGATCAATAAGTTCCAGGCGAACGGCCGCCGGAGTGCGTATTCGTTTCCACGCGAGTTTCGGGACCGGATGATCCGTCTGTGCTCGGGGCCGCTCGACACGCGGTACGCCGAGGCGCTGCGCGAGATGGTGCGGGAGCGCCTGGCGCGCGAGGAACGACAGCGGCTCGAGGCGAAGGCGCCGCGTTGATCTCGTCGATGACCATGGCGTTGCCGCGCGCTATGCGAGGGTCCGCCGAAGTGGTCCCCCGTAGCGGCTCTACGGATTCGTCACCCTTGACCCCAGCGTCATCGCGTCGGCGTCGAACGTGTCTCAGAATGCCCGTTCATGGCCGGATGCCGACGATTCCCCCAATAGAACCGCCCCGATTGTTCGGCTGCTCAGGCAATCTCCTCCAAGGGTGACCAGCAGCCACCCCCTTTCCACCTACCGGAGAGATTGGTCTTCCCCGTACACTCGTTCCATGGCCGGAAACGCCTTCTACAAACTCGGCCGGGTCACGGGCGTCCAAGTTCGCAAGGCCAAGTGGATGTGGCAGTCGGTGGCAGGAAGCGAGGCCGACGCGATTCAGGCCGAGCACGGCGTCGGGCGCGACATGGCGGCGGTGGTGCTCGAGGAGACGCCGCGCGACTCGGATCAGATCACTCAAGTTTTGTTGGACGACGTCGGAGGGAAGCTCACGCCGGTGGTGCGGAATCGACTGCATCGCTTTCAGATGACCGCCGTCAACACGGATCGGCTGACCGCCTTTGCCCTCCCTG
>Ga0209343_10002291_pt1 | contig 24889 bp, 22 predicted proteins | sample RifCSPlowO2_02_FD_184026 | JGI IMG/M metagenome (GOLD analysis project Ga0209343, IMG submission 184026) | Groundwater microbial communities from Rifle, Colorado - Rifle CSP2_plank lowO2_0.2 (SPAdes) (version 2) | ecosystem: Environmental > Aquatic > Deep subsurface > Groundwater | place... | reverse complement strand
CTTGTTGTTTCTGATGGCGGCTGGTGGTCATGGCCTGCATCTGTTTTCCTGAAGACGCGCCGGCGCCCCGCAACGGCGAGCGCTACAACTTCGCCGCCGGGCCGGCGATGCTGCCGCCGACGGTGCTCGCGCAGATCCAGGACGAGCTACCGGACTGGCAAGGTAGCGGCCTGTCGTTGCTGGAGCAGCCGTTCACCGGCGCGCCGTTCAAAGGCCTGATGCACGAGGCCGAACAGGATCTGCGCACGCTGCTGGCAATCCCGCCGAACTACCGCGTGCTGTTCATGCATGGCGGCGCCACCTGCCAGTTCGGCCTGCTGCCGCTGAACCTGCTCGCGCCCGGCCAGTCGGCCGATTACCTGGACAGCGGCTACTGGGCGGCCAAGGCGATTGCCGAGGCCCGCCGCCATGCGCCGCTGAACATCATCGCCAGCGGCGCCGGCGACGACTTCCGCGCCATTGCGCCACTCGAGCAATGGCGCCTCGACCCGCAGGCCGGCTACTGCCACGTCACCAGCAACGAGACCGCCAACGGCCTGCAGCTGCAGCACTTCCCCGAATTGTCGGTGCCGCTGGTGGCGGACATGAGCTCGGATTTCCTCACCCGCCCGCTGCCGGTCGAACGCTTCGGCCTGATCTACGCCAGCGCGCAGAAGAACCTCGGCATCGCCGGCCTGTGCCTGCTGATCGTCCACGACGACCTGCTCGAGGCGCCGCGCCCTGGGCTGCCTTCGCCATTCAGCTACGCCCTGCAGGCCGAACAGCAGAGTCGCCTGTGTACCCCGCCGACCTTCGCCCTCTATTGCGCCGCCTTGATGCTGCGCTGGATCGCTCAGCAGGGCGGGCTCGCGGTCATGGCCGACGCCAACCGGCACAAGAGCCAATTGCTCTACCAGCACATCGATGCCAGCGACCTTTACCACTGCCGCCAGCGCCCGGCGGATCGCTCCGCCATCAATGTCTGCTTCCACCTGCGCGACCCACGCCTGCTGCCGGAGTTTCTCAGGAAGGCCGCAGCGGCCAGCCTGCTCAATCTGCAGGGCCATGCCGCCATCGGTGGCGTGCGCGTCAGCCTGTATAACGCCATGCCGCTGGCCGGGGTCGAGCGCCTGCTGGCATTCATGCGCGACTTCGAACGCCAGCATGGCTGATCGCGCGCAGCGCATCGGCCATCAGCTGGCGCTGCAACTGGCCTGCATCAGCGCCCGCTGTCTGACGGCACCCGCCTGCGCGTGCCCCGTCGAGGTGATGGGCCTGCGCTTCGCGGCGCCGCTGGGGATCGCCGCCGGCTTCGACCGGTTGGGCCGACTCGGCCGACGTGCCGGTGCACTGGGCTTGGGTTTCAACGAAATCGGCAGCATCGATCTTGGCGGGATAACCCAACTGTCGGCGCAGGCGCTCTCGCCCGGGGCGGCGCGCCTGGGCATCAACCTGAGCCTGGCCCCGGACATTAGCCTCGCGGCATTGCGCGCCGGCCTGGCCCGCGCCTGGCCGCTGGCCGACTACCTGACCCTCAACCTGATCGGGCCGAGCAGTGCTGCACTGCTCGGCGCCGAACAACGGCCACGGCTGCGCCAGCTGCTGGCCGCGGCGCGCACCGAGCAGCAGCGCCTGGACCGGCCCGAGCGTCGCGTGCCGCTGGTGGTCAAACTGCGCTGCCTGCCCGGCCAGGTGCCGCTGGAGTTGGCCGAACTGCTGCTGGAATTGGGCTACGACGGCCTGCTCGCCGCCCACGATCCCGGCCCACCGGCGACCCGCCAGCGTTATCGCACCTGGCAGGACGCCGCACAGCAGGCCCAGGCCTGCGCGCAGATCGAGCAGCTGCGATGCTTGTGCGGCAAACGGATCGCCCTGATGTCGGTCGGCGGCATCCAGACCGCCGAACACCTCCAGACCCGGCTCGCCGCCGGCGCCGAACTGGTGCAGGTGCACAGCATCCTGCTGCATGGCTGGCCCTGGAATGTGCAGCGCCTGCTCGCCGGCGGCAGGCCTGCATAACCGTCGAATTCCGGTGCGCACGGCGCACCCTACCCGTGGTGCAGCGTGTAGTCCGAATGCAATCCGGACTACGGTGATTCAGGTGGATAAGACCGTAGGGTGAATGACGCTCTACCCATCCACCAAATTCCGATGGTGGATGGATAAAGCGTCATCCACCCTACCCAGCTCTTGTAGCCCGGATGCAATCCGGGACGATTCGTCGGACGACAGAAAGCACAAGGCCGGCTAAAAGCCGGCCTTGTGCATCATTGGTGTTTCAGGCGTAACCGATCAGCGCTTGGCGACCAGGTCCTTCGGCAGCTTGAAGGTCCAGAGCATGCCGCCCTGGTTGAAGTCCTTCACCCGCTTGGCCACTTCGCCGCCCCACAGCGGCACTGCGCCGCCCCAGCCGGAGAGTACGGAGACATACTGCTCGCCGTCCATTTCCCAGGTAACTGGCGAACCGAGTACGCCGGAACCGGTCTGGAATTCCCAGACCTGCTCGCCGGTCTTGGCGTTGAAGGCCTTGAGGAAGCCCTCAGGCGTGCCGGTGAACACCAGGTTGCCCTTGGTGGTCATCACCCCGCCCCACAGTGGCGCGAAGTTCTTCTGCCGCCAGACTTCCTTGCCGGTCTTCGGGTCGATGGCGCGCAGCACGCCGATGTAGTCCTCGTTCAGCGGACGGATGGTGAAACCGGCACCGAGGTAGGCGGCGCCCTTCTTGTAGGCGATCTCCTCGTTCCAGATGTCCATGCCCCATTCGTTGGACGGCACATAGAACAGGCCGGTGTCCTGGCTGTAGGCCATCGGCATCCAGTTCTTCGCGCCAAGGAAGGCCGGTGCGGCGAACACCGAACTGCCCTTGGTCTCGCTGCCCGGCGCACCCGGACGGTTGGCCTCGTCGTAGATCGGCCGGCCATCCTTGTCCAGGCCCTTGGCCCAGGTGATCTTGTCGACGAACGGGAAGCCGCGAATGAACTTGCCGTTGGTGCGATCCAGCACGTAGAAGAAGCCGTTACGGTCGGCGGTACCCGCGGCCTTGATGGTCTTGCCACCTTCCTGGTAGTTGAAGGAGACCAGCTCGTTGACACCGTCGAAGTCCCAGCCGTCGTGCGGGGTGGTCTGGAAGTGCCACTTGATGGTGCCGTCGTCCGGATTCAGGGCCAGACGCGAGGACGAATAGAGGTTGTCGCCAGGACGCAGGTGCGAGTTCCACGGTGCCGGGTTACCGGTACCGAACAGCAGCAGGTTGGTTTCCGGGTCGTACAGGCCGCCCAGCCAAGGCGCCGCACCGCCGGTCTTCCACAGGTCGCCCGGCCAGGTCTTGCCGGCTTCGCCGCCGGAAATGCCGTTCTCGACCGCCTTGCCATCCTTGTAGACGTAGCCCATGTGGCCTTCCACGGTTGGGCGGGTCCACAGCAGTTCGCCATTTTTCGGGTCATAGGCTTCGATCTTGCCCACGACGCCGAATTCGCCACCGGAGACCCCGGTGATCAGCTTGCCATTGATCACCAGCGGCGCCGCGGTGATCGAGTAACCGGCCTTGTGGTCGGCGACGCTCTTGCGCCACACCACTTTGCCGGTGTCCTTGTTCAAGGCCACCAGTTTGGCGTCCAGGGTGCCGAAGATCACCAGGTCGCCGTACAACGCCACACCACGGTTGATCACGTCGCAGCACGGACGGATGTCATCCGGCAGGCGCGCATCGTATTGCCAGAGTTCCTTGCCGGTGCGCGCATCCACGGCGAAAACCCGCGAGTAGGAGGCAGTGACGTACATCACGCCGTCCTTGATCAGCGGCTGGGCTTGCTGGCCGCGCTGCTTTTCACCGCCGAAGGACATCGCCCAGACCGGGCGCAGATCCTTGATGTTGTCGGTATTGAGGATATCCAGCGTGCTGTAGCGCTGACCTTGCAGGCCCATGCCGTTGGTCACGATCTGGTTGGTGGAGTTCACATCGTCCAGGATTTCCTGGTCGGTGACCGCCCACGCCGACAGGGCGGGGAAGAACATGGCGGCGCACAGTGCGCTCAGCACCAAGGGCTTGCGTAGACCGGAGTGTTTCATTGCGGTTACCTCTGCGGGTTAATTGTTATCCCCGGGAAATTTTCCCGGTCTGCCGCTAATTCTTGGCCGCAGGGGCTCAAGCAACAATTGATCGCAGTGCCGATTTAACTACTCCCTTGGTAGCAATACTCGCCCACCGACCAACAGTGCCTGCCACATCAGCCAGCCCGCTATGCCTCTCAGCGCGAGCGGCTGGCGATCCGTTGCAGCCGCGCAGAGCTTGGTGCCTGAGCCGCAGCGTTCGCCACTGGAGCCGCCGCTGCAATAGCCGCGAACGCCCGCCACCCCGACTTAAGTGCCACCCCGGCCACCTGAAAAGAGCATACCCAGCACGCCGCGCAAGGTTTAGAAAGTGACACCCCGCGCCAAGGAGAAAGCCCCATGGGCCGTGTCATCGTATTCTGTTGCCTGCTGCTCAACTGCCTGGGCAACAGCCTGCTGGCCGAACCGATCAAGATCGGCCTCAGCTACCCACGCACCGGCAATTACAAGGCCGAAGGCCTGGAACTGCATCGCGGCGCCTTGATGGCGGTCGCGGCCATCAACGACAGTGGCGGCCTGCTCGGGCGCCCCGTGCAGCTCCTGACCCGCAACAGTGCCTCGCGCGCGCAGAACGCCCAGAACAATGTCGAGCGTTTCGCCCGCCTGGGCGCGCAGATGGTCTTCGGTGGCGCCACCAGCGAAGAGGCGATCGCCGCCGGCCAGCGCGCCCGGCAACTCGGCCTGCTGTACTTCGCCACGCTCAGCTATGCCAACGAGGTGACCGGCCGCGAGGGCCATCGCTACCTGTTTCGCGAGTCCAGCAGCGCCTTGATGAGCGCCCGCGTACTCGGCGAATACCTCGGCTGGCACATGCCGCGCCAGCGCTACCACTACATCATCGTCGACGACACCTGGGGCCGCAGTATCGAAAGCGAGCTGCGCGCCACCACCGGCAGCCAGGATCGCGCCCGCCACGGCCGTAGCGCCCTGCCCTCGTCTGCCGCGGTGCGCCAGCATTACCTGGCCGCCTTGAACAAGGCTGCCGCCAGCGATGCCGAGATCCTGGTGCTGGCGCTGCTCGGCGAAGACCTGCTGCGCAGCATGCGCCTGGCGCACAACCTGGGGTTGCACACGCGCATGCAGATCATCGTGCCGCACCTGAGCAAGAGCATCGTGCAGCAGGCCGGCCCCAAGGTCATGCAAGGCGTGATCGGCACCGAGTCCTGGACCTGGCAAGTACCCGCCCAGGAAAAAAGCCCGGCCGGGCAAGCCTTCGTCGACGACTACATTCGCCAGCACCGGGAATACCCCGACAGCGCCGCCGCCTCGGCCTACACCATCGTCCAGCAATGGGCCGATGCCGTGCGCCGCAGCGCCAGCCTGGATAGCGAGAAGCTGATCGGCGCCCTCGAGGACCACCGCTACAGCCTGCTCAAAGGCCCCCAGCAATGGCGCGCCTTCGATCACCAGAATGTGCAGAGCATCTACGCGGTCCGGGTCAGGACCCGCAGCCAGATCATGCAGGATCCGCTCAAACAGGATTACTTCGAGATCATCCACCAGATGTCCGGCGAGGCCGCCGCACCGAGCCACGACGACTGGCAGCAGGAGCGCGGGGAAGACCTGGTATTGCAATAGCCCCAGCTTTGGTCTGATTGAACCGATCACCCAGGCCACTAGACTCGACCGGGCAACAAGTCCCGAGCGTGCGCAGTGCCTGGCGACTACGCTATAGCCATTGGCCATGACTGCTGACCTGCTGAGACGCTATGATCGCGCATACCCCGACCATCTTTGCCTCGGTTGCTCTCGTGGCGACGATCATGGCCTTCTGCCTGATTCTCGTTGGCCAGTTCAACCTGCGCGACGGCCTGCTTACCAGTGGCTGCGGCCTGCTCGCGCATGCCCTGGCCTATGTCTGTTACACCCTCTATGGACAGGCGCCGCTGTGGCTCACCTACGGTGTAGCCAATACGCTGCTGGCTGTAGCGCTGGCGTTCTACAGCGTCGGTATTTTCCGCATCCGGGTGCTGCCGGTGCCCTGGCTGCACATCCTCAGCCTGCCGGCCCTGATGCTGCTGTTGATGACCCTGCTGATCGACACCCGCGAACCGCGCATGCTCGCCGCTTCTGCCGTGCTGGTCATGCAATGCCTGTTGATCATTCGCTGGGCCCGGCAACATGCCCTGCCGGGCGGCCGGGCGCATCTGCTGCTGATCATCGGCGCCAGCATCAGCCTGGTGGGCCTGCTGGTGCGCGTGGTCGCGATCCTCAACGGTACTGCCAGCGAAATGCAGTACGACGTCAGCAACCTGAAGCAGACCATCTCCGTCAGCCTTGGCACGGTCACGGTGATGATGCTCTCCCTCGGCCTGGTATTGCTCTCCAAGGAGCGCAGCGAATCGACACTGCAGCAAATGGCCCTACGCGATGCACTGACCGGCAGTCTCAATCGCCGAGCCATACTCGAGCAGTTCTCCGGCGAACTGGAGCGCGCCCGTCGCGCCCACGCGAACCTGGCGATCGCCATGATCGATATCGATCATTTCAAGCAGATCAACGACCTCTACGGCCACCTGGCAGGCGATGAGGTGCTCTGTCATTGCGTCTCTCACCTCCAGCAGCGCCTGCGTGAATCCGACACCATCGGCCGCTATGGGGGCGAGGAGTTTCTTCTGCTGCTGCCCGACACCGGCACGGCCGGGGCCATGACCGCGCTCGATGACTTGCGCCAGTCGCTGGCCGATAGCCCCGCCCAATTCGGCGACCTCAGTATCGGGCTCAGCTTCAGTGCCGGGATCTGGTGCGGCGTGCCCGGCCCCGAGGACAGTATCGCCAGCCTGATTGCCCAGGCGGACGCCGCGCTGTATGCGGCCAAGGCCGGCGGACGCAATACCCTGCGGCTGGCACAACAAAAAAGCCCCGGAGTGGTGCCGCACGGCGAACTGGGCACGCTTGGTTGAACCCGGCGCTGAATGACTGCTAGCCGGGATTGTTGCAAACCGCCCGCACGCGGGTTAACGCTGCGCCGTCTCGCCGCCGACCGGGCTCTACCTGTCCACACGCTCCATCTGGGCCTGCTCATAACGCGGATAGAGGTGGCTGACGCTGCGGATCAGCTCGTAGCGGCTCAGGCTGATAGCGGCAAAGCGTGGCGGGATGGCTACGCCAATCAATTCGCTCATCTCCGCCCCCTGGACGGCACCCTCGCACATCACGCTATCGAGCCAGCCAAGGTAGTCGCGCATCTGGGTGAACGGCGCAGCGCTGCTGGCAACCGGTCCGTGGCCGGGGACGATCTGCTTCCAGGGCAACGCCTGCAGTTGCTCGAGGTCGCTCAACCAGACATCCAACCCCGGCGTGCCCGGTGTGGTCAGCGCGCGCTGATAGAACACCAGGTCGCCGGCGAACAGCACGCCGCTGGTTTCGTCGAGAATCGCCAGGTCGGCGCCGGTATGGCCGCGCAACCCCAGCAGACGCAAACGCCGACCACCGACTTCGAGGAGCCCGGGTGTCAGGGTTTGCGTCGGCAGTACGACTTCGGTGCCGCGCATCCAGTCGCCGACCAGGCGGTACATGTTCTCCGCCATGGCCTCGCCCTGTTCGGCCAATAACGCCGTGGTTGCGGCCAGGGCGGCAATCGGCACATCGGCGAAGGCCTGGTTGCCCAATACGTGATCGGGGTGATGGTGGGTCAGCCACAGGGTGAGCACCGGCTTGTCGGTGACCGTGGCAATCGCCCGGCGCAGCGCTTCGCCATAGCGTTTCGACGGCCCGCTGTCGATCACCAGCACGCCCCGATCGGTGACGATGAACCCGCTGTTGACGATATTGCCGCCATTGTCCTGGGTGAAATTGTCGGTGCTGCCTTCCAGCAACCAGACGCCGTCGGCAATCTGCCGGGGCTGCAGGCCGTAGTCGAAGTCGGCCCGCGCCACCAGGGCGCAGCCCAGCAGGGCCAGTACGAGGATCCAGCGCATAGGCACCTCTTGCGCAGTTCAGGCGGCGCCGCGGCTACGGCGCGTCAGGCGTCAGGGCGCGAGCGTGACCTCGCTGATCTGGATCAGTGGCTGGCTGTCGGTGAAGTTGGACAGATCGCCCATGATCCGCTCGGCGTGGGGGGCGAAACTGTGCTGGAAGCTTTCAAGACTGTCGAAATACAGGTGGCCCATGGCGACAAAGGGCGCCCGGCTGCCCGGATCGGCGCTGGCCAGTCCCTGGTCCACGGCGATGGCCTTGCAGGCATCGCCCAGGCACTTGCGCACGATGTCCATGTGCTGCGTGCAGTAGTAGTGGAGGTCGAAATGCACGCCGGGATTGTTGGGGTAGAGCACGCTGACTTTGATCATTGGGCTTCTCTCACTGGTTAGGGTTTGCCGGTTCTTGTTCGCGGCTGGGCACTCAAGAGCTTACAACGCCGCCTTGAACTCATTGCCGTTGTTATCGCGCAGCCACAGCTCGGTTTCACCCTCGCCCTGCACCTCCAGGCCGAGGGTCGGGTTCTCGCTGACCGAGGGGAACAGCTCGAGCGTGGCCAGGACCTTGCCATTGCCGTCACGCAACTCGGCCTGATTGAGGTAGAACTCGGGAATGCCGCCGACCAGGCCATTGTCCATCGGGTGGGCGATCTGCACACGCAGACGATCGGAGTCGGCCAGGGCGAAGCGCTTACCCAGTACCTGGCCGAGGCGTTCTTCCCAGCCGGCTTCGGCGCGCACCACGCTCGGTGCGGTACAGCCACCGCCGGCAGCGTCGATATAACTGGAGCCGACATGCCAGACGCCGTCGCGGGTCAATACCGCCGCGCGGATCGGCGTGGCCTGCTCGATGCGGATGCGGATTGCCAGGCGCGGCAGCACCTCGGTACCCGGTGCGAAATCGAAAATCTGCGCGATGGGATTGAGTTCGGCCCAGGCCAGGATCCGTACCACCTGGCCCCGATAGGCGCTGGCATCGACCAGGATCGGCACTTGGCGGGCATCTTCGGCGAAGGGCGGCAGCAGGACCCGAACCTGCTCATCGAAGACGAAAGGCGCGCCATCGAGCAGGCGCGCGTGGTGGTAGTCCCACATCACAGAAGTGACCGGATCGCCCTCGACGCTCCAGCCGATGCCGGGCCAGGCGAGCAGCGCCAACAGCAGCAAAGACCGGCCATCCATCACACATCTCCTGCTTGGCGAACCCGCTGCAAACGCCTGCTCCAGGCCGGCGCGCTATTCGACCTCCTGATACAACCCCGGCAGCTCGTAACGCAGGCCATAGCGGCTATAGAGCTGCTTGATATCACCCGCGAGAATCAGCTCTTCGAGCTTTTCCTCCAGGGCGTAGGCCAGCTGCCGGTTGCTTTCGTGCACCGCCATGCCAATGTCCCAGACCTGCTTGCCCATCTTTGGATAGGCATTCTCGGCCAAGGCCAGGTTGCTGTCTGCGGCCTGTTTCACCTGCCAGTCGATCTCGCCGCGCATGGCCATCACCGCATCGACTTCGCCCTTCTTCATCCCGGCGAAGGCAGCCTGGGGATTGGTGAAGTGATGGGTCTTGCCACTGAGCATGCCGTCGAACACCGAGGACAGGTAAAAGGACGGCACGCTGTCGACCTCGACGCCAATCGGGTGCTGCTGGAATACCGCCACGCTGGGCACGGCCTCGAGCCGGCGCCGATCGAAGGCGACCTGCCAGCGCTCGCGCTGGTAGGGGCCGAACATCACCACCCGCTCGTTGACCAGTTCGCCGAACTCGTTGCTCATGTGGGAAAACTCGCGATCGTAGGGCACGCGCAACATCACGTCGGCCAACACCTGCGGACGCAGGTAATGGCCACGCCAGATGTAATCGCGCAGATCGTCGTCGAGCTTCTCCCCGGCCGGCGCCCAGATCAGTTCCAGCTTGAGGCCCAGGCCACTGGCCAGGGCCTGGGCCACCTCGTAGTCAACCCCGCGTGGCTGACCATCCTGCAGGAAGCTGTAAGGCGGGAAATCCTCATAGAGGGCGACCTTGAGCACCCCCGACTCGATGATCGAGTCGTAGCTGCGCACCGGCGCCTGGGCCTGGGCCGGTGCAGCCAGCAGAACCAAGGTACTCAGCAACGCACTCAGCAGCAGGACACTCAGGCGCATGGCCGTCACTCCTCGATCGCCACGCTCTCCAGGTAGCTGCGTATGGCCCACAGCGCTTCCTGGCTGAGGTAATCGGCCATCTTCGGCATATACACCCGGCCATCACGCACCGCACCGTTGATCACCCGCTCCTTGAACCACTCATCACCCAGGGCGCCGACTTCGAGCAGGCGCAGATCCGGGGCAATGCCGCCGGACTTGGCTTCCAGGCCATGGCAGGCCGCGCAGTTCTGGTTGTACGCCGAGGCGCCGATTTCAATCGCCTTGGGGTTGTCGCGGTAGGGGTTTTCTTCCAGCCACTCTTCACCCAGCGGTTCCAATCCTTCGGTCTTGACGTCTTGCGGCACTACATCGCCATGCGCCCAGAGATTGGCCGAGAAAGCCAATAGCAGCAGGGCGGCGCCGGTTTTTTGTTTGAATTTCATGATCAAGACCTCTTCGAATACACGCAGGACAGACTTTATGGAGTTTGCTTGTAGCCATCTTAGAAACACCCGGGCGCGCATCGAATGCTGCTTTGGTGGCTCGCGCCTAGTCCCTTGGTAGTAGAGCTTGTGGCGGCCGACGGGCAGGGCTTTCGCTGCCAAGCTGCTGGTGTCGACGGCTAATCTGACGGCAACAGCCGGGCTGCACCGCTGTGTCTGGCCATGCGTAACCGAGACATGGCCATGGCTGTTTGCAGGAGCCGGTCACCGAGTGCAGGTACCGGCCAGTTGCTTGGCGGATCTACCAGGCAAAGAACGGTGCGAGAACACCTCCGATTGAACCCGCGGTCAGCCGGTAAAGCGCCAACGCCTGGGAGCGGCGAACCGGAACAGCGAAGCAGAATATTTGAGCGTTGGCTTACTTGACCACGAAGTAGCCGAGCATGCCCTTGCCTTCCAGGCCCTTGGCGTAGAAGCGGTACTTGCCGGGCTTGATCGGCACGAAGAAGATTTCCGCCTCGCCGGCATCCTCGAATTCCAGCTCGGTGAGGGTGATCGCCTTGATCTCCACGCCACCGGCTTCGACCTTGCGCAGGAAGATCGAGGTGGCGAATTCCGGCGCCTGGAATGCGTATTCCTTCTGCCCGCTGGCGATGATCTTCAACTGGTAGGCCTTGCCGGTTTCCAGCTGGTATTCCAGCTGCGACATGCTGTAGTCGCTTTCTGCGTTGCCCAGCACCAGGTCCGGCAGCGCAGTGCCGCGACGGGTCAGGTCACCGGCGGCATAGATATTGTCGAAGCCGATCAAGCTGCAAATCAGTAACAAGGGGAGAAACAGCGCTTTGAGGATACGCATGGCCAACACCTATTATTGTTATGGGTCGATACAGTCATGCTAGAACCCCTTGCCCTGCGCGGGTTTACTACCTTGGTACCGCCCGCCTGGTACTTTGTACATATTTCCCCATTCGCTCACTGTTCCTATGCTGACGGCACCCACACAGGAGTTGTCCATGCGCCAGACCAGTCGTCATCTCTTGCTCTGTGTCGCCGTCACTCTCGGTTATGCGGCCATGAGTCAGGCCAACAGCCCGACGGCCGAGCTGCAGGTGCGCATCGCTTATCTGGCCTATACCCCGGCAACCGGGCCGCTGCTGTCCAATGTGATTGGCGAACCTACGGACGCCGGCCTGCGCGGCGCCGAACTGGCGATCGCCGACAGCAACAGCACCGGACGCTTTCTCAAGCACGCCTATCGCCTCGATGTCGCCAAGCATGACGACAGTGAAAGCCTGCTCGAGGCCGCCACCGCGCTGCATGGCCAGGGGGTGCGCCTGTTCGTGGTCAACGCCCCCGCCGCAACCCTGCGTAAGCTCAGCCAGACGCTCGACGACAGCCTGCTGATCAACGCCGGCAGCAGCGATGACAACCTGCGCCAGAGCGAATGCCTGGCCAACGTGCTGCACACCCTGCCGAGCCGGGCGATGCTTGCCGATGCCCTGGCGCAGTTCCTCGCCGTACGCAAATGGTCGCGCTGGCTGCTGATCAGCGGTCCCACCGAGGACGATCAGGCCTATGCCGCGGCCTTGCGCCGGGCGGCCAAGCGCTTCGGCCACCAGATAGTCGCGGAGAAGGCCTGGAGCTTCGACAACGACCAGCGCCGCAGCGCCCAGGCCGAGATGCCGCTGTTCACCCAGACCAAGGAATACGACGTGGTGCTGGTGGCCGACGAGCGCGGTGACTTCGGCGAATACCTGCCCTACCAGACCTGGTACCCGCGCCCGGTGGCCGGCACCCAGGGCCTGACCCCGACCGGCTGGCACAAGACCGTGGAAACCTACGGCGCCGCGCAGTTGCAGAAGCGTTTCGAGGCCCATGCCCAGCGCTGGATGAACGACCGCGACTACGCCGCCTGGATCGCCGTGCGCAGCATCGCCAGCGCGGTGAGCAAATTGCGCCAGAGCGACGCCGCAGCGATCCGCACGCTGGCCCTTAGCGACCAGCTGCCGCTGGACGGCTTCAAGGGCCGCAAGCTGAGCTTCCGCAGCTGGAACGGCCAACTGCGTCAACCGATCCCCCTGGTACACCCCCGCGCGCTGGTCAGCAACTCGCCGCAGGAAGGCTTTCTCCATCCCAGCAGTGAGCTGGACAGCCTGGGCTACGACGCTCCCGAGGTCAGTTGCAACCTGGCCGCTTCATCCTGAACTCGGAACAACTAGAGGAATAATCCCATGCGTATCGCCTTGCTCGCCGCGAGCATCAGCCTGGCCCTGACCAGCACCTCGAGCCTCGCCGCCACTGCCTATGTGTCCAACGAGAAAGACGACAGCATCAGCGTGATCGACCTCGCCACCATGGAGGTCAGCGCCACCCTGGAAGTCGGCATGCGCCCGCGCGGCCTGCTGCTGTCCAGCGACAACAAGCTGCTGTACATCTGCGCCAGCGACTCGGACCGGGTCCAGGTGATGGACCTGGCGACGCGCAAGATCATCAAGGAACTGCCCTCCGGCGCCGACCCCGAGCAGTTCGCCCTGCACCGCAACGACCGCTGGCTGTATATCTCCAACGAAGACGATGCGCTGGTCACCGTGGTCGACAGCCAGAGCGATGAAGTGCTGGCGCAGATCGATGTCGGCGTCGAACCCGAAGGCATGGCGGTCAGCCCGGACGGCAAGTGGGCGGTCAACACCAGTGAAACCACCAACATGCTGCACTGGATCGACACCAGCAGCCACACCCTGGTCGACAACACTCTGGTCGACCAGCGCCCGCGACATGTCGAGTTCGACGGCGACGGCAAGCGCCTGTGGGCCTCGGCCGAGATCGGCGGCACGGTAACGGTGATCGACGTCGCCAGCCGGCAGATCGAGAAGGTGCTGACCTTCCAGATCAAGGGCGTGCACCCGGACAAGGTGCAACCGGTCGGGGTCAAGCTCAGCGCCGACGGCAAATATGCCTTCGTCGCCCTCGGCCCGGCCAACCATGTGGCGGTGGTCGACGCCAAGACCTATGAAGTACTCGACTACCTGCTGGTCGGCCGGCGTGTCTGGCACCTGGCCTTCACCCCGGACCAGAGCCAGTTGCTGACCACCAACGGAGTCAGCGGCGACGTCTCGGTGATCGACATGCAGTCGCTCAAGGTGACCAAGTCGATCAAGGTCGGCCGCTATCCCTGGGGCGTGGTGGTCACCCCATGAACGCCCTCGAGGTCAGTGCCGTCGGCTTCGCCTACGGCGCGCGCCAGGCCTTGCAAGGTGTCGGCTTCAGCGTCGCGCCCGGCAGCTTCGCCGCGCTGCTGGGGCCGAACGGCGCCGGCAAGTCGACCCTGATCGCCCTGCTCACCCGCCTCTACGACCTGCAGCAAGGCGATATCCAGGTGATGGGCTGCAGCCTGCGCCAGCAGCCACGCCAGGCATTGCGCCAACTCGGCGTGGTGTTCCAGCAGAGTACCCTGGATCTGGATTTGAGCGTCGAGCAGAACCTGCGCTACCACGCTGCCCTGCACGGTATGGCCAAGCCGCTGGCCCGCGCGCGGATCGACGAGGAACTGGCGCGCCAACAACTGGGCGAACGCCGGCATGACCGGGTCCGCGACCTCAACGGCGGCCACCGTCGTCGCATCGAGATCGCCCGCGCCCTGCTGCACCAGCCGCGCCTGCTGCTGCTCGACGAGGCCAGCGTCGGCCTTGACCCGACCAGCCGCCTGGCGCTCAACCGGCATGTGCGCCAGCTCTGTCGTGATGATGGCCTGGCGGTGCTCTGGACCACCCACCTGCTCGACGAAGTGCAGGCCAGCGACGAGCTGCTGATCCTCAACCGCGGTTGCCTGGTCGCCCAGGGCCTGGCCAGCCAGATCGGCGCCGACGATGCCAGCCTGGCCGCCACCTTCGAACGCCTGACCGCTGATGAGGCACGCGCATGAACGCCTCGCCACCAATGCGCAGCGCCACGCTCCCACGGGTATGGCGCAATCGCGTAGGAGCGGCCCATGGCCCGCTCCTACAGACACCTCGCAACGCGGCAGCGGTCTCGACCGCGGCGCTTTTCCATTTCCCATGCCAAGAGCCCCAGCCGGTATCTGCAGTCCTGGTGCGCACGGCACACCCTACCCACCCGCATCGTCCGATAGAGAGTGCGTCATGAATGCCTACTGGTATTGCCTGCAAGGCATCGTGCAACGCGAATGGCTGCGCTTCGTGCTGCAGCGTTCGCGCTTCTTCAGCGCCCTGGTGCGCCCGCTGCTGTGGCTCTTGGTGTTCGCCGCCGGTTTTCGCGCGGCCCTGGGCATCGCCATCATCGCGCCCTACGACACCTACATCACCTACGAGACCTACATAGTCCCGGGGCTGGCCTGCATGATCCTGCTGTTCAACGGCATGCAGGGCTCGCTGTCGATGGTCTACGACCGCGAGATGGGCAGCATGCGCGTGCTGCTGACCAGCCCGCTGCCGCGCGCCTTCCTGCTCGCCAGCAAGCTGCTGGCGATCGCCCTGATCTCGCTGCTGCAGGTCTATGCCTTCCTCGCCATCGCCTGGCTGTACGGCGTGCAACCACCGCTCTGGGGCCTGCTCAGCGCCCTGCCTGCGCTGCTGCTGGTGGCCCTGCTGCTCAGCGCCCTGGGCCTGCTGCTGTCCAACGGCATCCGCCAGCTGGAGAATTTCGCCGGGGTGATGAATTTCGTGATCTTCCCGCTGTTCTTCCTGTCCTCGGCGCTCTACCCGCTGTGGAAGATGCGCGAGGCCAGCGAATGGCTGTACTGGCTGTGCGCGCTCAACCCCTTCACCCACGCCGTCGAGCTGGTGCGCTTCGCCCTCTACCAGCGCCTGAGCCTCAGCGCCCTGCTGATCTGCCTGGGCCTGACCGTGCTGTTCGCCGTGCTCGCCGTAGTCACCTTCAACCCGCAACATGCCGCCCTGCGCCGGGCCAACTAACGCCAGTCGCAAGCCTGTGTCTGCGGGGACCAACGGCGTCCCAACGCTGCCCCGATCGCACCCACGTCGAGGCGTCGAGCCGCCCGCATGGGCATGCACAGCCGTTCGCGGCTGAAGCGCAGCCCAAGGCCACCCCTACTCAAGCAATCCGGGCGAATACCGCCCGCAACCACCTGTGCCTCGATAAAACAGCCACTTGCTATCATCCTTCTACTACTTTGGTACTGCTTTTCCTCTCCAATGTAGAATTTCCAAAGCAGGGGTATTGCCCTGTAATACGCACACAAAAAGAACCGAGACTTAAGGCGATGAAGCACTGCCTAGCCCTATCAACGGGTCTTTCACTGATCGCATGCCTGCTGCTGGCCGCCCCGGCCCAGGCGGAGACTGCACTGTTTTCCGTGGATGGCTATCGCCTCAGCCATTACCGCAGCCCCACGCCAGCGTACACCGAGCACGCCCGCACCCTCGACACCCCGGCCGTGCAACTGCTCCTCAACGAACAACCGCAGACTCAACTGATCGACGTATACCGGCGCCCGTGGCGGCATGGCCGGTTCATCGAGGATGAAGCGCACGCCAACCTGCCCGGCAGCCTGTGGCTGGCCAATACCGGCGACGGCGAGCTGAGCAGCCAGTGGCAAGACTACTTCAGCCAGCACCTGCAACAGGCCAGCCATGGCGACAAAGGCTGGCCGCTGGTGTTCTACTGCCGCTCCGACTGCTGGCTGGGCTGGAACGCGGTCAAGCGCGCCCACACCCTGGGTTACCGCAATCTCTACTGGTACCGTGACGGCATCGACGGCTGGCAGCAGGCTGGCCTGCCCCTGGTCACCGCACAACCACTCGTCCTGCCATAACCGTGTAACCATTTTCCTACGGCTATAGCCACACCATAATCAAAACAATGAGGTGAAAGGCCATGTACAAGATTCTGATTGCCGACGACCATCCGCTGTTTCGCGAAGCCATCCACAACGTCATCAGCGACGGCTTCCCCGGCAGCGAAATCATGGAAACCGCTGACCTCGACAGCGCCCTGGCCATGACCCTGGAAAACGACGACCTCGACCTGATCCTGCTCGACCTGAACATGCCCGGCATGCACGGGCTGAACGGCTTGATCAACCTGCGCAACGAAGCACCGACCATCCCGGTGGTGATCGTTTCCGCCGAGCAGGATAAGCAGATCGTCCTCCAGGCCATTACCTATGGCGCCGTCGGTTTCATCACCAAGTCTTCGCCGCGCGCGCAGATGACCGATGCCATCCAGCAGATCCTCAACGGCAATGTCTACCTGCCGCCGGACATCATCCGCTCGCAAAAAACCACCTCCCAGCGCAGCCACTCGGATCACCACAGCTTCCCTCAGGAACTGCTGCAGGCGCTGACCCGCAAGCAACTGCTGGTGCTGGAGCGCATGACCAAGGGCGAGTCGAACAAACAGATCGCCTACAGCCTGGATATCGCCGAAACCACGGTCAAAGCCCACGTCTCCGCCATTCTGCGCAAACTCAATGTGCACAACCGGGTGCAGGCGATCCTGTCCGCCGGCGATATCGACTTCGCCGCCTATTTGCGTCGCTGAGCCCCATCCCCGACGCCTCGTAGGGTGCGCCGCGCGCACCGCCGGCGGCCGAGAATTCGTCGAATGACCCGTTCCGCCTTGCGCTCCTCCGACGCCAGTCCGGTGCACCCGGCCGTGACAGATCAAGCCGGTGGCGCCGCTCCGGGCCGGGCGCGCCACGCGCACCGCGACTGGCCGCGGAGCTAACCCCGCCCCTGCTCCAGCAAATGACTCATCGCCGTCTTCAGCTTCATCGGCCGTACCGGCTTGTGCATCAGGGTGTGGCCGAGTTCGCGCATCTGCTGTTTGAGTTCGTTGCTGTAGTTGGCGGTGATCATCAGCGCCGGCAGCGGCGTGCTGCGCCTGGAATTGATCAGGGCCACGGCGTCGACGCCGTTGTGACCGTCGTCGAGGTGGTAGTCGGCGATCAGCAGATCGGCGTCGGCGTGGTAGTTGTCGACCTGGCGCGCCAGGTCCTCTTCCGACAGCGCGGTAACCACCTGGCAGCCCCAGGCCTCCAGCAGGGTGCGCATGCCGGCGCAGATCGCCGCATCGTTATCCAGCACCCAGATGCGCGAACCACTGAGGCGTTCGAGCAGCAGGTCGGGCGCTTCATGCACCACCCGAGCCCTGGGCGCACGGGTGGTCAGAGGGACTTCGATGGCGAACATCGAGCCCTTGCCCAAACGCGAGGACACGCGGATACGGTGGCCGAGCATGCGTGCGATCTTGTCGACGATGGCCAGGCCCAGGCCGAGGCCACGGTCCTGCTTGCGGTGGGTGACGTCGCCGCGCTTGAACTCCTGAAAGATCTCGCCGAGTTTGTCCTCGGCGATACCGATACCGGTGTCCCACACCTCGATCGACAGGCTCTGCCGGTGCCGGCGGCAGCCGAGCAGGATGCGTCCGCTGGTGGTGTAGCGGATGGCGTTGCTGAGCAGGTTGCGCAGAATCCGCGCGAGCAACTGGATGTCACTGCGCACCAGCGCCGAGCTGGCCACGAAGTCCAGGCGCAGGCCTTCGCTGCCGGCGATCTGGTGGTACTCGGCGGCGAGGTTTTCCAGCAGTTCGCTGACGGCGAACGGGGCGATATCCGGCTTGATCACCCCGGCATCCAGCTTGGAGATATCCACCAGGGTGCCGAGCAGGCTTTCCACGTCTTCCAGGGAGTTGCTGACGTTGCGTACCAACGCGGCGCTTTCGGCCAATTCGCGTTTTTCCAGCAGTGCGCTGGTGAACAAGCGGGCGGCGTTCAAGGGTTGCAATAGATCATGGCTGACTGCGGCGAGGAATTTGGTTTTCGACAGGTTGGCCTGTTCGGCCTCGCCCTTGGCTTCGCGCAGGCGTGCCTCCATCTGCATGCGCTCGTCGATTTCGCAGCGCAGCTGGGCATTGAGGTCAGTGAGTTCGGCGGTGCGTTCGCGCACCCGTTGTTCCAGGTGCTGATAGGCCTGATGCAACGCCTCGGCGGTGCGCCGGCGTTCGGTAATGTCGCGGATCAGCACGAAGATGCCGACCACCTCGCCGCTGGCCTGACGATTGGGCACATAGGAACGCAGCATGTAGCGCTCCTGGCCGTTGTGGTTGGTTTCCGCCACCTCGAAGGTCACGCTCTCGCCGGACAAGGCCCGCTCGATATAGGGCTCCAGGCGCCGGCAATGTTCTTCGTTGTGCACCTCGCGCAGGCTCTGGCCGAGCATGGCGCCGCGCGGCCAGCAGTACCATTCCTCATAGACCTTGTTGGTGAACTCGTAGACCAGATCGGCATTCAGGTAGGCGATCAGCGCCGGCACGTGGTCGGTGATCAGGCGGATCCAGCGCTCGCTTTCGCTGAGCGCCTCGGCATGTCGGTAGCGCTCGGTGATGTCGGTAAAGGTGTTGACGAAACCGCCGGTGGGCAGTGGATGAGTGCGCACCTCGAGCATGCGGCCGTCGAACAGGCGCAGCTCCAGCTCCTCGATGGGCTTGCCGCTGGCATCGTGGCTGTCGGGGGTCAGCAATTGCAACTCGCTGTCGGCCATCACCTCGGCGAAGGGGCGATGGGCGTTGATCGGGGCCAGGCCGCAGAGGTCGAGAAAGCGGTGGTTCCACAGCTCCAACTGGCCCTCGGCATTGACCATGGCCATGCCTTGCGACAGGTTGTCCACGGCGCGCTGGAGCAGGCGCGACTTCTGCGCCAGGGCCTGCTCGCGACGCAGGGTTTCGTTCTGTTTGACCTCGGTGATGTCGGTGTAGAGGATCACCAGGCCGCCCTCGCGGGTCGGCCGTTCGCTGACCTGCACCCAGCGCCCGTCGCGCAGGCGGTAGAGCATGTGCTCGTCGCGGTTGCCGCGCTGTTCCTCGACCACCAGGCCGGTGCTCTTGCTCAGCCGCTTGATCTCCGACAGCCGGGTACCGGCGCCGATGCGCGCGCGGCTGTGCTCCCAGAACGACTTGAAACGGCTGTTGAACAGGACGATGCGCTGTTCGCTGTCGAACAGCACGAAGCCGTCGGAGATGCTCTCGATGGCATCGATCAGATGCTGGTGGGCGGTTTCCGCGCGCAAACGCGCATCGCTGAGCAATTGGTTGCTGGATTTCAGCTCGGCCATCGCCTGGTTCAACGCATCGGTGCGTTCGCGCACCTGTTCGGCCAGCACCACCGAGTGCTGAAAGGCCGCGTAGGCATCGTCGCCGCGCGAATGGACCGACTCGACCCGCTCGATCAGTGCGGTATTGATGCGTTTGAGCTTGTGGTTATCCTTTTCCAGCGCCGCACAGCGGGCTTGCAGCTCGGCGACATCAACCGCGTCCGGGACGGCCAATGGCGACTCCGGTGAAGGTCTGGTTGATGTGCATACCATTGAATTGCTCCCCGTAGGTATTGAACCCTATGACTTGCTGGCTACGCAGGAAGGCCGAGACCGGCTCGACGCCACCCTCGTCCTCGATTTCCAGGCGGCGCAGAAAACAATCGCAGCCGATGGTCAGCAGCAAGGGGCCGAGACGCTCGCGCAGGCCCTCGAACAGGTTTTCCAGATTGGGCAATAGTGGCCCGGGACGCATGGCGGTCAGGACGATGCCGTTCTCCACCGCACAATAGAAACTCAAACTGAGGTCTTCGTTGACCCGCTGGATCGAGCGCACGTAGTACTGGTCGCTGATGCGCACGGCCAAGGGATTGGCGGCGAACACCCGATGATCCAGATCCTCCAGCGCTACGCCTATCAGCTCGGCGTATTCCTGCGCGGCCGGCGCCGCATTCAGCTCATACACCCGGCGGCTGGCGCTGTCGGCCCGGGTGACCACCAGCTTCTCGGCGCAGGGTTCGATGTGATGGGTGCTGAACACCTCGAAATCCAGCCAGGTGTTGAACAGCACCACCACCGCCGCGCCGGTGTGGAACTGGCCGCCATAGTAGACGTGGGTATGGGTCAGGTGGTTGTCGTCGCCGGCCGAACCGCCGAAATGCGGGATGCTGCCGAACGCCGCGCTGAGTGCGCCGAGCACCACCTCCTCGCGGCTGGACAAGCCATCGAGCAGGGTCAGGGCGAAGCTGTGGCCCTTGATCGAAGCCAGCTCGTTGTTGCGGCAATCCTTGGCCAGCCGTTCGACCAACTGCTGGGCGTCGATCAGGCTGAAACGCTCCATTTCGTCGATCAGTGCACTGGAAATGGAGAAGCTGCGGTGATCGAAACCCACCGCACTGACGCAGCTGCGGCCGTAGCCATGCGGGGTGATTTCACCGGCGCTGGTGCAGCCGATCAGGTTGATGCCGCCGAAGTACTGATCCAGCGCCTCGCCGAGGCTTTCCAGGTCGTATTGCGCCGAACAGAAGAACAGCACGAAGCCCAGGTGCGGGTGGATCAGCTGGCGCGCCAGTTCCTGCGCCACCAGCTCCACATCCGTGGCGCTCGAGGTCGCGGTGACGACGCCTTCAGTCCGTTCCTGCTGCATAGCTTGCCCCAATAAAAAACCCACCTGTCATGGGATGATTCTACGAAGCTCTCCGGTTATGCCCCATGCAACTTGAGTCGTGTCGACCTACTCCCTAAGTAGCAGTACACGACCGCATCAGGCGGACAACGGCCAGAACAGCAGGGTCAGCAGCAACAACCCGGCGTAGAAGCCGATCTCCAGCGTCTCGCTGAGCGGTTGGATACGCCGCAAGGCGCCATAGACGTGTACCACGATCATCATCAGCGCCGTGGCGGCGAGCAGTTCAAAAACCGTGTGAATGGCTTCGCCAGTCAAGGCGGCGCGCAGCATCATGGCTTCGAGGATCAGGATGAACGCACCCAGGCAGCGACCGAAGTACACCGCCAGGTCAGTCTGCGTGGGGATCCGCCAACCCATCAGCCGAGCCCAGGTCAGCGGAACGAGAAAGATCGGTAAAGCAAAGGCCAGTGTGGTCACGACGGTCAGGACCAACAGGTAATCCGCCGCCGAATCACTCCATATACCCAGCATCGCTGCATCCTTTCATAAACACTCAGTAAGTACGCGGCACTCAGAGATTGTGAAAATATCGAGCGCCATAGCGAGACCGCCTGGAGGCGGTCGCAGTAGACGAGAAATTGTTCACAAGCTCTCAGATGCAGCGCATCAGCACAATCGGCAGGGCGAGGAACAGGCCGGTTACCGGAAGCAGAATCAGCAGCACATCCAGGCTATCGATCAGCATTTGCACCTCCATGAAAAGGCTGCGGCGCAACTAGGCGTTTTATAGGAGCGGCCGGGCGGCGTCGAAGATGGGGTGACCGCTTCTACAGATAACAAAACCGGACAGGTTGCCCTGTCCGGTTTGTTTACGGCACGCTTTACCAGTTCAGTACAGCACCGACGGCGAAGGTGTCGGTGTCTTCATTCAGACCGCTGCCGGTGGCGGCATCGATCTGGAACTGGTTGTACTCGGCAACCAGCTTGAGGTTGTCGTTGATGGTGCGGAAATAGGCGACGCCACGGGTCTCGTAGTCGGCGGCGGTACCCAGGCCGTTGCCATCGTCCTCGGTCTTGCCGTAGGACAGCGCCACGCGGTTCTTGCCGAAGGTGTAGGAGGTCTGCAGCAGGTAACCGTCGCTGTCCACTTCGCGCAGCGTGGCCTCACCGGCGTTGTTGGTATAGAACGGATTCATGCCCTCGGCCTGGAAACCCGAACCGGTTACCGAGAAACCGCCCATCTTGGCCTGGACGCCATAGCCAACCCCCTGGGAGGTAACCGAGTCGACGTCGGAATTGGTGTTGTCCGACGTCTGATGGGCTCCGTTGATCCAGGAGTAGATCTTCGCGCCGGCCACTTCGAACTCATAGGTGATCTCGGTTTCGAAGCGCGGGCTCTCCTGGTAGGCCTTGCCGTCAGCGTCGATCTGGTTGGAGTCGTAGGGGTCCATGATCCCGGCGGCCACCCGCAAACCGCTCATTTTCGGACTGCGGTAGGTGATCTGCGCGGTGGGGAACGGGTACGGGTAACCGCTGCCGATATTGCCGAAGGACACGCCGCCGAAGTCGACCAGGCCGAGCGTATCGCTGACCTGGCCATAACCGGACAGCAGCTCATCAAGGAAGATGTTGGAACGGGCGAACAGGCCGAAATCCTTACCCACCAGCACTTCGCCCCACTCGCTACCCACGGTGCCGTAGAACTGGCGCACGTCGATGGCAGTGCCGGTGCCGTTCTGTTCGCTGTCGTTGATGGTGACCCAGAACGAAGAACGCGCGCCGACTTTCAGGTCGTCGATCTGCTTGCCGAAGTTGAAGCCGATCCAGTTCGGCAGAAAGCCCATCTTCACCCGCGACTGGCGGCGGTCGAACAACTCGCCTTCGCGATCCACATCGCTGTTCACGTAGAAGGCATTGATATAGCCGTCGGTGGAGAACGTGGTGTCGTCCTTGTCATACAGGACGATTTCCGCGGCCGCTTGCTGGGCTGTTGCCAACGCGACGGCGGCAGTCAGAGCCAGAGGCAGGAATCGGGTGTTGGCGATCTTCTTGTTGTTCATAACGCTCTCCGCTTGAGGGGACGACCATCGGTCAGTCGGTTCGGAGGCGATTATCGAAAAGCATGGCGCCCGGCCATACGCTGCTATGGCGCTGGTTGATTGCTGCTTTGGCCGGGCGTAGCGGCGCACACAATAAGGCGTAAGACCTGGCCAGACCATGGAGCACGCCAAAGGTCGTAGGCCTTTGCGCCGAGACGCACACCGACCTGCCGCCAGATCGACGGCATGCCCTTGGCAGAGGGATATAAGGAGGAAGTGACGCAGCTGATCAGCTTGGCGTTGACCAGCCCGATGCCGGTTTGGCAGCAGTGGCCAGTACCCGCCAACTGCCCTGGGCCTGGCTCAGCTGGCGATGCGCGGCCAGCAACTGCGGCCGCTGGAGCGCGGCCAGGGCCTGCAATACAGCCCTCTCATGCTGCCCGGGCAAACCGGCCAGATGCGCGTGCCAGTGCTGCTCGGCAAGCTCCTGCGGGCTACTGGTCTGAGCCAGCGCCTGCCGGCGTAGCTCGGCAGCCATGAGTGCCAGCGCCTGCTCATCGAGTGCCGCCAGGCGCTCGCCCTGGACCTGGAGAAATGCCTCGATATGGCCGAGGACTTGCTCGGCCGAGGCATGCGGCGACTGCACGGCAAATAGAATGCCGCGCTGCGCCTGCACCTGGCGGAACCCGCAAAACACCGCATACCCCAGTTGCAGCTCACTGCGCAGACGCTGGAAAAAAGCGCCCTGGCAGGCCTGCGCCAGCAGGCGCCACGCCGCCTCGGTCGCGGCATCCGTGGCCGGCAACGGGCAGAACAGCAGTAACGCCGAATCACTGCAGTCGATGGCAGCGTCTTGCCAGTAACGCCCGACGGGCCCCATTGGCGGCGCCGCGGGCGCATGCAGCGTCGCAACCGAACTGAACAAGCGCTCGATCTTGGCTTGCCCGGCTGGCGCCACGCCCACACCCAGGCCGTCGAACCGCGCCAGCCGGTAGCACTGATGCAGGCGCTGCGGGGTCAGCGCGGCGCACTCGTCCCCGGGCGGCGCGAACAACTCGGGCAAGCGCCTGAGCAACTGCCGAAAGGGCATCTCCGCTTGCGCCTGAAGGGCAGCCTGGCGGGCCTCGCGCGGCCCTTGCTGCCAGGCACTCGGCGCCGGGCAAAGCAGCGTAGCCAGCACCGCCTGCAATACCGTCGGCAACAAGTCGGCGGCGCCTTGCAGCGACACTTGCCAGCCATCATCCCGGCCGTCCAGCTGCAGGGCGACCCCGACCTCCGCGGCATCGGCTTCAATGGTCCGCAACGCCACCCGCAACAGCGCCTGCAACTCGGCAGCGTCGACCCGCTCGGCCAACCAACAGCGCCAATAGAGAACGCCTTGCCCGCAACCGCCATCGGTGGCGGGAGCTGGCAACCAACGCACCCGGGCCGCGATGCCAAGGGCAGCAACTGTGGCGGCTGTAGGGGCGAGAAACGGATTGGCCGGCGGCAATTGCCACGCCCAGGTGCAAGGCGCGGCGTTGACCGTCGGCGTCTCCTGCATCTGCAAGGTAAAGCCAGGCGCCGGCCAACTCGGCATGGGCCGGGCGCTGCCGAACAGCATGAGCAGACGCTGGGGGTCCTGCATCTGCCCCAGCAGCCCCGCTACTGCGGCCTGGCCAGCGCCGCTCAAGCCAGCCCCCGGGTTCCAGTCAGCCGCCAGGCAATCCTGCCAATGACGGGCCAGGGCCAACGGCTGCAAGCCGTGCAGGCGACACCCCTGGATCGCCCGATAGCGTTCGTACAAAGTCTCGTCCTGACCGGCAGCCGCAAAGAAGCCCAGCCAGTCCAGCACGGCGGCCACAACCGCGGCCTGGGTGACGGC
>Ga0209343_10002287_pt1 | contig 24899 bp, 19 predicted proteins | sample RifCSPlowO2_02_FD_184026 | JGI IMG/M metagenome (GOLD analysis project Ga0209343, IMG submission 184026) | Groundwater microbial communities from Rifle, Colorado - Rifle CSP2_plank lowO2_0.2 (SPAdes) (version 2) | ecosystem: Environmental > Aquatic > Deep subsurface > Groundwater | place... | reverse complement strand
ATGATGTCCATCGATAACACCCCAGATTCTCCGGCCAAAAGACCGGATGGTTGCACACACCGGGGTGGAAACTATTGGACGCTGTTTACCCCGGGAATCTGGAAAGTTTTCCACGCTGTTTCACAGGCCTGCCTGCCGCTGGAGTTGCGCCTGCGTGGTAAATCCACCCGGCAAAGCCATGGCACGCCGATCTTCTACGTCGATCTCACGGTGCGCACCGGCATGGACATGGCCGAGTCGCTGCAGGCTGCTAATGAGTTGGACACACAACGGCAAGGGGCAGGCTTCGATCAGGTTGCACTGGATGAGGCGGCGCGACGTGGCTTTGGTAACGGAGCTTTCGAGGATAGCGAAGAAGACAGCGGAGCTGTGATTGAAGAGTTCTTTTCCAGCACGGATGCAGCTTCCACCAAAACCCAAAGCGAAGCGCTGCCCCCTAGCCCTAGCTCACTAGCCGGCAAGCTGGAAGTGCTCGCAGCTCAAACCCACTGACCTATCGCCTACCTGGTTTCAGCCAGGGTTTTGGAGAGCCGAGATGAATTTATTACGGTTTCTGCTCTGTCTGTTTGCGTTCATCGGCGCGCTGGCGGCAGCCGGGGCGCTGGTCGTGAGCATTGTGCTGATGCTACGTTTCCCGCCGCTGTTGATCGCGGTAGTACTGGCATGCTGGATATTAAGCTGGCTACAACGGAGATTAACCAGATAAATGGACTTTCCCGAGTCAATGGCTGGCAAGCCACTGACTCGGGCCAGATCCTGCGGCTGTTCTTTTTTTGCCAGTCGGGCAGAATCTACGGCCCCTTAAGCTAGCACCCGAAAAACTATGAAACTGCTCAACACCTACGATGACCGCGACGAAGCTGAAGAGGCTGCGGAAAAGCTAACAGGCGAGAAGCGCCTGGCAAGCGAGCGTGATGCCACTGTTGTTATCTATAACCTGTTCGGAATTCCGAGTTGGGGCAACTTCCATCGCCTAGGCATGTACAACCTGAGCGAGCTGAAACGCCTTCTGGATCGCCGTGCCAGTTGGCAGGCTGCCGAGCAGATCCGGCATGCCGAAATCATCGCTACGCTGAATACGGTTGCGAAAAACCATGCGATTGACATCCCAGCTCACTGGCTTTAATTCCTGAAAGCCAGTGAGCCATCAGCCATTTCAAACTATCCGTGCAAACATATTGCTCAGATAGCTGTCGCGTCCGTCCTCCATAAACAGTACATGACAATCCTCCAGGTCAGCCTTCTTCGTTGCATCGGCGACATTGAGCAGATCAGCAAACCTCGTTGGTGACAGAATAAAAGCATTCAAGACCAAGGAAGGCTCGCCAGGCTTAGCCTGAGCAGCAAGTGTTGCTTCAAGATTCTTCACTTCCGTGTATAGCCCAAGCTTGGGGTCAGATAGATTCAGGTTCCGCAGGCCTTTAGGATCCACAAAGCTCAGCCATTGCTTGCCGGTGGCATCATCAACAAGCCACAGCAGGAAGTCTGGATAGAAGTTACCAGCCAGCGCGAAACCTAGCCCTTTTGCTTGGCTATCGGCATTGCGCAGCAAGTAAAGACTGCGCCCTCCGATGGCAGCCTGGCCCTTAGGCGAGTTGTAGAACGCCTCCAGGTCTTGAACAAAATCCCATTCGCTTGGCGCATCAAAAGCCAGGGGGCGCATCTTCAACGGAACCGCGTCTTTGTCTTCCAGTGATAACAGCGGATAGTACAAATGGCGATCAAAGCTGATGGCGACCATGTGAGGCGCATTCCACTTACTGGCCTCACCGATCTTGCCGTCAGCTACCAATTTCTTCAGCACCTCCAGCCGTTCCTGATACTCCAGACCGTCATCCGTGTTTTCGATCTCGAACTGATAGAGCTTCAGCATCGACCCGTGGTCTTCTTCCATGCGGATTACATCGTAAAACTGTCCCTCGTAGCCGGTTTTCAACGCTTTGTAGAAGCGGTCGGTGTAATCCGTCAGCAGACGAATGAGGATGTCCTCCTGCTTACGAATGTCGTTGAACCCCGCCACCGACAACTCCGCCGCCGGAACGTACAGCGTGTACCAGTCAGATGAGCTCGCGCAGAAATCGATCAGTTTCTGGCGATCCAGCCTTAGGTTGCTCCAACTACGTTGCAGCTTGTAATCCTGCAAGGCTAGATAGATGCGATCCCAGTCGAATAGCGTGAACAGCGCTCCGTTCAGCTTGCCCTTATGGCGTGCTTCAACCGTGGCCACCACGGTCTCATCCTGCGTGGACAGCGCTTCGACTCGTGGATATAGATCAAGTGCCACATGAGGGTTTTTGATCTTGTCCTTGAACGTTTCGGGAATTTCGTACAGCAGCGGGAAGTGCGTACGTTTGAACCCCAGCTTCTGGTTGTCCTTGTAGCCATCTTTTAAGGTCAACGTCTTGAGCGTGCAGGCAGGCAGGTTCGGCCTGGTTTCAAAATCCAGATGCAGGATTTCGTCACTGGGGGTGATGCCTTCTTCGCGTAAATAATCCTTGAAGGTGGCCATATAACTGGCACGCACCCCGAAAATATTCAGCGTCTCCAGCTTGTCCAGATGCAAGCCTTTTGGCCGCTCATTTGGCAAACTCCGTTTTAGCGAAAAGCCCTTGCCCTTGAGGCGCACGCCGCGCCCGAACAACTGGATGATCTGCGAGCCTTCGCCCTGCCCCATGTTGAGTAGGCCCATGGTAGAGACACGCCAGCTGCTCCAGCCCTCAGTAAACTTACGCGAGCCGACCAGCATGTTGAGCCGACTATCTCTGTTATTCAGGGTACCGAAAAGAGCGCCACCGAAATCGTCACGCTCACTATCAAAATCATCGACATTCTCAGCCAGGCCAAAAAAGCCTGCATCGTCACCAATATTGATGAGGCCGAAAGGCTCAGCATCACCCACACGCAATGCCAGCTCACCTTTGCTGCTCTTAATATTGACCAGCTTCAGCCGCTGCCTAGCCGGCGCATTGAACACTCGATGCAGGATGTCGGCATACAGATCTTCCGGCTTACCAACGAAGCTCATAAGAGGACTGAAACGCCCCTTGAAGATATTGTTGCCCTTCGCATCAAGAATCTGAGCTTTGTCCGCAATTAGGTCGCCGAGCCATACCTTGATCTGCGCATCATTGTTCAGAAAGTAGGCAAGGAAATTGACCACTTCCAGGATGTCCGACTCCTCACCAGACACCCTGTTGCCCACGAACACCCAAAGCGGCTTTTCGATGTTGAAGTCGGTCAGCTTGTCGCGATGAGTGCTCCAAAGCCAAAGCTGCTGATAGAAAGCCAATAGGCAGGCAGTGAAGTATTTGCGGGCGTACTCATCCTGCTCGTAGGCCTCGCCATTCATGTTCAGGATCAACGACTCTTTGCCGTAGCCGTCTTCGTAGAAAAACTTGTAGGAGTAATCGAACAAGATGCACTTGGCGTAGATCTCACGGGTTGCGGAGATACGCGCTAGGCGTTTTTCATCGCTGCTCAGAGCAAGCTGCGCCAGCTGGCTGTCATCCAGCTTCTTCAGACTGACTGTCTCGAACAGCATCTTGGATTTCTTTTTCTGGATGTCTTCTTCCGCCGCAGCCACGGTCATTCCTTTGGCTACAGCCTGGCCGAAAGTAGCCGAGTACTCGAAGGCAAAACCGCCGCGCACAAGTGCATCGCGGCGGCTCATCCAGGCACCACCGGCCTTACCTGTACCGGAATGGCCTTCGTCCACCAACACCAGGTTGTTGCCTTCGAAAGCATCCACAGCAACAACCTTATCCCCCATCTCATCACCAAGCTTGTTGATGTCGATGATCTCGATGGTTCCGCGCGCAGGGTTCTGCGCCTTGTTGAAGAACTGCGCAAAACCGAAGCCCGACAGATGCAGTTCTTCCAAATGCTGACGTGACAAGCCCTCATTGGGTGTGAGCAGAATGATCTTGCTCGGGTAGCTCTCGCGCTGACCTGCTTGGAAATAATGCAGGTACTGCCTGATGTTGACGTGCAGTAGCAGCGTCTTACCACTGCCTGTGGCGTTCCAGAAGGCGATCTTGTTAAGACCGTCTGCCTCGAAGGCTTTAAATTGCTCCGCACCGGCTTCGGAACGGTAGCGCAGCATCTCCTCATTCAGACCATCCAGCAGGGCCTGACGTTTGTTGAAATACCAGTCCAGATAGATCTCGGTAAACAGCAGCGACAGGTACTGAAAGTACTTCATCTGCAACTCATGACCTTCCAGCTTATTACGCTGAACGGTGATGGATTGCCAGTGACCAACAATGCTCAGGTCATAGCGCCGTAAGTCAGCTTCCGATACCCGATCTACTTCGAACAGATTGCGAGTCAGCTCGTGGAAGAATTTGGTTTGCCCGTCCTCGTCGATACCTTCGTGTCGGTCATCACCTAGGCGCAGCTTCAATGCACCCAGGTTACCGCCCTTGAAAAAACCCATCATCCAGCGATTGAGCACCAACTCCTGGTGAAAGCTGCGCTTCTTGGCTTTTACGTTCTTTGTTTGCCGCGCCACTTTATTTTCCCCATGCCTGCAACTGATCCATCCAGGCATCAAATTGTGGGCATTGCGCCCTGATCTGATCGATACCAATCGCCTCAGCAATCAGCGGGCCATGCTCGGTCTTGGAATAGGTGCCCGGTTCGAAGATGCCCAAAATGCGCTTGGACGGCGCAGTCTCCGGGCTGTCGTTGATGTCCTCGGGCGTTTCGAATGCCTGGTACACATCCAGCAGAGCTGCACGACTTCTAGCATTCCAGCCATCCAGTACAAACTCAAATTGCTCGATATCGGAAAACAGCAAGCCTTCGAACTCATGCATTTGCACATAAGGGAGTACAAAACGCTCATCGAAGCCAGTCGTGCAATTGCGGACACCTGCCAAAATGGCATCCTCCAATTGCGCACGACTGCGCCCCTCGCGATCCTGAAATCCGTAGAAGTCCACCAGCGTGGTGATGCGATCTGTCTCGTGATACTGGTGGGAAATAAATTTCACCAGCCGTTCCACGGTAACGCGCCCACCGCGATGCCGCCCAGACGATGCCTGCAAAATGGATGGATAAGCATTCACGCCATGCTCGTACAGATACGGCCCCATGCAAGACTGAACGAATTCAACCTCCGTTTGCCCTTCGCAAACGACGCAAACCCGCCTCATTGCTCCCCTCCGACGGGGGACTTCAGCCAGATATCCGATAGCAAGTAATCATCGTCAAGCCACTGTTGGTAGCGCTCTATAGGCAGGTTGCGCAGCATCGTCTCACCCTCGCTGGCTTCCGCGACGATGATGTTTTCCAGATCGAAACAATCCACCATGTAAGGTGACTGAGTGGCGATGAATACCTGTCGGGTCTTGGCCACTCGCTTCATCATTTCCGATACAAGCGTAATGGCATGCGGGTGTAAGCCCAACTCGGGCTCGTCGAAAAACAACACATCGGGCAAGCGTTCATCCGGCAGGCTGAGCAGCGTCATCAGACAAAACAACCGCAAGGAGCCATCGGAGGTCAGGTGCGCGCCGAATACCTTGTCGCTGTATTTACTCTTCCAGCGCAGCAATACCTTGCCCGCTACCGGCTCCAGTACAAAATCATTCAGAGTGGGGAAGACTCGCTGGATCTGACGGACAATTTGCCGATAACGCGGAGCATCATTCTCACGAAGATCGAGCAGCACGGCGGCCAGATTGCCCCCGTCGGAACGTAGCCGCGCAGAATCTGACACATCCCAACGCTGATGAATGGAGGCGTTAGCGGACGTATCGTGGAACTGATACGTCGAGCACTGGCGAAGCAAATTGTAAATCGTCTGCGCGGTTTTGTTTTTCTTCTCCGGCAAAGCAGATTCTCTGCCAATATTTTCTATACGGCTCCACCCCGCCTCGGTAGCCTTACTGTTATCGGAGTAGCGATATGCCTCTTCGGTAAGCATCACAGTATCGCCTGCTGACAGGTGGGCCATCTCGAAGCGGTAATCGTTGAAGCCCTTGCCGGTGGCGATACGCAGCTCTGCCTTGATCTGCGGCGTGGTACGCGAGCCCATAAAGAACTGGTCATCGCCGCCGCCTTTGCGCACAACGAACTCCTGCAGGTTACGAGCTCGCAACATCCAGCCCAACATCTCGAAAAAACGGATGAAGCTGGACTTACCGACGCCATTCGCGCCGATCAGTACGGTGAGCTGCGGAATCTGTAACTTGTCTATCGACTTCAGACTGCGAAATCCGTGGATGGATATCTCAGTGATACGCCCTTGCAGACGATGGGCTTTGTGCTGGGTAGACATCAGATATCCTCCACCGAGAACATGCGCTGCAGAAATTCAGGCTCGATCTGACGCAGCTTGAGTACGCGGGTGGCACCGCCATCCTCCGCGGTCTGCGTCAACACTGTAGGGATATTGTGGTCACCGTTGATGTAGACCACGTCGAACTCGTTATCCGCAGGGTTGATGGCAAGGCGGTCGCAAAGTTTGCTCACGCCCTCATAATCCAGCACATCGCAGTCACGCCACAACACCAAGCAACTCTCGCCGCTTGGCAACGTGCCAGTGACCGTGGCAAAGCCACGCTCTGGTTGAGCGTCGATATGTCTGACGCGCAAGCCGATCAGGTAGTTGAAGGTTTCCACCAGATCAATCTTGCGCGGCTCAAACGCGCCCGCCGAATCGACAGCCACGTTCAGGGTGTAGTCAAAGGGCTTGTTGAAATCCTGCACGGAGAGCAGCGAGTCGCGGCTCTCTACGTCCAGCATGTAGTTCAGCAGGTAGTCATCCTGGGTCTGCTGATTCAACAGGGACAGCGTCTCACCCTGCTTGGCACTCCGGCGCAGTTGCAGATTATTAAGCGTGTCTTCGTAGCTTTCGAGCTTGATGACCTTGAAGCACTGGGAAATGCCAGTATCGGGGGCAGTTGGCTTACCGTCTTTCCAATCGGCCGAATAAACAACTTTCAGGATGCGCGGTTTGACGACCGTATCAAAATAGCTTCCTTGCTCAACAAGAATGAAGCGATGCGATGCTTTTGTTTCTCGCCCAATCCGAAGTACGGCTTCCCCTGTGGTACCCGAGCCAGCAAAAAAGTCCAACGTGATGCTTTCAGGTTCTGCTGCACCACATGAGCGAATAGCGTCCTCGACAAGCTTCTTTGCTTTCGGGAAGTCAAATGGTTTTTCGCCAAAGAAATCCTTTAATTCAGAAGTACCATAGTTAGCAGAAGCGTATTCGCCCTTATCCCACCAGGTGACTGGAGGTGCCTCATCATCCATCCGCGTCTTGAAGTCAATAGAAATCTCACCATTACTCCCTCGACGAACCCTGTGCTCCGCATACTCTCCGGATACTCGCTTATGTCCTCTTTGCCAGTTTTTTTCGACAATCTGGCCGTCTATAATTTTATTGGGGTAAACCAGAACCTCGCCCTCTAACGGCGACTCAAGCAATAGATACTCTTGCGCCTCGTCATTCCACTCCATACTCAAAATTCTTATTTCATTTTGTTCACTAACAGCGATTGGATAATAAAGCTTAGGGCGATCAATACGCCTGTCATTGCTTCCGGCACGAATAAAATTCATCCATGAGTATCTTCCTTGTTCGTCTTCCAATGGATATCGAGCAGCCTTACTTGCGCTATATCCAATTGTATACGGCAGAGACTTACCACTTTTCCCATAAAAGAACGCATATTCATGAACAGGCGAAAATTTACCTTTCGTCTTTCGGCTTTGAGGGTTTGACTTAACAACAGCAACACCAATTTGCTTCTCAAATGTTGAGTTGAGAACTTGAACTAGCGGAGACGCTTCTTGATCATCAATAGCGACGCTAATCAGCGCATCTGCTTTCATAAGACGCTTGGCTGGATCAAGCCTAGTCTGAATCAAAGAAAGCCAGGAGGAGTCTTTGTATCCATTCTTGTAAATAATAGCGGAAGCATCCGTGTTATACGGCGGATCAATGTAAATGCAACTCACACGTTCACGATACTTCTCCTGCAACAATGAAAGCCCCTGAAAATTGTCGCCATTAATGAGCAAGCCATTCACGCTTGTATCAATGTCCTCGATGCTCGCCACGAGTTTGTGCGCGAAGGCGGCATCGAACAGGCTTGTATCCAGCATCCGATAAGGTGCAGTTTTCAAATCCCCCGTCGTACCCGGCGTATCGCTTGACCACACACCCAGCGTCTTCCACTGCTCCCATTGACGCTCATTGGCGGCAATCACGGCATATAACTCTTCTGGCACTCGATCCATCGTGATGCAGTAGTGGCTGGAGACCACGAACTTCTTCTTCAGCCACAGCTTCTTCTGAAAGTCCTCCAACTGCGCGAGGAAGGCAATCAGCTCTAGCGCGATGGCACGTAGACACTGGATCATGCGCAGGTTCTTCTCGATGTCCGCGAACACGCCAGCGTTCTGCACATCGTCCAGATGCATAACTTCGTTCTTGATGTAGAAGTCCAGCTCACGACGCAGGAACCCGCCCAGATCCTTGTGGATAAAGTAGTCTGCCGTGTTTTTGGTTGTGTAATCCGTCAGGTGTTTTTCCAGCAGCGTGCGCTGTGGGTTCTTCTCTGTCGGTGCACGGCTTCCAAGCGCTAGCCACCGTTCTTTGACGGCGGCATCTGCCAGCACGGCCTCAACAGCCTTCGTGACTAGCGTCTCCTGCTTGGTTCCTTTCGGCTGTGCGGCGTATTCGAAGCGGACGATGAGCTCCTTCGTACCGTCTGTTCCGTCCACTTCACTCACTGGCAGGATGTCCTCTTCGTACTCGTCGCCGTTCTCGTCCACACGGTTAACGGTCTTCGGTTGGGACAACGCAAAGCGGCGCTCCTTGTCGTTGTCCTTGCGGTTATCCTTAGCCGTGTCGGCCGCGGCGAGGCGGATATGGACTGTACGACCGTCCTCCAGTTTAAAGCTGTAATTGCTGAAATTCTCGCCGCTCTTAGTGTAATACTGATCCTTGTTGGCCCAGTGCAGCATTACCTCCTCGCCCGCGTAGGGGATAGCGTAGGTATCGCCCTTGTAGCGGCGCTGACTGATGAAATCGCCACTATCGTAATAGCGAGAGAAGAATGTCAGTAAATGTGAAAAAACCGCATTTTCCTGCTCGGAGTTACCGGCTGTAGCGTCTACCAGTTTGGCCCGTAGCTCTTGTACTTTAGGCACGCCATCTGGGCTTACGCCGAGCGCTCTGGCATTTTTCTCGGCCTCTTGTAGGTCTGTTTGTAACTGTTGGACGCTGGCAGCCGCATCTAAAGCTAGAGCCGACTGCATTTTTTCTAGCAGCCGGTGTTCCAGGTAATTTTTAATCTCCTCTGCCCGGGCATTGAGGATACGGTAAACTCCGAAGTCGAGTTCCGGCTTGTCAATTTGAAAAATTTCTTTTATTTTTTCAGAAAACGCTACGAAATATCGCATATATAAATTAATCTCTGTAAAGTTCGGCTTTGGCGGCAACATCCGCCCACATTTCATTTAAAACTATCGTTGCCTTAATAGAAAGGACTATAAAACTTTGCGGAGGATGGTATTTAAGTCGCGAATTAAATTCACTAGTAGTTATTGGTTTTTTAGAAAAGACAATACCAGAAACCTTATAGCAATATATATCATCAAGCACCCCAAAATATTGGGATATCTCTTCTTTGGTCAAAGATAATTGCTCTGCATTTTCTAGAGCCGTATTTAATGATATTTTCTCTAGAGATTCTATCTTTGCTCGTGCACATATAGCACCGTATGGATAATTGAAATGCATGTACATCAAGCGCGGCTCAATCTTAACCGGAGCCCTTCTCCTAATCACCAACGAAACTTCTTTTTCCTTTATTTTCTTTAACCACTCACGCCCAAATGAAACCACGATAGCATCGGAAGCTTCATCTTTACTTATTGCTTTAGCAAAAAAAACCGCCATTACGGGAGCCCCCCTCAAATACCAGATGACATTTGCCAGCGAAATGCAAAAAGAACTTCGTGACTTGACTTATTATTTAATTTTGTTTGGAGTGATGCGATCAGCTCATCGCGCTTGGCGATGATTTCGTCTTCGACAGCAAATATCTCCTGCCGCAGACGGCGCTGCTTACGCTCCAACTCAGACAGCTCCTGCTGGATGGACTCCTGCTCTTGCAGCGTCGCGGCTTTGCGGGCATCACGTTTTAGCTGAGCAATGCTTGCCTTGGTGTTCTTCAGCGCTTCCTCAGCAGCGACAAGCTTGTCATCTGCCCAACGCTCCAGCTTGTCACGCTCTTCATTGAATAGTCGCTGGTTGGCCTCCAGCACGCTGGCAATGGTGGCCTGCACCAAACGCTGACTGTTCGCCGCTAGGGCATTGGGTACTACATCATTAATAGCTAAGGGCTTTCCAGCCGCAGGAATGGTCAGCAGTTTTTCGCAGACTTCCTGATCCAACAGTTCACCATCGTCGGTCTGGCCTGAGAACAACAGCGCCTCGGTTGTCTCAAAGGCTGTAACTTCGAGTCGCACCAAAGTAAGCCAGCCGGACTTGCCGAGGAGCCTTTCAATGACTGAGATGCGTGTGCCATGCTTGGCGTAGTCGAGCTTAAGCAGGGCGATCGGAGTAGAAGCGTTGAGACTTGTGGCAATACTCCACTCGCCCAGCGGATGGCTGAGTCGATAGGCGTGCGCCAACATATCGGGTTGAGCGGCACCGCGGATGAGCTGATAGCGGCCAGGCACAATTTGCAGAGCCTCAACATCTGGCGGGCTGGTCAGCGAAAAGGCATACGCTTGATCATCAAAGCGTGCCCGCTCACTCAGGGCATAGCGGGTCACCCCCCAGAACCAGCGCCCTAGTCTGTCGAGCCGGGCTTCAGCTTCGTCCAGTCGTAGCTTGAGGCGGTCGTGAACATCCTCATCGAAGTTCTCCAGCAGCTGGGACTGGGTGTCCTTTATGCGGTCATTGATCGCTTCTTCTAGCTCTGTCTGCAACGCATTAAAGGCAGCTTCTATCTGGTCTGGCTGGCGACAGGTATCGTAGATTTTCTGTATTCGTTTCTCGAAGTCCAGGCCACCTTCGATGCTGCCTAACACCTCATCACTGGCACCGAACACACCAGAAAACAGGCTGAACTTTTCAGTCAGCAACTCCAATACGCGCTGATCCGCCTGATTGCGGGTGTTGAGGAAGTTAATAACCACCACATCGAATTTCTGACCGTAGCGGTGGCAGCGACCTATGCGCTGCTCGACCCGCTGTGGATTCCATGGGAGATCGTAGTTAATTAGCAAGGCGCAGAACTGAAGGTTCACACCTTCAGCAGCAGCCTCTGTAGCGATCATGATTTCCGCACCGCTGCCATCGATCTTGCGAAAGTGATCAATCAGCGCAGTGCGGCGGTCTACCTGGGGGGATCCGGTTATCCGATCAGTGCCTTTATGTTCAGTCAGCCATTGCTGGTAGACAAGGGTGGAGTCGGGATGGTTGTTCGTGCCACTGAACAGCACCAACTTGCCGTCATAACCGCTGGCAGACAGGAACTGATGCAGGTACTCCTGAGTACGTTTTGATTCGGTGAATATGATGGCCTTACGCGAGGCCCCAAGCTCAGCCATGCTGGCAAAGCCTAGTTGCAAAGCAGTGAGCAGGGACTGAGCTTTGGTATCAGTACGCAGCCCCTGTGCGAGCTCAATGATGGCCGTCAGCTCACCTATTTCTGCCTGGATAAACTGTTTTTTATGCTCTGGGCTTTGCACAACCGGCTGTGAGGGTAGCCGTTCATCCGACTCAGGCTCTTCTTCTTCGAGATAGTCGGTTTCGAGGTCGTCCTCTTCTACCCATTGCTCCAGCAGGTTGATCTGCTCTGCCGAGGCTTCGTCTACCAGCATCTGCTCCAGCCGAGCCCGGACGGTAATCAGCGTGGCAACAATGGCTGGGGTGCTGGATGCGAGCAGTTTGCGAAGAATCAGACCTGTGAGATGGCGCTGGCTTTTGGGCAAGGCAAAAGAATGTTCGCGTAGCAGGAAATCAGACACCTGGTCGTAAAGCGCGTGTTCATCATCCGTGGGGCTGAATGGCTGGGTTATAGCCTTGCGCTCGGTGTATTGGATGTACTCCAGCACGTCCTTACGCAAAGTGCGTTGAGTGAAGCCAGCAAGCCGTCCTCGCAGCTCCTCCAGTCCAGCAGGGTTGTTCAGATACTGCTTGCGAAAGGCTTTTTCATCGCCAAACAGATGCTCATCAATGAGGGTGGACAGCCCATACAACTCCATCAACGAGTTCTGCATCGGCGTAGCGGTTAGCAGCAACTTCTTGCGGCCTTCCAACGCCCGGCGCAAGGCCTGACCGGTTCGGTTGCTCTGACGGTGAGCATTGCGAAGCTTGTGAGCTTCGTCGAGAACCACCACATGCCAGGGAATAGCGCGCAACTCAGCCTCAAGGCGGGTAGCAAACTGGTAGGACATGATCAGGACTGATTTGCCAGCAAGATGCTGCAAAGTCTCAAGTGCGCTGCCGGATGACTGCTTCTTGAGTGCCACGGCATCCAGCACGGTGCAGGGCACGGCAAACTTCTCTGACAGCTCTTGCGCCCACTGCTTGCGCAGGCTGGCCGGGGCAATAATCAGCAGCCTGCGACTGCGCTCCGCCCATAGCTGACAGACAACCAGCGCGGCTTCGATGGTTTTGCCCAAACCTACTTCATCGGCGAGCAAGACTCCTTGCTGCAAAGGATTGCGTAAAGCAAACAGTGCTGCCTCGATCTGATGAGGATTCAGATCGACACTGGCGTCAAACAGGGACTGAGACAGGCGGTCAACGCCTTCGGCTGCGTGCCTACGCGTGAGCTCGTGGGCGTAGTACTTGGCGTGATAGCCGGTAATCATTTCTTTGCTCCAGTCGCACGCTCCGGCTCCGAATACCCTGGAGCCAGGACAGCATTTTTTACACCGTATATTGCCAATGAGTCCTTCAACCAAAGACGATGCCCTGGCCCTTGGAGGCTGTGATCCGCAGTGCAGTCCACGCTCCATTTGCACAACACATAGCCCGCCGTTGCGGCACGCAGCTTCATTCGCAATACGCCACCATGCATGCCGTAATCCATCTCAGTGATTTCCGGATGTGGTTGATCCGGGTGCGGCACCAGCTCCAGCTCGACGATGCGCGTCCATTGGATGTCCTGATCGCTCAGTTCATGGGGCGCTGGCGATTGATCCCTAAGCAAGCGCGGTCGCTTGATTCGCGTGATCACGAAGTCGCGAAATTCTTGGGTTTTACGATCAAAGGCTCGCACATGCCAATGCAGGCCTGTATCTATCAAGGCGAAAGGTACGATCTCGCGTTTAGATTTACCGCTGGAAATCGAGTGGTACTCAACGGCCAAGGGGCAGCCCTGATGAATGGCTCGCGTCACACTCGCCAGCACATCCAAATCGGGTGTCGTCAGCCGGGAAGGAATCTCACTGGCCACCCAGGTTTTGAGCTGCAGCGGTTCGCCATCGCCAAAGGCCTGGGTCAGCCACGACATGACTCTTTCAGCTGGGAAATTGAACAGCGAACGAAAATCATCGCCTAGGACATAAGCCTTGCCCTTGGAGTCATAGTCGATATTGCTCGGGGCCAGCTCTCTATAAAGCGCAAGATCCCGGGTCGCCGCCGCGGACTGGATGGCAAAGCGCTCGACCAGATCCTGCCGCCGAATATCCCCAACGAAGCGTACGCGCAGCTCGATGAAGGCCAGACGATCACGCTGTGGCTGAGCGAGCTCTGCAAGAGGATTGATGGGCGTCATATGAGCTAGCGGCACTTGATCTGGGTGTTAGAACGGGCCTTATTACACGCCTTAGGCGCGCCCTCATATTTGCATTTTACAAATATGGTAGCAATCATTTTGATTATGATGTTTCGGACTGATCAGCTCGCAGACTTTATTATCGTTATAGGTGTTGCAGTACCCACTGACCAAGATAATAAGATGCTCAAAGATTGAATTGCGCTCAATTCCCTTGGCCGGCCTGCCCCTCTGCGACCAGCTCCTGCCTAAACCTCGAGGTCGCCGTCACCCAGAAGATCATTGAAAAAAGCAGCGCCAGATTCCGATAACACTAAATTCCCCCTTCCATTACGGTATGCAATGGCTCGTGTCTCGAGCTTCTTGATGTGCTCCATCAGCACACCGCTTTTCATCCCACACGCCATCAGCACCTCGACCTTATCCTCCCCCTTACCAATTTCCTCGATATGAATGTTTGACAGACCTGCCGAGTCATTCAGCAGCACGTCCATCGTGAAGCCCAGCTCCAATGTTCCCCGAAACAGCACTAGAAGCAGGCCTTGGATGTTGCGCGCCAGGTCATCCTTGGCATCAGTACCATCGCTGGTGCGGATGTAGGCGAAGCCATCACGCATGACCAGCTCATACCCAATCAGATCGTAGAGATTGCGGTAGTGATCGAAATTATTCAGCACTTCCTCGAAGTACTGATTCGATTTCAAGACCCCATCAACCGATGCGGTGCGGTTGATCATCTTCCCGTACATGAGCTGACCATAGAGCTCTACTGACAGCTTTCGATTCATCACTTTGGCCTGCGCAACCGGCAGCGGAGTTTCGTGGTCAAGCATGTTCAGTCTCCACTTGCAGCTTGTAGTACCTCAGGCTCTCGCAGTCAGTTGCGAGGTTGCCGATTTGGTAGTGAGGGATGAGGAAAATTCCTTCTCGCTTGCGCAGCCAGCCCACCGACATTAGGAGATCGGTCAACTCGTACCCTTTAAGGCGGTCTTTCAAATGTTCGTGCATGGCGACGTGGGCGTCGTCGGTAAGCCGTGGCTCCCATTCCTCGACCAGATTACCGATTGCCAACAAGCGAGCATCACGACGACGCTTGAGTTCGCCCGACTCGTTGCTATGCCCGCTGATCTGGTGGATTTTCCCGCTGCTGACCTTGATGTTGGGCAGTGTTGTGCGCAGATGCTCTGCCAGCGTCAGGCGCTGGTTAGCATCTGGCCACTCAACTTTTGCTTCGAATACTCGCATTTTCAGCCCGGAGTAGGTGTTCAGACGGGCGAATACAGGATGTGAGCTGGGCAGGATATTGTCTTTCAAACTCCCATCATGCAGCTCACGCACGCTCCCGTAGAGACGATTCCAAGCCTGCTCGATCTTGTCATAGGCCAGACGGTGCGCCTCACTCTGCTGGACATAGCGCATTAACGAGCCACTGATGATCGAAATGTCGTGCCGGTATGAGCGAATCGACTCGACGGAGTAATAGACCGAGCTGGCCAGCTTATCGTGCCCATAGTGGGCCAGTTGGTCGCCGATGCAGGTCAGTGCCGTAAGGGCAGGCTTACTACCCTTCAGGTCAGTGTGTTCGCCCAGAAACTGCAAGGCTGGCAGGATGTTGCGCAGGTAGATGCTGTTGATCTCGCCTAGGGCTTCCTGAGCCTTAGCCACCTCATCGATGACGTCATAACGCATCTGATCGACGATCTCACCGAGGCGCTGGAGCCGGCCCTGTAGCGCATCCACGCACTCCTTCATCTTGGCGGTTGCAGCGCGTATCTCCTTACGCAGCACACTTACCTGCTCCAGAAACCCAATGTCTTCGCGTCTCAGAGATGGCAGAGTGGCAAAAACTTCGTAGAGCCGGTTGAACGAGGCCCGGATCAACTCATAATCGGCGCTGTTCAAATGACGCAGGCGCGCCCCATCGAAGTGCCGGAACATTTCGATCACGAAGGGGGCAAAAACCATCATTCCACGGGCGTTGTCCACCTGAATAACCAGGCCAACCCGCTCAAGGTTTTCGATGCAGAGTGCGCTTTCCAGTTTACGCCGCTCGGCCGGCACCTCGCGCACAACCCGCGTACTCGGCAGCGGTGCTACAGAATCCAATAGGGCGCGCAACTTCTGCTGGTACATGACAATGCGGACTTCCTCGCCCTCACCGACTTTATCCATGTGATCAATCAGATCAAGGAAAACCCCCTTGTTCTGGATCATGCTGATCAGTGCAACGTCCGTTTTGACGACCATCAGATCCTCTACTCTTCTATTTCGACAGCAAGAGCCGGCTCGACTGCCTCACGGCACTCCAAGGCGATCAAGGACTCACTGACTCCGGTGTAGAGAATCGTCCGGTTCGGGCTGTAGGATTGGTCAGTTGCGCTGAAGTAGTCGAGGTTCATGTAGCTACCTAGCACCTTGCTGATACCAGAGGTCAGGCCAGGCGTGGCCCCGAACACACAGAAGCCATCCGCGTCGGCAATGTCGCGGGCCGAGCGCAGATTCTTGTCATCGAGGTTGGACAGTTCATCGATGAACAGCGGCAAACTGACCTTGGTGTCGGCTTGTAGCAACTCTTTGAGTAGGAAGGCCAGCAGACGGCAGTTGATCATCACTGAAGTGCCGGTTGATTGCGCCTTGACAGTGAATTCATCACTTCCATGCAGCTTGACGCGGTAGTCGACGCTGACGATCAGGCGAGCCATGTTCAGGGTGGCATCCCGACGCTGATCAGACTCGACGAACTGAGTGCAGAAGTTACCAAGGCGGTCGTAGAGGACTTGTGGTGGTAGCTCGCCTCCGGTCAGATTCACAGAGTCTACGGTCTTCAGCAGCTCGTCGAATTGGGGATGTAGCTTGCAGTCGATTGCCACAGCCGTGAGGTTAGAAACCTTGATCGACGACAGGTGATTCTCGATCTCTTTGATAAAAGTACTAATCAGGGTGCGTGCGTGCCTGATCGACTGAATCTGGATCATCGTGTCATCGTTATGCTGAACCACTTGGTTGAAATGGTTGTTCTCTTCCATATCGAGACGACCGTAGAGAACCCGGTACTTCTCATGCAAATTGGTCAGCGTTTCCAGGCTTACCGCGCTGCGATGGGCATGCTCGGCATCGTCGTCCAGAGCAACCACAACCAACAGATCGGATACCAGCAACTTGATCTGGTTGAAGCTGCGGGTAATAGCTTGGCTGCGGGTTTCGATGGCATCCATTAGCTCCTGAGTGACCACGACATCCTGGCGTTCTGCACGCTGGTAGCCTGTATTCAGGTACTCCAGACGGGAATGCAGGATGTCGTTGATTGTCCTGCTCCAGCGGAGCATGGACTGCTCACGCTCCTTGGCTGCCTCCAATGCAGTCCTGGCCTGCTCAACCAGGCGGTTGGCTTCGTTGAGCAGCAGGTTGAGTTCAAGGCAACTGGCTTCAAGAATTGCATACTGCTCGGTGGCGTCACCGTAGTCCTGCCCTAGCCGCACGAATTCCTGCTCAATGAACTCATGGCGTTTCAGCAGGGCAATGTTGCGTTCATCCTTCTCGATCTGAGCCTGCTTGGCAGCAATGGTGCTTTCGATCTGCTCAACTGACATTTTCGTCTTATTGGCAAGATCACTGGCGCGGTGCTTTTGCTGAATAAGGCGTTTCTGGACAGATGCTAATTCTTCCTTACGGCTCTGTAGCAGCTTTCCGGCATCGTAGTGTTTGACCGGGACAGGGGTCGGACTACTCAGGAACGTGAGCGAACCTTCCTGCTCGTTAAACAGCGCGGCGAAACGTCTAATCGTCTCAATGTTACCTTCGAGCAATGGAGGGCACTCGCCGGTGAAGACCTCCTGGTTCAGCGAGTAGAGAGTGTCCGCTGTGCGGCTGGAGATTTGGTCCAGATCCAGAAGTGACGGCTTCGCCCCTTCAATGAGGGCTTCAAGATCTTTGATCTTCTGACTGCCGTTGTTGATTTCACGTGTTAGCTGCTCGAACTCAAGACGAAACGCGCCATCGTCCTTGAGGGCCTTGATGTCGGCTCGATCCTCCTCGACCTGCCCCGCCAGTGCGGCAGCAATCTCTTCCGGGGTCATAGAAGCGTAGCCATGCATCGCCGTTGAAAGGTCGATGGAGTCCTTTTTGATCCGCTCGTAGTTCTTCTTGATCTCGCCGATTGCGCCTTTCAGCTCCTTGAGCTGGGTGTTTTTACTAGCCGCCTGTTCACGCTGGTGGTCAGCACTTTCTTTGACCGCACTGTAGTTCGTAAAGCACTGCATGCGCGCGTCGAGGTAGGCAGAGCCCTGCTCGTTGATGCCCTGCTCAACGTCATACAACAAGTTCATCAGATCCGAACTTTGGGCGTGAATATCGGTGAAATTCTGCGTGAAACGCTCCCAATACGGCTGTCCGTTGCGAATCACCTGGAGTCGGTTCTTTACCGCGCTGAGGGTTTCGTAGCGCGACAGAATTTCGATGAGGTTGACGTTCAGTTCGGCCTCAGTACGATCCTTTCTGCCCTCAATGATCGTAGCGATGGTGTCCGGCAGAGTACGTTTATCTTTGGCTGCAATGTCGAAAGCCAGGTGAATCAGGCGCTTCCAGGCATCAATCTCACGAGCTTGGCTACCACCGCTCTTGAGCGGTAGCAGACAGAAGCGACCTGCATCTGGGCGTGTCGGCTGGTGCTTGTAGATTCGCTCCTTGATATTAGCCACATCCTTGATCACCACAGCGCCTAGCCTTTTCAGGGTCGGTTCAATCTGTGAAGTCGACAAACCTTCAATCGGTGCCCCCATGCCGCCATTGAGGCTGGACTCATGATTCCAGAACAGGTGCTCGATTTCCGAATATGGCACTGGCACAGCAGTACGCTCATAGCTGTATTGCTTGGTGCCCATGTTAAGGATGATGCAGAACGCCCCGTGCGGATTCTCCGCTTCAAGAACCATGAAGGAGTTTCGCTCGGGAAAGTAGAAGCCAAAAGTCGCATCTCGGCCGTAGTGGCCTTTTGTGCTCTTGAAGCTGAACTTTTGCTCACAATTGTGGAGATTCTCTTCGGGCAAGAGGAAGAACTTCAATGCATTGAGCATAGAGGTCTTGCCCTTATTGTTATCGCCGAGCAAGGCCGTGTGTTGGTCGATACGAACCTTCGTATAGCAGTAAGCTCCACTATTGATCAGCACGATCTGCTTCATCTTGAAGGCTTCGTGAAACATAGGTTCGATGCTCATGGGCGCTCCTCAAGTACTACAGGTACCATGTAGGTTTCTTGCTCAAGTACTCTGCTGCTGTCACGCATAAACTGGATCAATTGATCTGTTTCAGATGACAACCCCTGATATTTAATGACCTCCTGCCGCTGCTGATCGGTCAAAGCGTACTTGGACTGAGCCAAACGCTCTTTCACGTCAGGCGGGACAAGGAATACGGGAGGCTTTTCACGCAGCAAGGCTGTCAAAGAAGCGAACATCCGTAGACCTCCCATGTCCACATCGAACAAGCAATACAGCTCATCGAACTGACTCAATACGTTGGCATTCAGCCTGTTAGTCACCTGGTTGCCCGAACCGGAGATCAGCTCAATATCACTGGTTGTAACAGCCAGGATCCCAGCAATGAAAGGCAGCGTTTCATCGACTCGAAGGAAATTCTCCAGGTTCTCAACAATCACCCCCACCCTGCCCAGCACCCTCGGTAGCACCCATGCGCCAGCCTCAGTCACCGCCACCGCCGGATGCCGATGTTGAACAGAGCGGAATATCAGTAGCGACTCGGATACACCAATTCGATGACTATTGCCGTCTATAGCAGCTCCGACTCGGCCTCCAACATTAGATGGTCTGAATCTCATCAAGAGCTCATCGAAGGACGCCGAAAGAAGCACGTCGACGCGATAGCTATTTTTTTTTAGCTTCTTGGCCAAAAAAATGCGACTGATGTCTTCCCGCGCTACGCCTGCAGCCACAAGCTTTGCGATCAGCGCATCAAAATTGACGGGCTGCCGTGATTGAACTTTGGCCAGATAGCTATAAATGACAGACGACAAAATCGACTTCCTTGTGAAAGTTGTTAGCCCTCAGGCATTTCGATAAATGAATCACCCAATTAAGACCCTCGCAGGCTCCCTCGAAGAGAGGCGACTGAACCGAATGAAAAATCTATGGATCAAGTGCGCTCAGGGAGAACCATGCAGATCTCTCATTGAGCACAGTGCTCACGATATGTAAGCTTAAGCGACTCATCTAGAGTGTTTACCTGTACAGGTAAAGTTTTCGAGCAGGTGGAGAGCCAATGAAACGAAAACAGTCGATTGAATCCGTCCGCTGGGATTTGGCCTTACGCTACCGCCTGATCGAAACAGTAGCATGGTGGGAAGGCCGCTTGACCACGGGCCATCTGATGCAAAGCTTCGGCATCAGCCGCCAGCAGGCGTCGAAAGACATCAATACCTATATCAACGACCACGCGCCTAAGAACCTGGAATATGACAAGCATTTGAAGGGGTATGTACCGAGCAAGCAGTTCAGCCCGCTGTTTATAGACGACAGCGCCAGCGCTTATCTACACCTGGTCAGCCAAAGCCACGACCGCGCCCCGCATGTGGAAGGGTTAGCTCTAGCCTACGCCCACACCGAAGTGCTGCAAGTGCCAGATCGCTCGGTGCGCCCTGAAGTGCTGCGCCCGCTATTGAAGGCATGTAGGAGCGGGCTACGTCTGGAGTGTGAGTATGTGTCGTTCAATACGCCGCAGGTGGAAACCCGGCTGATCGCACCACACACACTTATCTACACTGGCATGCGTTGGCATCTGCGCGCCTACTGCGAGAAAAACCGCGATTATCGGGATTTTGTGCTGAGCCGCTTTCGCGGCGTACCCGAGCTGATGGATGACGAAACCGAATACACGCGCGAGCTAGACCCTGGCTGGAGCACTAAGGTACAGGTCATTATCGAACCTGACTCACGCCTGAAACCCGAGCAAAAATCCATCATCGAAACCGACTACGCCATGCAGGATGGTCGCCTGGTGATCGAGACCAGAGGTGCGCTGGTACAGTACGTGCTGCAGCGCTATCAGATCGATACGACCAAGGTGCATACCAAGGCCACGGCGCAGCAGATTGTGGTGGTGAATTTGGATGAGCTGCAGGGGTGGCTTTATCACTGAGCCCTAGGCTTAACCAATATAAGGTCGCTTTCATCTACACCATCACGCAGGTACAGCCCTGGCGTGGATTCTTCTGAAATGCCCTCCAGCATCAACGCAGTCTTGGCTTGCTTGAAAGCAGCCGGAATTGAACAGCCGAATCCAATAGCCGAATAAAATTGCGCTGAAAATACGCGGGCCGCTTCGTCACCAATTGACTGATTCATGCCAATTGCCGCATCCACATATTGCGTACATGCGGCCGCCTGGTTGAATGAGTGGCACGTATTAAAGAAGACCAAGCGAACCGAATCGTAAAGTTCGAAGGTGGCGACAATGCTCGCCATCGGGACAAATGCGGCGTCACCATTTCGGTCCAGCAGAACGAGCTCATCCTGATCGCTGCCGTGTCCACTAAAATGCACAATCGTGGGTTTGAGCTCGTTCATGTACTGCAAGATATCTCCTGAGCGCAGCGCCCACCTCGACTCAAGCTTAACCGCGTCACGATGATCCGAGAGTCGAATTTTTTGGTGAATCTCTCGGACTTCCTCGTCCAGCAATAGCCTGCGATCAGAGGCTGTCGCTGGATCAGTCGCAAAGAACGCAACCTTAATTTCTTCGGGCAGCGCAGCCAACTTATCAATGCGGGCAGCAGCTTCCCGGTGCAGAGAATCATGCGTTTTCAGGCTGGACTCTACCTCACGGAATTGCCGTTTCTGTGCCTCCTGCATTTTTTGCTGCTCCGTATTTCTTTTCTTCAGTACCTTCGCTTCTTCGCTTTCCACACGCGACTCAGCTGTCGCCAGCTTTTTCTGCTCTGCGGCAATCTTCTTCTCCAGCTTGGCAACTTCAACCAAATGCTTCGCCTGCAAATCAGCATATCGGTTGGCTTCTTTAAGCTTGGAGGTAGCTGTAGACAACTGCTTGGTTTTGCTTGCGGCAGATCCAGCAGCAAGAGATTTTTTCCCCGCATCAGCCGCCTTCTGCGACTCCCTGGCCTTCAGGCTCGATAGCTTTGCTAGGGCTTCACGAACGCTGGCAACTTGACGACGATACATATCAACACTCATAGGTGCCCCCTACAGTTTTCAAAAGCGGCACAGCTGTCAAACGAGCCGAGTAGATGGCGAAGAAGCATGCCGCCTTGTGAGCCAGAGCCTGGGTATAAACACAGCAAAGACAGGTGCATGATTACGTCGCTTTAGAAAAGGCTCGGCGTAATGGCATGGCGGAATATCAGTCCGGCTGACCACCATAGGCAACACGAGCCAAACCCAGCATCAGGGTCAAAGCAGCTATCAGCACAAGATGTTCAGTCAGCGAACTCAGCATGATCATGGCGGAACTCCTCGGGTTGCGATGATCCAACCATAGGCATCATTAACCTCGGAGGCGATACGTAAACTTTTGGCATGTAAACATTTAGAACGTACACCGACCTGCGCCGACGGATGCGCCTTGCTGGATCTAAAAGCTGCCGACCACTGTGCATAAAAACAGTCGCCGGCAATTTCTCATGAGCAACGCCCTGATCCTTGGCGCACTCCACGCCAGCAATGTCGCTGAAAGGCGCTTTCGAGTGCACGTCACACTCACAGAGTGACTAGGACGAAGGGGACGACCAGCGCATCTACCCTCGCTACATTTGATGGTCGTACCGTGCCTTTTGCAGCATGAAGTAGACGTAGTCCAGCTTCTCTTCGGTCGGTTCATCATCACGCAGCCAGCGCACCTTGATGCCAAGGTACTGCGCCCATTCAATGCCCTTCTTGAAGCCTCGTCGGTCATCATTTTTTGCCGCGAGTTCGACGTATTGGTTAACCAACTTGTATTGGTTTTTGCCTGCCCGGTACTTGGCATTTTCAAAGGCCGTCTGGAAGTGCGGCATTGCAGCCTCAAACTCTTCCTTACGGTAGCGGTAGACCCCACGTAACCAGGGCTCCATCCAGCACAGTTGTTCATCCAGCCCGTAGGCCGCTACCTGGGCGGAATACTCGTCAATTTGGTCCAATCGAGTGGCTACATCATCCTTGAGCGAAAACCCCTGATTCAGCAGCTCGGCAAAACCGCGGGGTGGAGGAAATGCTGAGTGCCGCTGAATCAGATCCTGAAGGGAGCACACGGCAAAAAGGCCGTACTTACTCTTGAGCGCAGCGAGCACATCATCTCGTATCGCCCCCCCCGGACGAGCATTCTCGAGCTGCTGCATAGTGTTGGCGACAGCAGCTAATTTGCTGTCGAAGAATGCCCAATAATGACTACAGGCGTTAAGCCACATAAACAGGGCCGACTCAGGGGACTCTTGTCGCTGCATCACCGGCGCAAGCTCGGCCTTGAATTCGTTGATGTCATCGGCAATCCACAGGGCGTACTCACGGAATTGTTGGCAGACATCGGCGAGATACTGATGATCGTAAGCGGTGGCAATCTCCCTTGCGATGTAGCTCGATACCCGAGCGACCATCAATGCCACGAGTATGCTGGCCTGAAGCCCTTTGGGTACCTCTCGCCCGCTATCAGCCAGCGCGGCGAATGACTCTTCGAGATTTTTAAACAGGGCAGGAAGCGCCGGAAGCCTTGCACCCCGCGTCCATTTGATGGCGTTATCGAGGTTCTGCTGAAGCCTGTTGTTGTCGCTTCGCGGGTTCTTACCTGGGTAATGGAATTGCGTCTGTGAGAGATCGCAGAGCACGTAGGCCCAACGCATGACCTTTTCCAGAGGCAGTACTAGCCTGCCATCCTCTGCGACTGTCGGCAGGTACCAGAATGTGTCTTCCGGCGTTTCTAGCGCCAGGTCTGTAAGTCTGTGTTTGAGCAGGCTCTGATTCAGCGATACGACAAGCAAAGGGATTGCCTTGGTCGAAATGAAGTATCGGAGGGTTTCCGCCTTGCTGAGGTAGGTCCCCTCTTCGCGAACCAGCCGGCTGTAGGCATCCAGCATGTCGTCGAGCGGATCCCCTATGGCACTCATGACCTGGATGCTGGGTAAGTACGCTGTCAGGATGCTGCTGAGCGTCTTAATCACCTGCTCGAAATTCGAAAGCAGCCCGCCTTCTTCTTTAGCTAGTCTCACCAACTGCTTTTGGATGGCCTTCTTCTGCGTCTCGTCGATGTCATCATGGCTGGCTTCCTTGCGGGGAAGCACGCCGAATGCATCGTAGGCCAGCTTGACCAACTCCCCTTGGGTAGCGAAGCAAACATCTGTACTCATCTGAAATCCTTGATACCCCCGGCCACTGACCCGGGGGACGCGTTCCTAGCGCTGGTTGGGGTTGAGCTGTTTGCCGCGATTGCCATGAACGTGGGCATTAGTCGGATTGGTACCCGACGTGCCGCGATTATTGTTCAGGGCATTCGCTCTGTCGTTCTGCTGCTGGCGCTGCTGGCTGGTGGAAGTATGTTGTTTGGACATGATTGTCTCCTGTTGGGTGCTAAGGAAGTCCCATCCTAGCCACCCGGATTAACGCGGTATCTAGGCTTTTTGGAGACGAACTTTCAGCCACCTACCGGCTGACAGACACAAGGTTCTGTATCATCACAGGCATGCCAAGCCATTGCCGTCCGAGCGTTAGCAGATACCGCGCCACAGCTCATCAGACTCGACAACAGCTATAAATCGGCCAGCAGTAAACACATCAGGGAACAATGAATCCCGAGGCCCCTCGTCAAGTTCATCCATGGGCCGGAGCAGATACTTCTCGTCACGCAAGATGACCTCCAACGCTTCACGGGATACCACCCTGAAGCCATCGACTGACTGGCCATCGAGCTCAATGGATGTGTCGACGATCCAGGCACGCATATCCGCTTCAGGCTCCTGGCCGTGATAGCCCAATCTGGCGCGCAGCGCTTGATCAGCCATCAGCGCACTGAGCACCGCAACCTGTCAATCAGCATCCAAAACTTTCCAGGTAACAGCGTCCAAAAGTTTCCAGTTGCTCAGGTGCTTTTCACCGCTTTTTTGCGTTGCTTGAAACGGAACGAATCGTTGCCGGTTTCGAGGATGTCGCA
>Ga0209343_10002284_pt1 | contig 24909 bp, 20 predicted proteins | sample RifCSPlowO2_02_FD_184026 | JGI IMG/M metagenome (GOLD analysis project Ga0209343, IMG submission 184026) | Groundwater microbial communities from Rifle, Colorado - Rifle CSP2_plank lowO2_0.2 (SPAdes) (version 2) | ecosystem: Environmental > Aquatic > Deep subsurface > Groundwater | place... | reverse complement strand
GGCGCACGGCGAGGTGGACCATTTGGTGGCCGAGCGGGTGTGGCAGGAGCTGGCCAAAGGCCTGATGGAAGCCCAGCCCTCACGCATGTTTGCCGTGCTGCGCAGCTGCGGCGCGCTGGCGCGCCTTGTCCCTGAGCTGGACCGCCTGTGGGGCGTGCCCCAAAGCCCCGAGCACCACCCGGAAGTCGACACCGGCGTGCACGTCATGCTGGTGCTGGACCTGGCGGCCCGCCTGGGCACCAGCCTGGCGGTGCGGTTTGCCGCCCTGACACACGACCTGGGCAAAGGCACCACCCCGGCCGACATCTTGCCCCGCCACATCGGCCATGAAGAACGCAGTGTGCGCCTGCTCAAAGGCCTGTGCCAGCGCCTGCGCGTGCCCGTGGAGTGCAGCGAACTGGCCACCGTGGTGGCCCGCGAACACGGCAACATCCACCGCTCCGGCCCCCTGAATGCCGCCGCCGTGCTGCGCCTGCTGGAGCGCTGCGACGCCATCCGCAAGCCGGCGCGGTTTGCCGATATTTTGCTGGCCTGCGAATGCGACGCGCGGGGCCGCCTGGGGCTGCAGGACAGCCCCTATCCGCAGGCCCGGCGGCTGGCCCAAGCGCTGCAGCTGGCCCAATCGGTTGCTACACATTTGATAGCTGCTCACGCACAATCCACGGGGGCTACAGGCCCAAAAATAGGTGAAATGGTCCACGCCGCACGGGTCCGGGCGATCGCCGACGGCCTGTAACGGCACGCGGCCCGGATGCATCTTGGTATGCTCACGCCATGTCCCATTTATTGATCGTTGAAGATGATGATTTGCTGCGCGACGGACTGTCCGCACAGCTGACCCATGCGGGCCACAGCGTGCGCAGCGCCAGCGACGGCGCGCAGGCCCAGGCCCTGCTGGAAGCCCACCGCTTTGACGGCGTGATTCTGGACCTGGGCTTGCCGGTGATCGACGGCGTGAGTGTGCTGCGCTGGATCCGCCAGCGGCTGACCGCCCTGCCCGTGCTCATCCTCACCGCCCGCGACGGCGTGGAAGACCGGGTACAGGGCCTCAACGCCGGCGCCGACGATTACCTGACCAAACCCTTCAACATGGCCGAACTGCAGGCCCGCCTGCAGGCCATGCTGCGCCGCTCGCGCCTACCCGCCTTCGGCGGCTCGCTGGAGGTGGAAAGCACGGCCGAAAAACGCCTGCGGGTCGATCCCACCCTGCCCCTGGCCTGGCTGGACGAGGAACCGCTGGACCTGACCCAGCGCGAATGGTCCTTGCTGTCCTTGCTGGTCAGCAACCTGGGGCAGGTGGTGGGGCGGGAAGATGTGCTGGCGGTGTGGCAAACCCAGCCCGCCGACGGCGCGGCGGGCGGCTCCAATGCACTGGAAGTCTATGTGCACCGCCTGCGGCGCAAGCTGCAGGATTCCGGCTTGAACATCCGCAACGTGCGCGGCCTGGGCTACATGCTGGAACTCGACGGCGCATGAACCAGGCCGTCCGCTTCTCCCTGCGGCGGCAACTCCTGGTCTGGCTGCTGCTGCCGCAGCTGGTGCTGTGGCTCATGGGCGGTGTGCTGGCCTTTCGGGTGGCGCTGAGCTATGCCGAAAAAACCATAGACCAGTCGCTCACCCAGTCGGTGCGCTCCCTGGTGCGCCAGGTCAAGCCCCTGGGCTCGGGGCTGCTGGTGGATTTTCCCCGCGCCGCGCAGGACATTCTGGAGCAGGACCCGACCGACCGCGTCTCCTACATGGTGTCGTCCCCGCCGGGCAGTTTTCTGCTGGGCAACAGCCGCCTGCCCGCCCCCCCCGCCAACCTCTTTTTTCCTGAAAACGAACCGGTTCTGTACGATTTGGTGCTGGACGGCAAGCCCATGCGGGTGGCCGCCATCGACCTGGGTTTTGGCGACGGCCTGACACCCCAGCGCCTGCGCGTGCAGGTGGCCAAAGGCCTGGCCGTGCAGCAGCGCATTGCCCGCGAGCTGGTGCGCGACGTGCTGTTTCCCCTGCTGCTCATGGGGGTGCTGCTCAGTTTTCTGGTGTACGCCGGTATCCGCCGGGGGCTGGTCCCGCTGCAAAGGCTGGAAGCGCAACTGGCCAACCGCACCGCCGCCTCGCTCTCGCCCATCGAACTGACCCAGGCCCCCAAAGAGGTGCACTCCCTGGCCAATGCCCTGAACCAGCTGCTCACCACCCTGCGGCGCAGCATGAGCCAGGAAAAACGCTTTCTGAACGACGCCGCCCACCAGCTGCGCACCCCCCTGGCCGGGCTGATCAGCCAGACCGAACTGGCCCTGCAGGAGACCGAACCCCAGGCCCTCAAACTGCGGCTGGAAAAGGTGCACACCGGCGCCCAGCGCAGCGCCCACCTGGTGCACCAGCTGCTCTCCCTGGCCCGCACCGAGGCGGATGTTCCCCTGCATCCCGTCAACGCCGCCGCCCTGGCGCGCGAGGTGGCGCGCGAGTGGACACCGCGCGCGCTGGCGGCCGACGTGGACCTGGGCTACGAGGGCGAAGACACCCTCACGGTGCCGGGCGACAAACTACTGCTGCGCGAAGCCCTGAGCAACCTGATCGACAACGCCCTGCGCTACGCCGGGCGCGGCGCCACGGTCACCCTGCGCACCCGGGCCCAGGACGGCAACTGTGTGCTGGAGGTGGAAGACAATGGCCCCGGCCTGAGCGAGCCGGACCTGGAACGCGTGTTCGAGCGCTTCTGGCGCGCCAGCGAATTGCCCGGCGGCTGCGGCCTGGGCCTGGCCATCGTGGCCGAAATTGCCCAGCGCCATGGCGGCAGCGCCCAGGCGCTGGCGGTCCAACCCCAGGGGCTGCGCATCCAGCTGCGTTTACCGCTGGCGCACTGACCCCGGAATACTGCAAAATGGCCGCGTAAAAGAAGACATCTCCGTATTTCCGCCGCACCGCCCCCCCCAATTAGCCGTCTACCACTCTCCGCATGGATAACTCTCCTTCGCACACACCAGGGCCAGACTCCTACCCCGATGTCTTCCCTGAACTCGCCCCCAAGTTTGAACAGGCAGATGCCCTGCGCATGCGCATCGATGCCAAGAAAGACCAAGACGAATCTCTGTGGGACACCCTCGTTAACCGCCTGCGCACAGACTGGACCTACCATTCCAATGGGATTGAAGGAAGCACCCTCACGCGGGGTGAAACGCACTTCTTTTTATCCGAAGGACTGACGGTTGAAGGCAAACCATTCAAAGATTTTCTGGATGCCAAAAATCATGCCGAAGCCATTGACCTGCTGTTTGACGTGGTTGCCAACAAACAGCCCATCACCGAGGGATTTATCAAAAACATAAATGCCCTGGTTTTGCATGGCGTGGACTCCACTCCAGCCCAAAACGCCATGGGCCAACGGGTCCGAAAAAAGGCCACGCCCGGAGAGTACAAACAACTTCCAAACCACGTTCAGCAGCCGGACGGCACGATTCACTACTATGTCGAACCCCTCCATGTCCACGACCAGATGCAGGCGCTGGTTGCATGGATCGTTTCTGCCATGGAGGCCCTGCATCCCATGCATGTGGCCGCAGTGGCGCACTACAACATGGTTCGCATTCATCCCTTCGACGATGGCAATGGCCGTGGTGCACGCATCCTGATGAATCTGATCCTCATGAAAGCAGGCTACTTTCCCGCGGTTGTGCGTTTGGAGACCAAGCGGCATTACCTGGAGGCACTGGCGCAAGCGGACAGAGGCCACCTGGCTCCATTCATCTCCTTTATTGCAGATGCCGTCATAGCAACCCAGCAATCCGTACTCGACGTGCTGGACCGCAACCCATCCGGCGAGATCTAAACGCCCGAAGCCGTTGCGGCATTTGGAGTTGCCCCCACGGCATCGGGGTTTCAAGGTCGAAGCACAAGTCGAGCCTGGCTCTTTTTTTTGGCCCTTTTTTCCCTTTTGACCACGACTTGAGTACGCCGCATGAATGCCACCACAAGAAAACCATCCTCGTCTTCGCTGCTGCCACTGGAGTTGGTGACGCACCAAATCAAAGTGCTGCGCGGTCAGCGGGTGATCGTCGATTCCGAATTGGCTGCGCTGTACGGCGTGGAGACCAAGCGTTTCAATGAGGCGGTCAAGCGTAATGCGGGGAAGTTTCCGCCCGACTTCATGTTTGTGACCACGGCCGAAGAGTTCGAGGCTTTGAGGTCGCAAATTGCGACCTCAAACGCGGGCACCCCAGAAACACCCACTGGACGCGGCGGACGGCGCTACCTTCCACGGGTGTTTACCGAACATGGCGCGTTGATGGCGGCCACGGTACTCAGCAGCCCGCGCGCGGTGGAGGTGTCGATTTACGTGGTGCGCGCTTTCGTTGAGCTGAGGGAATTGGCCAACACCCACCAGGACCTGGCCAAGCGGCTCGATGCGCTGGAGGAGAAGACCGAAGCGTTGGCTATGTCGCATGACACTTTTAGCCGCAATACGCGCAACCAGCTTCGGCAGATTTTTGATGCGCTGCGTGAGCTTGCCGCACCGCCTGAGCCATCACCGAAACGCCCGATTGGCTTCCTCACGCATGAGGACACGAAAGACAAGCCAAAGGGCATCACCAAAGCCGTCAAGCTGGGGCGCAGCAAGAAGGCGTAGCGCGCCATTCAAAAGCTGGCGCACTGCCCCCGGAATACTGCAAAATGAACGGGTGAAAGAAGACCTGACCACCCCTTCTGCGAATGAAAACCCCTGGAAACTGGCGCTGGAGGGCTCCGGGGCTGGCGTGTGGGACTGGAACCTGGCCACGGGCGCGCAAACGCACTCCCGCCAATGGGAAGAAATGCTGGGCTTTGAGGCCGGCGAACTCCGTCGGGGGCACATCGAGTTCATCAGCCGGGTGCACCCCGACGATCTGCAACCCTTGAACACGGCCGTCACCGGCTATCTGGACGGCAGCCTGCCCAGCTACGCGGTGGACCTGCGCCTGCGCTGCAAAGACGGCTCCTGGACCTGGATCCAGTCGCGCGGCATGATCGTCAGCCGCTCGCCCGACGGCACGCCATTGCGCATGATCGGCACCCATACCGACATTTCGGAACGCAAGCGCTCGGAGGCGGCCTTGCGTGAACTCAATGCCCGGTTGTCCGAAAACACCAAGCTGCTGGAGACCACCCTGACCAGCATCAGCCAGGGCATTTTGGTGAGTGACGCCACGGGGCGGTTGAGCGCCTTCAACCCCCGTGTCTGTGAACTGCTGGATTTGCCCGTCGACTTTCTGAAAAGCCGCCCCATGCTCAATGCCCTGGCCGAGTACCAGGGCCAGCGCGGCGACTTCGGCCCGCAGGAGTGCCTGGTCGACGCACACGCACGCAGCCAGGTCAGGGCCTGCGACGATATCGGTCTGCCCAGCCATTACCTGCGGCAAACCCGGGACGGGCGCACGCTGGAGGTCAAAACCCAGCACCTACCCTCGGGGGGGTTGGTGCGCACCTTTGCCGACGTGAGCGACTACTTCCGGGTGGAAGCCGCCCGCCAGCGGCTGGACCAGTTGCTGGAAGCCACCCAATCCATTGCCCGCGTGGGCGGCTGGGAGGCCGACGTGGTCAACGACCGGGTGTTCTGGACCACCGGTGTTTACCGCATGCTGGACACCTCCGAACAAGAGTACAGCCCGACCACCATTGCCGAGGCCAACCGGTTTCTCGCGCCCGCGTCCATCGCGCTGATCAGGGCCGCGTATGGGAATGCCGTCGACCAGCCCCAATCGCATGATCTGGAATTGCAAATGGTCACCGCCAAAGGGCGTCCCATCTGGGTCCACTCCATTGGCAGCGCCACCTGGGAGCAGGGTCGGGTCGTCAAACGCACCTCCGTGCTGCAGGACATCACCGAACGCAAGCAGACCGAAGTCGCCCTGCGCGCCAGCGAGGAGCGCTGGAAGCTGGCGCTGGAAAGTTCGGGCGACGGCGTGTGGGACTGGCATATCCAAAGCGGCGTGGAGTTTTTTTCCAAGCACCTGGTGGAGATGTACGGCTTCGACGAAGAAGAGTTGCGCAACCATCCTGATGAACTCGATGCACGCACCCACCCGGATGACCTGGAGCAAATGGCGCGGGACCGGCAGGCCCATTTCGACGGCTTGGCGCCGGTCTACCGCAATGAGCACCGGATTCGCTGCAAAGACGGTCAATGGAAGTGGGTGCTGACCCGCGGCATGGTGATCCACCGCGATGCACAGGGCCAGCCTGTGCGCATGATTGGTACCCACACCGACATCACCGAGCACAAAGCGTCCGAGGCACTGATCCGGCAACAGGCTTTTTTTGACGCCCTGACCGGCCTGCCCAACCGGCGCATGCTGCACGACCGGCTGGAGCAGGAAATCAAGAAAAGCCGACGCGACGAGCGGCAGCTGGCGATTTTGTTCATTGACCTGGACCACTTCAAGGAGGTCAACGACACGCTGGGCCATGGCAGCGGCGACCTGCTGCTGGTGGAAGCCGCCCGCCGCCTGCGCGCCTGTGTGCGCGAATGTGACACGGTGGCCCGCATGGGCGGGGACGAGTTCACCATCATCCTGACCGAACTGCGCGACGCCAGCCATCTGGAGGGCATCCTGCAAAAAATCCTGCGTTCCATTGAAGAAGTCTTCCAGCTGGGCACGGAGCAGGTGTTTGTCTCCGCCAGCATCGGCATCACCATGTACCCGCTGGATGCCACAGAAATTGAAAGCCTGTTCAAAAACGCCGACCAGGCCCTGTATGTGGCCAAAGGCGCAGGGCGCAACCGCTTCAGCTTTTTCACCCCCTCCCTGCAAGAAGCGGCGCAAACCCGGGTGCGCATGGCCAATGACCTGCGCAGCGCCTTGACAGAACAGCAGTTCAAGGTGGTGTACCAGCCCATCGTGGAGTTGGCCACCGGCGCCATTCGCAAGGCCGAAGCACTGATCCGCTGGCACCACCCGGTGCGCGGTCTGGTGAGCCCGGCCGCCTTTATTCCCATTGCGGAAGCCAGCGGCCTGATTGTCGATATTGGCGAATGGGTGTTCCACCAGGCCACCCGCCAGGTACAGGCTTGGCGCACCCAACTGCACCCCCAGTTCCAGATCAGCATCAACCGGTCCCCCGTCCAATTCCAGCACGATGGGGACGGGCGCGCCCCCTGGGCCATGCAACTCCAGGCCCAAGGCTTGCCTGGGGACAGCATTGTGGTGGAAATCACCGAGGGTCTTTTGCTGGACTCCAACGCCAGCATCGGAAACCAGTTGCTGGAACTGCGCGATGCGGGCATGCAGGTGTCGCTGGACGATTTTGGAACCGGGTATTCGTCCTTGTCCTACCTGCAAAAATTCGACATCGATTACATCAAGATCGACCAGTCGTTCGTGCGCAACCTCAGGCCCGGATCGACCGATCTGGCCCTGTGCCAGGCCATCATCGCCATGGCCCATGCGCTGGGCATTCAGGTGGTGGCCGAAGGGGTGGAAACCGTGCAGCACCGCGACCTGCTGGCCGCAGCGGGCTGCGATTTTGCACAAGGCTATTGGTTCGCCCGGCCCATGCCGGCGGCGGACTTTGAAACCTTTATGGCCAATTACACGATCCGAACGCCGGTTTGAGCATTGAACCAGTTGTTGTGTTTGCTGCTGACCGTCAGGCCCGTTTGCTCACCCACCTTCAGGGTGCTGTTGGGTGCCACACGCACCGTCATCAGGCCCACCGAGGTTTTGACCACCACATAGGTATCGGCCCCAGTGGGCTCCACCAAGACCACTTCCCCACGCCAAGGCGCATCGGGGTCGATGTGGATGTGCTCGGGACGCTGGCCCAGGGTCACCTCTTTGGCGTCGGGGCAATGCAGGTCCAGCGAGCTGCCCAGAAACACGAACTTGCCATGTTCCCCCGCAGTTTCAATCTTGCCGGGGATGAAGTTCATATTGGGTGAACCAATAAAGCCCGCCACATAGGTGTTGGCCGGGCGGCGGTAGATGTCATCCGGTGTGCCGATCTGCTGCAGGATGCCGTCTTTCATGACCGCGATGCGGCTGCCCAGGGTCATGGCCTCAATCTGGTCGTGGGTCACATACACGCTGGTGATGCCCGACACATGGTGCAGGCGCTTGATTTCGGCACGCATTTCCACGCGCAGCTTGGCGTCCAGGTTGCTCAAGGGTTCGTCGAACAAAAACAGCTGGGGGTCGCGCGCCAGCGCCCGCCCCATGGCCACGCGCTGGCGCTGACCACCGGACAACTGGGCCGGGCGGCGGTCCAGCAAATGCTCAATCTGCAGCATGGAGGCCACCTCCTGGATGCGCTTGGTGCGCACGTCTTTGGGCACCTTGCGCATTTCGAGTGCGAAACCGATGTTGTCGGCCACGCTCATGGTGGGGTACAGCGCATAGCTCTGGAACACCATGGCAATGTCGCGCTGGGCCGGGGCCACGCCCACCACGTTCCTGCCGGCGATTTTGAGTTCGCCTTCGGTCGGCTCTTCCAGGCCCGCAATGATGTTGAGCAGGGTGGACTTGCCGCAGCCCGAGGGCCCCACCAGAATCAGGAACTCGCCGGGGGCGACATCGATTTCGATTTTTTTAAGAACTTCTACGGCGCTGTCGCCTTTGCCGTAGACCTTGCGGATGCCCGCGATGTGAAGTGAAGCTGCCATGATGTTTATCCTTTCACAGCGCCAGCTGTGAGACCTTTGACGAAATATTGACCTGCCAAGACGTACACCAGCATGGTGGGCAAACCGGCGATGACGGCGGCTGCCATGTCCACGTTGTAGCTCTTGACGCTGCTGGAGGTGTTGGCCATGTTGTTCAGGCCCACGGTGATGGGCTTGCTGTCGGCGCCGCTGAAGGCCACGCCAAACAGGAAGTCGTTCCAGATGTTGGTGAACTGCCAGATCAGCGTCACCATCAGAATGGGCGTGGACATGGGAATGACGATGCGGTAAAAAATGCGCCAGAAACCGGCACCGTCAATGCGCGCCGCGTTGACCAACTCTTTGGGAATGGCGGTGTAGTAGTTGCGGAAGAACAGCGTGGTGCCGGCCAGGCCCGCGATGCAGTGCACCAGAATCAGGCCGGTCAGAGAGCTGGACAGGCCAAAGAAGCCCAGCACCTGGCTCATGGGCAGCAGCACCACCTGGAAGGGCATGAACACCCCAAACAGCATGAAGCCGAACAACAACTCACTGCCCTTGAACTTCCACATACTCAGCACGTAACCATTGATGGCGCCCCAGGCGGTGGAGATCAGCACCGCAGGCACGGCCATGATGACCGAGTTCACAAAGTAAGGCTTCAGGCCCCGGCAATCGACGCCGGTGCAGGCGCTGGACCAGGCCAAAGCCCAGGCGTCGAAGTTCAGGGCATTCGGCAGGCTCAGCAGGTTGCCCGAGCGGATCTGCTCCGCATCCTTGAACGAGGTGGCCAGCATCACGTACAGCGGAGCCAGAAAAAAGAAGGCGGCGACCAGCAGTACGCCGTAAATCAGCACGCGGGGGAGGTGTTTAGCGATCATGGGGTTTGGCGCGGAGTTCGCTGTAGAGGTAAGGGACAACAATGGCGGCCACCGTGGCCAGCATCATGGTGGCGCTGGCAGCGCCCAGGCCGATCTGGCCGCGGGTAAAGCTCATCACGTACATGAAGGTGGCCGGCACGTCCGATGCATAACCGGGGCCACCGGCCGTCAGCGCCATGACCAGGTCGAAACTCTTGATGGACAGGTGGGACAAGACCAGCACGGTGGAGAACACCACCGGCCGCAGGATCGGCAAAATAATGCGCCAGTAAATGCGGGGCAGCGAGGCGCCGTCGATCTGCGCCGCCTTGATGATGCTGTCGTCAATGCCGCGCAGCCCGGCCAGGGACAGAGCCATGGCAAACCCGGCCGATTGCCAGATGCCGGCAATCACCACGCAGTAGATGGCGGTGTCGCTTTGCACCAGCCAGTCAAAGGAAAAGCTGGCCCAACCCAGGTCGTGCATGAGTTTTTCCAGACCCAGGCTGGGGTTCAATATCCATTTCCAGGCGGTGCCGGTCACGATGAAGGACAGCGCCATGGGGTACAGGTAGACCGTGCGCAGCAGGCCTTCAAAGCGGATTTTCTGGTCCAGGAAAATGGCCAGGCCCATGCCCAGCAGCATGGAGCCGCCCACATAGAGCACGCTGAAGATGCCCAGGTTTTTGAGGGCGACGATCCAGCGGTCCATTTCCCACAGGCGCGCGTACTGCTCCAGCCCCACGAATTCCGAGTAGTTGGGCAGCATGCGCGAGCCGGTGACCGAGAGCACGCCGTTCCAGATCATGAAGCCGTAAATGAAGGCGAAGCCGAGCACAAAGCCCGGCGCGATCACCAGTTTGGGTAAGATATTTTCGAAAGTTTTCATTGCTTATTGCCTTTGCCGTTGACCCGCGACCGCCACCAATTTAGCCACCGTGTCGCCCACCGTGGTTTTGTCGTTGTTCCAGAACTCACTCACCGCCGAGCGCAAGGCCGCCTGTGCAGCCGATGACACCGCCATGCCATGGGCCACCGAGGGCAGCAGCGTGCCGGCCTTGGACGTGGCCACAAAATCCTTGCTGGAGGTCTTGGCGCAGTCGTCAAATTTATCCATCTTCATGTTCAAACGCGCCGGAATCGAGCCCTTGCGCAGGTTGAACTTTTCCTGAAAATCCTGCCCCATCAGCAAATACGCCAGGTAACCCTGGGCCTTTTGCGCCTCCCAGCCCTTGAGCTGGAACATGGCGAAGGAGTCCACGTTGTAGGTGTAAGCCTTGGCTGTACCGGGCGCCGGTGAACAGCTGAAGTCCGCCCCCGGCTTCTGCCCGGCGGCCAGAAACTCGCCTTTGGCCCAGTCGCCCATGAACTGGAAGCCCGCCTTGCCCTTGATCACCATCTCGGTGGTCACATTCCAGTCGCGCCCGGTGGACTTGTCATCCACATAGGCCTTGATGCGGCGAAACACATTGAGCGACTTGCGCATCTCTTCACTGGCCAGGGCATTTCGGTCCAGTTTGACCAGGGCGTTGTTGTAGAACGCCGCGCCACCCACACCCAGGGCGACCGACTCGAACACCGTGAAATCCTGCCAATCCTGCCCACCGTGGGCCACCGGAATGAAACCCGCGGCCTTGATCTTGTCGGCCGCGGCAAAAAATTCGTCGTAGCTGCTTGGCAAGGCGGTGACACCGGCCTTTTTCAGCACGGCGGAATTGGCCCACAACCAGTTGACGCGGTGCACATTCACCGGCACGGCCACATAGCGGCCTTTGTGCTTCATCTGGTCGGCAATCACCTTGGGCAGCACCTCATCCCATTTTTCAAACGAAGCCATGGCATCCAGATTGGTCAGCACATGGAGATCGGCCCACTCCTGAATGGTCGGCCCCTTGATATTGGCTGCCGCAGGCGCACTGCCCGCCAGCACCCGCTGCTTGAGCACCGCCATGGCGTTTTGCCCGCCACCGCCGGTCACCGTGAAGTCTTTCCAGCTGTGCCCCCGGCTGGCCATCATGCCCTTGAGCTCGGCCACCGACTTGGCTTCGCCGCCCGAAGTCCAGTAGTGCAGAACCTCCACCTCACCGGCCATGAGGCACGCACTGCCGAGCAAGGCCAGGCAGGTCACCAGCTTGGGCAAAAGGTTTTCAAAGGTTCTCATAACTATTGCGCTCTGGTTAGGGTTGCAAACCTGCGTCACATCAGGCACAGCACGCATTCACACCGCTCCAGCAGAAGGGATGGGGTGCGCGCTGCAGTGAGGTAAAGGAGGAGCCCGCAGGGCGGGGGACACGAACGGAAGTGCGTACCCCATCCCTTCTGCGGGCGCTGGCAACTACACCGTTACTTGGTCGCAGCCGCCTTGGCGATGTTTTTCATGCCATCAGCCACCGAGATCTTGTCGTCGTTCCAGAACTGGCTGACTGCATCCTTGATCGCGCCTTCGGCAGCGGGCTTGATCGCCATGCCGTGGGCCACGGAAGGCACCAGTCCACCGGTCTTGGCGGTGTCCACAAAGTCTTTGGCTGACAGCTTGGCGCAATCGTCAAACTTGCCCATGCCCATATTCAAACGCACCGGGATGGAGCCCTTGTTCAAGTTGAAAATTTCCTGAAACTCAGTGCCCATGATGGCGGCGGCCAGTTCACCCTGTGCTTTTTGGGCGCCAACGTCTTTGAGCTTGAACATGGCAAACGAGTCCACGTTGAAGGTGTAGGCATTGGCGGTGCCGGGAGCGGCAGCGCAGATGTAGTCTTTGCCAGGGACCTTGCCTGCGGCAGAGAACTCGCCCTTGGCCCAGTCACCCATGAACTGGAATGCGGCGTCACCCTTGATCACCATCGACGTCGCCAGGTTCCAGTCACGGCCAGGAGAAGCGGCATCGGTGTAGCCCTTGACCTTGCGGAAGGTTTCCAGGGATTTCTTCATGGTGTCGCTGGTCAGAGCCTTCTGGTCCAGCTTCATCAGCGCGTCGTTGTAGAACTTGGCACCACCCACACCCAGCACCACGGATTCAAAAGTGGTGAAGTCTTGCCAGTTTTGGCCACCGTGCGCTACCGCGATCAGGCCGGCCTTTTTCACCTTGTCAGCGGCTGCAAAGAACTCGTCCCAGGTCTTGGGGGTGCCCGTCACACCGGCTTTTTTCAGCACTGCGGCATTGGCCCACATCCAGTTCACGCGGTGCACGTTCACGGGAGCAGCCACGTAGCTGCCTTTGTATTTCATGACATCCGCCACCACCTTGGGCAACAGGCTGTCCCACTTTTCAGAGCCTGCCACGGAATCCAGATTGGCCAAAACACCTTCAGCAGCCCATTCCTGGATGCCAGGTCCCTTGATCTGGGCGGCGGCTGGGGGGTTGCCCGACACCACACGGCTCTTGAGCACAGTCGCCGCGTTATCGCCACCGCCGCCCGCCACGGCGAAGTCTTTCCAGGTGTTGCCCTTGGCTTGCATGATCTTTTTCAGTTCAGCAACCGATTTGGCCTCACCACCCGATGTCCAGTAGTGCAGCACTTCAACTTCGCCCGCATGCACCGCAGCACCCGCCACCACCAACGCCACAGCTGTGGCAAGTTTCGAAAGCTTCAACATCATGTCTCCAAAAAGTGTAGTTGTCGCGAACCACAGGGGCCGCGAGTGTCATTCCATTCGAAGCAACACCATGCCACCTCGAATTCATTAATTGTTAATTAATTAAAGATTAATGACTACTAGGGCTTTCCCTAACTGCCATTGCGCAGACCCCATCCCGCGCAGGATGGACTCCGCCAACGCCAGGCAGGCCGCATCCGCGCCAGGGCGGCAAGGCCCGGCGCTTGCTGAAAACGGCTAGTAAAAGGAGAGCGGGAGAGTAGGAGAGGCGAGCGGGGACGGGTTTATTCCGTTTTCAGATCTATGGAAACGGAATCAGGCACCCGTGCCCACCACCAGGGCCAGGGCGGCGTAGTCGCCCACGCGGTCGGCCAGACCCGCGGGCACAATCTCGACCCCGTCGGTCAGGGCTGGCAGCTTGCCCGCCACCTGGGCACGCAGCTTGGGCAGCAAAAAGTCGCGGTGGTGCCAGAACACGCTGCCACCCACGCTGATGCGCTGCAAATCGAGGGTGGCGATCATGTTGTACAGCGTGCGCCCCATCACTCGGCATAAGTCATCAATAATGGCATTGGCCCTTGTATCACCTGCGTAAGCAGCTACAAAAAGCATAGCAGCATCGACATAACCCTGCACACCAAAACGCCGTGCAATGGCGTTGCCCGCGACCAGGCCTTCCACGTCGCCCACATTGCCGCAGCCGCACAGGGCGTCCATGTTGTCGCTGACAAATGTGTGCCCGGCATGGCCGGCGTTGCCGTTTTTGCCCCGCAAAATGCGGCCATCCACACACAGGCCCATGCCGATGCCGGTGCTCCAGGTGACGTAGGCGCAGTTGTCAATGCCCTGCAAGGCGCCCCAGCGGCGCTCGGCCTCCAGCGCGCCCACGCCGTCGTTTTCCACCCGCACATGGGGGAAGGCGGCGCGCAGCGGGGCTTCCAGCAAGGCGGTAGCCCAGTCGTTGGGCAGGCCCCGGGCTTTGCCGGCCATGCCGCCGCAGATATTGGGGCCGGCCAACTCCACCAGGCCGTCGCGCAGCACAAAGGGGCCGCAGGTGGCCACCCCCACAGCCGCAATATCGGCCACCGCCACCCCGGCGCTGGCACAGCTTTGGCCCACCATGCGGATGATCTGGGCGGCCAGGGCGCCGTTGTCCCCCTCTTTGGCGGTGGGTTCGGCCACTTTGCCACGGATGCCGTGTTCGTCGGCCACGCTGATGGCCACTTTGGTGCCACCGATGTCCACGCAAGCGACAGGGGCCGAACCGGCGGGAAGTTGAATCTGGGGGGCAAAAATGGCTGCTTGCATGGTGGTGTCCGAAAGGGTTTTCACAGGGTGGGCAAAAGGTGCAATGCGCTGGCTCGGGTTAGGGACGGCCATAGTCGTCTTGCAGGCGCACGATGTCGTCTTCGCCCAGGTAGGCGCCAAACTGTACCTCCACAATCTCCACCGGCTCGGTGCTGGTATTGGCCAGGCGGTGCACCTGCCCCACTGCAATGTCACAGTGCCCGCCCAAGGGGAGCTCAAATTCCCGCTCACCCAGGGTGACGCGGGCGCAGCCCTGCACCACCACCCAATGCTCGGAGCGCTGGTGGTGCTTTTGCAGGCTGAGTTGCTGGCCCGGCAACACGCCAATGCGCTTGATTTTGTTGCCCGCCACCTCCGACACCGTTTCATACCAGCCCCAGGGGCGCTGGGTGCGTTCAATGGTCTCGGTTCGGGTGGTGGTTTGCATGGCGGCCTCGCGCATTGGGATCGTTAAATAGCCGTGGATACTAACCCGCAACCGCCCTCCCGAGTTACCAAGCCGTTACTTTGTTACCTATTTTTTAAGCTTTTTGATGTCTTGGTTACAACCGGTGGGTCTTGTCGCCACGGGCAAAACCGAGGGCATCCCAGACCGCGCCTTGGGTCAGTCCGATCACCTTGAAAAGCTCGCCCATCTCATGCTCCATGAGCAGCTTTTGGGCTGCCACCCGCTCGGGCAAGGGGGCCGATTGCATGGCCTCGACCAGACCGCAGTTCATCAAGAAATGCGCCTGGTTGGTGTAGCCCAGCACCTCCAGCCCGGCGTCCTGCGCGGCCAGGGCGATGCCGGTGAAATTGACATGCGCCGTGATGTCTTTCAGCCCCACGTCCTGCAAGGGGTCGGGGTCGCTTTGGTGGGCGCGGTGGCACATGACGGTACCCATGTGGCGCTGGGGGTGGTAGTACTCCCCTTCCGGAAAACCATAGTCGAGCAGAAAAATGGCGCCCGCTTCCAGACGATCGGCCAGGGTGCGGACAAAGGCCTCGCCCTGGGCATGGATCTCGGTGAGGTAGTCGTGCGCGCCCTCCACCTCGACCGGCGGGCGCAAGTCCGTGGCACGGTCTTCCCAGGCAAAACCGGCCCCCGTGTCGGCGCAGGCCACGCCGCGCTCGTGCCAGACGCCATTCACCCGAGCCAACAGTTGCACCGGCATGGCGTCCAGCACTTCGTTGCCGACCACCACGCCGCGCATGCCGACAGGCAGTGCTGACGCCCACTGCACCGTGTCGCCGTGGGCCTGCAACGTGGCTTTCTGGCGGGCTTTCAGCGTTTCCGACAAATCCACAATGGTGTAGCGCCGCAGGCGCACACCCAGGGCGGCCAAGGCGTCCAGCAACTGCAGCGCCAGCGCACCGGTGCCCGCGCCAAATTCCCACACCTCATCGGTGCCGGTGGCCGCCAGGGCCTGCGCCACCTGGCGCGCCAGCGCCTGGCCAAACAGCGGCGTCATCTCGGGCGCCGTGACGAAATCACTGGTGTGCGGCAGGCTGCCAAACTTGGTGGAGCCATGGGCGTAGTAGCCCAGCCCCGGCGTATACAAGGCCTGGGCCATGAAGGTATCAAAACCCATCCAGCCGCCATGGGCCTGGATGCTGTTTCGCAGGTGGGAGGCCAAAGCCGCGTGGAGGGCCTGCGGCGTGCCGTGCTGCAGCAGGGGGATCGTTAAACTCGGAGGTGTTGTCATATCTGCCCGAATTGTCGCCCAATGTCTGCCTCTCGCCCCGTTTCACGCACACCCACGGTTTTGGTCACCGGTGCCGCCAAGCGCCTGGGCCGCGAAATCGCGCTGGCGCTGGCCGCCCAGGGCTGGCGGGTGGCCGTACACTACCGCGACTCGGTCGAGGATGCTACAAAAACAGTAGCTGATTGCGCAGCATTGACGCCGGGAGCAGCCTCTTTTCGTGCCAACCTCAACAATGAAACGGCAGTGCGCAACCTACTGCCAACAGTCATTGAAGAATTCGGCCACGTCGACGCGCTGGTCAACAGCGCCTCCACCTTTGAACACGACAACGCCGCCAGCTTCAGTTTTACCGCCATGGAAAAACACATGCGCAGCAACGCGGGCGCGGCCATTTTGCTCAGCCAGGCCCTGCACACCCACATCGCCCAACGCAACCAAACGCAAGACGCCTCTTCCCCCCCCCTCAGTGGCGCGGTGGTCAATCTGCTGGACCAAAAGCTGTGGAACCAGAACCCCGACTTTTTCAGCTACACCCTCTCCAAAGCCGCGCTGGAAGCCGCCACCACCATGCTGGCCCTGGCCTTGAGCCCCAGCCTGCGGGTGGTGGGGGTGGCGCCGGGGCTGACCCTGACCAGCCACATGCTCAACGCAAACAAATTCGCCGCGCTGCACAAACTCTCACCGCTGGGCCGTTCCTCCACCGCGCAAGACGTGGCGGCCACCGTGCTCTTTGCCCTGCAAAACCAGTCCATCACCGGCACCACCCTGCTGGTGGATGGCGGCCAGCACCTGATACGCTTTGAGCGCGATTTTTCCCTGATGTAAGCGGTATTCGACTATGAGCAACACCACAGGCACCCAGACGCTGACACTGACCGGATTGCGCTTCGACGCCAACCTGGGCATCCTGGAATCAGAAAAAACAGCACCCCAGCCCATCCAGGTGGACGCCGAATTGCACCTGGGCTCCCAGCGCCTGCTGCCGCACGACGACGACATCAACCATGTGCTGGACTACCGCAAGGTGCGCCAGATCATCATTAACGAATGCACGGCAGAACACGTCAACCTGCTGGAAAGCCTGATCGGAAAACTGGCCAACCGCCTGATGCAATTGCCCGGCGTGCTGGGTGTGCGGGTCAAAATTGCCAAGCTGGAAATCTTTGACGACTGTGAAGTCGCCATCCGCGTAGAAACCGGCGCGTGGTAAATCGGTAACTGAAGAAAGAGTTTTATGAGTGCAGTCTGGATAGAAAACGAAGTCACCCCCGCCAACGCGGGCAACCTCAAAATCGAACGCGAAACGCACAAGCTGGAAAAACGCCTGTGCCGCCAGGTGGGCCAGGCCATCATCGACTTCAACATGATTGGAGAGGGCGACAGGGTGATGGTCTGCCTGTCCGGTGGCAAGGACAGCTTTGGCATGCTCGACATCCTGCTCAAGCTGCAGGCGCGCGCGCCCGTCAAGTTCGAGCTGATTGCGGTGAACCTGGACCAGAAGCAGCCCGGCTTTCCCGACCATATCCTGCCCGAATACCTCAAAACCCTGGGTGTGCCCTTTCACATCGAGACACAGGACACCTACAGCATCGTCAAAAAAGTGGTGCCCGAGGGCAAAACCATGTGCAGCCTGTGCAGCCGCCTGCGCCGGGGCATCTTGTACCGCGTGGCCGACGAGCTGAAAATCACCAAAATCGCGCTGGGCCACCACCGCGACGACATGCTGCAAACCTTCTTTTTGAACATGTTCTTTGGCGGCAAGCTCAAGGGCATGCCACCCAAGCTGGTCAGCGACGACGGCGGCCACATCGTGATCCGCCCGCTGGCCAATGTGGCAGAGAAAGACCTGATCCGCTGGGCCGAGCACCGCCAGTTCCCCATCATCCCCTGCAACCTGTGCGGCAGCCAGGAGCATTTGCAGCGCAAACAGATCGGCAACATGATCCGTGACTGGGAAAAACAGTACCCCGGACGCTCCGAGACCATGTTCACCGCGCTGCAAAACGTGGTGCCTTCGCACCTGATGGACCACAAGCGCCACGACTTCAAAAACATCCAGGTCACCGGCGTGCCCGATGAAAACGGCGACAAGGCCTTTGACGAAGAAGAGTTCCCCACCCAGGCCACCTTGCCGGGCCTGCAAGTTGTGAGCATGTGATGCCCTGGCCCGCCCTGACGCAGATCCGCCACGGCCTCGCCTTCGGGCTTGCGGCCCTGCTGTTGGGCGGCTGCGCCTTGCCCCGCATGGTCGACAGCGAAGTGGAAAGTTTTGTGGGCACACCGGCCGCGGTCGCCGGTGCAGCGTACCGGTTCGAGCGCCTGCCCTCGCAGCAGGCACAGGGCGGCACGGCACAACACCAGATCGAGGCCCTGGCCGAAGCGGCCCTGGGCCGTGCCGGGCTGGTGCGCGATGACGCCCATGCCCGCTACAGCGTGCAAGTGGAGGTGAAAGTGCAGCAATTCCAGCCCGCGCCCCGGCGCCAACCCCACGCCGGAGCACCTTTTGTGGCGGCGGATGGCAGGCTCTACTACCCCGCGCCCCTGCTGGTGCTGGAGCCGCCTTGGTACAGCCACACCGTGCATTTCCTGCTGCGCGACCTGGCCAGCACGCAGGTGGCCTACGAGACCACGGCCAGCTTTGACGGCCCCTGGTCAGACAGTAGCAACCTGCTACCCGCCATCATGGACGCCGCCCTGCACGGCTACCCCAACCCGCCGCAAGGCCTGCGCAAGGTGGTCATTGAACTGCCCGCCAACAGGCCATCGGAGCCATGATGGGAGCCACCCGCATCATTGCCGTACGCCATGGCGAAACCGCATGGAATGTGGACACCCGCATCCAGGGGCAGCTGGACATCGCCCTCAACGACAGGGGACGCTGGCAGGCCGAGCGGGTGGGCGCCGCGCTGGCCGAAGAAGCGGTGGTGCGGATCTACTCCAGCGACCTGTGCCGGGCCCACGCCACGGCGCAGGCCATCGCCCGCCATGCCCGCGAACCTTTGGCGCGCGAGGTGCAATTGCACACGGGCTTGCGGGAGCGGGGCTTCGGCACCTTTGAAGGCCAGACCTGGGCCGAGATTGAGACGCAGTGGCCTGAAGAATCGCTGCGCTGGAAACGGCGCGACCCCGACTTTGCGCCCCCCGGCGGCGAGACCCCTTTGCAGGTGCATGCACGGGTGCAACGCACGGTGAACGAAATTGCCAGCCAGCACCTGGGCGAACTCATTGTGCTGGTGGCCCACGGCGGTGTCATGGACATGCTGTACCGTCTGGCCACCCAGCAGCCCATTGGCAGCACCCGCACCTGGGAGTTGCACAACGCAGCGATCAACCGCCTGCTCTGGACCCCCGATGCCCTGACCCTGGTGGGCTGGGCCGATACCCACCATCTGGATCAAGGGCCACTGGACGACAACAGCGTTGCATCCAGCTAGGGCGTTCAGGCCAGGTGCCGCAACTCCCGCAGGGCCACCGACACCGGCGCCAGATCCGGGCTCTGGCGGCTGATGTTTTGCAGCAATTTGCGCAAACGCTCAATCGCAGTGCCGTGCTGGGCCGACCACGCCTCCAGCCCGGCGCTGCGCGACAGCAGGCCTTGCGTGATCTGGCTGGCGATGGAATACACATCATCGCGCGCGCTGCCCCGGGCCTGGGTCTGCCACAGGGTATCGGTGGGCAGGCGGTTGATCTCGGTGCGCCAGGCGGTCAGGCCCAGTTCCGCATCCACACCGAAATAGGCGCGCGCGGCTTGTTCCAGGCCGGTTTGGGCCGATTGCGCCAGATCCACCAGGTCCAGCGCCGGGAAGATGTACTCCAGCGCGGCCAGGTTTTGCGCCAGGTCCTGCTCCACCCCAGCCTGCACCAAGGCCTGCGTGGCCAACTGCCAGTTGGCATGGGCCGTGGTCGGCAGCCAGTGAACCAGATTGGCACGCAACTCCCGCGCTCCAGGCTGGTAGCGCTGAATCAGCGTGGGCAAATCGGTGTTTTGCGAACGCAGCCGCAAAATCCAGCGCGAGGCTTTTTGCGCAATGGCGGTCAACTGGCTCAACAGGTCCAGTTGCAAGGAGGTTGAGACGCGGTAGTCGAGTGCGTCGATCTGGTCCCACAGGGGTTCCAGGTCAAAAATCTCACGCGCCAGGGTGTAGGCCCGCACCACGTCGGCGGCGGTGGCCGCCGCCTCGGCCGCGATGAAGTTGACAAAGGTGGCGCCGGTGCGGTTGACCACCGTGTTGGTGATGAAGGTGGCGATGATCTCGCGTTTGAGCGGGTGCTTGGCAATGGCGTCGCCAAACTTCTCGGTCAAGACCTTGGGAAAATAGGCCTTGAGCGCGCCGCTGAAATATGGATCGTCCGGCAGATTGCTGGCCACCAGTTCGTCAAACACACTCATCTTGGCGTAGGCCAGCACCACAGCGCCTTCGGGGGCGGTCAGGCCGACTTTGCGGGCGCGCCGGCGGGCGATTTCCTCGTCGCTGGGCAGGAATTCGATGCTGCGGTTCAGGCGGCCCGCGCCTTCCAGCCACTGCATCAGGCGCTGTTGGCCGTCCAGCACGTACAAAGGCCGGTGGCAGGCAATGTCCAGCGCTTGCGACTGGTAGTAGTTGTCGGAGAGCACCAGGTGACCCACCTCGTCGGTCATGGAGGCCAGCAGGTCGTTGCGCTGCTTCAAAGTCAGGTCACCCGCTTCGACCACGCGGTCCAGCAAGATCTTGATGTTGACTTCGTGGTCGGAGCAGTCTACACCGGCCGAGTTGTCGATGGCGTCGGTGTAAATCAGGCCGCCTTTTTGCGCGAACTCGATGCGGCCGTTTTGGGTGCAACCTAAATTGCCGCCTTCGGCCAAGACCTTGCAGCGCAGCTCGCCACCGTTGACGCGGAAGGCATCGCCCGCCTTGTCGCCCACCTGGGCATGGGTTTCAAACGCGGCCTTGACGTAGGTGCCAATGCCGCCGTTGTACAGCAGGTCCACCGGCGCTTGCAGGATCGCCTTGAGTAACTCCACGGGTGCCAGCTCTTCGGTCTCGATGCCGATCACCGCACGCGCCTGGGGGCTGAGCTTGATCGACTTGGCGCCACGGGCATAGATGCCGCCGCCTTCGGAGATCAGGCTCTTGTCGTAGTCGTCCCAGCTGGAGCGCGGCAGGTTGAACAGGCGCTGGCGCTCGGCAAAGGAGCGTCCCGTATCGGGCGTGGGGTCGATGAAGATGTGGCGGTGGTCAAACGCCACCACCAGCTGGATGTGCTCGGACAGCAACATGCCGTTGCCAAACACGTCACCCGACATGTCGCCGATACCGGCCACGGTGAAGGGTGTGGTCTGGGTGTTGTGCCCCAAAGCACGGAAGTGCCGCTTGACCGATTCCCAGGCACCACGGGCCGTGATGCCCATTTTTTTGTGGTCGTAGCCGACCGAGCCGCCGGAGGCAAAGGCGTCGCCCAACCAGAAGCCATACTCGGCGGACACGCTGTTGGCAATGTCCGAGAAGGTGGCTGTGCCTTTGTCGGCCGCCACCACCAGGTAGGGGTCTTCGGGGTCGTGGCGCACTACGTTGGCGGGCGGCACGGTCTCCCCTTGGACCAGGTTGTCGGTCAGGTCCAACAGGCCCGAGAGGAACAGCTTGTAGCAGGCCACACCTTCGGCCATATAGGCTTCGCGTTCGCTGGCCGGCGGTGCGTTCTTGAGCACAAAACCGCCTTTGGAGCCGACCGGCACGATGACCGTGTTTTTGACCTGCTGGGCTTTGACCAGGCCCAGGATTTCGGTGCGGAAGTCTTCGCGCCGGTCGGACCAGCGCAGGCCGCCGCGCGCCACCTTGCCACCGCGCAAATGCACGCCTTCGACGCGGGGCGAGTACACCCAGATTTCGAACAGGGGCTTGGGCTCGGGCACGCCGGGCACTTCGCGCGGGTTGAGCTTGAAGCTGAGGTAGGGCTTGGCCGCCCCCGCCTTGGTGGTTTGCCAGGCGTTGGTACGCAGGGTGGCCATCAGCGTTGCGTAGAACTGGCGCAGGATGCGGTCTTCGTCCAGGCTGGCCACCGCACTCAGGTGGCTCTCAATACTTTGCCGCAATTGCGCTTGCCCCTCGTCCCGATTGCCGCCATAGCCGGGGTTGAAACGGGTGTCAAACAGCTGGCAAATCTCCTGGGCGATCAGCGCATTTTTGTTCAGGGTCGCTTCGATATAGCTCTGGCTGAAGGCAAAACCGAGCTGTTTGAAATAACGGGTGTAGGCACGCAACACCGAGATGGCGCGAGCGTCCAGGGTGGTGCTGAGCACCAGCTTGTTCAGGTCGTCACTTTCCACCTCGCCCTTCCAGGCTTGGGCAAACAGGGCTTCGAAGCGGGTTTTGACCACCGAGAACTCGGTGCTGGTGGGCAGTTGCAGGCCCAGGTCATGAATCCAGAAAGTTTCGGCCGCCGTGCCGTCGCCGACCCGGTAGGGGTGTTCGTCCAGCACCCGTGCGCCCATGCGCTCCAGCACCGGCAGGGAGTCGGACAAGGCCACCTTGGAGGTGTTGTAGATCTTGAAACGCAACATGCCGGCGGCCGCGTCCAGCGGACGGTAGAGCTTGACCGCCAGCGGCGACTCCGGCGTCAGCGCCGCCAGCACCTGGGTGTCTTCGGCCGCCACCGGGGCAGAAAAGTCTTCGCGGTAGGCGGTGGGGAAGGAGTGGGCAAAGCGGTGCGCCAGGGTCAGGCCCTGGCCCTCGCCATGGGCGCGCAACAGCTCTTGCGTGCAGTCGTCTTCCCAGCGCTGGGCCAGCCGGGCGACGCGGGCTTCCAGCGCGCGCAAATCCACGTTGTGGGGGGCCTGGTCTTGGGCACGCACCAGGTAGTGGATGCGCGCCAAAGGACTGTCGGTCAACATGGGGGTGAATTCCAGCGAATGGCCGTCCAGCGCCTTGGACAGTTCCTGGCCGATGCGGATGCGCAATTCGGTGTTGTAACGGTCGCGCGGCACAAACACCTGCACCGAGGTGAAGCGCCCGAACGGGTCGCGGCGCAGGAACACCCGTGTGCGCTGGCGCTCTTGCAGACGCAAAATACCGACGGCATGTTCGGTCAAGGTGGGGGTGTCGATCTGGAACAGCTCATCGCGGGGGTAGGCGTCCAAAATGGCCTGCAGCGACTTGGCCGCGTGGCTTTCCGGCACCACACCTGCCGCCGCCATCACTTCCGCAACGCGCAGGCGCACCTGCGGAATCTCACTGACCGTGGCCGAGTAGGCGGTCGAGGTGTACAGCCCCAGAAAGCGCGCCTCGCCCACCACCTGCCCGCTGGTGTCGAAGCGCTTGACGGCAATGTAGTCCAGCCAGGCGGGGCGGTGCACCGTGGCACGCGTCATGGCCTTGGTCACCAGCACGAGTTGGTCGGAATCCAGCAGGGCCACGGCATCGGTCGGCAGGTGGCTGACCGGCGTGTGCACCTCACCGCGCAACACCCCCAGGCCCGACTCGGGAATGGCCACCAAACTGACGTCTGCTCCCTCGCGCACCAGGCGGTAATCTCGGGCGCCCAAAAAGGTGAAATGTTTGTCTTCGAGCCAGCGCAAGAACTCCACCCCGTCTTGCTGGTACGCAGATGCGTGCGTGTTGTATGCGGACTCCGCCCCCACGGTCTGCAGGCGCTCCAGCATGGCGGGCCAGTCCTGCACCACAGCGCGCACATCGCCCAGCACCCGGGCCAGGTCCTCGGCCAAGGCGGCGCGATCCGCCTCACTGACGATGCGGTCGCATTCCACCAGGATCAGGGACTCCATCGGCGTGCCCTGTTCGCCTTTGGGGGTGGCGTTGCAGGTTTTGACCAGACGGCCCTGCGCATCCCGCTCCACGCCCAGCAAGGGGTGCACGATCCAGTGCGCCGTGCGGCCACTGCGGTTGACCGCCATGGTCACGGAGTCCACCAAAAACGGCATGTCTTCGTGCACGATCTGGATGGCGGTGTGTTCACTCACAAACCCGTCTTCTGCCAGGGTAGGGTTGAACACACGAATCTTGGCGCTTTGCGCCGCGCGGGGTGTTTCCAGCAAACGCCAGTGGGCGTTGGCGATGGCGAACAGCGTGGCCGGGCCACGCGCCTGCATCTCGTCGGGGTCGGTGTTGTCGAAATAGGCCGCAATGAAATCGGCCAGCCGGGTGGCTGCAGGTCCTGCATGGTCCCGGGTATGGATTAGCAGTTCTGCAAGCGCGGTATTGGTCATAGGTGCTCCGGTGATCTTTTGGATGTCGCGAATTCTAGGCGTGCATCTCTATTTCCCAGTGAGCAGAAACCCCAGTTTCATGGCGTTATGCAAGAGATGCATGACATCAAATCACCCTAGGATTGATCCCCAAACTACCAAGCGCTTGCCCGGTAAAAAGTGCTTGCATGAGCAAAGTCATTGTTTTCGCCACCCCGGTCTTTCTCCCGTTGATGGCACTGGAATTTTTCTGGCGCCGAACGATGCCATCACCAGCATCAGTTTAGGCATCATCAGTCAGCTCAGCGGTGTGCTCAGCAAAGTGCTGACGGTGGGCATGTACACCGTGGTGTTTAGCGCTGTCGCGTTGTACCCGCGCCTGGAAGGCTGGACCACTTGGTATGGCCTGCCGCTGGCGCCGCGGTGGATCTTGCTCACTTACTATGCGGCGCAGATGCTGATCGTGCACCACGCGCGGCCAGCGCTTAGATCCCCGGCAAATCGCTAGTCGCCTGCGGCGGCGCCACGCCCAGATGGCGGTAGGCCGCCAGCGTGGCGATGCGCCCGCGCGGGGTGCGCTGCAGGTAACCCTGCTGGATCAGGTAGGGCTCGATCACATCCTCGATGGTCTCGCGCTCTTCGCCGATGCTGGCGGCAATGTTGTCCAGCCCCACGGGGCCGCCGTCA
>Ga0209343_10002283_pt1 | contig 24912 bp, 20 predicted proteins | sample RifCSPlowO2_02_FD_184026 | JGI IMG/M metagenome (GOLD analysis project Ga0209343, IMG submission 184026) | Groundwater microbial communities from Rifle, Colorado - Rifle CSP2_plank lowO2_0.2 (SPAdes) (version 2) | ecosystem: Environmental > Aquatic > Deep subsurface > Groundwater | place... | reverse complement strand
GCGGATTTGAACCTTTATCCAGCAGCTCAACGGCTCGCCGGCGGCGCTGTTCAAGCTGTGCTGGGGTCCCATGGGGTCTCATGGAACCAGTTTAGCTTATTCCTATTGCTTATGCAAATGTCAATAGAATGTGTTATTGCCCTATACCACAGGCCTTACAGCCACATTGATAAGCAATTCACCGTAATCTGTTGTAAAAGGCACCACAAGGGTCTCCAGACGAATCGTAGTATTTATAACCGCATTGCCGGTGAAGACCATTGGCGGGGTAAGCTTGAAAGAAAACCCTTTATCATTTAGTATCGTCAGCGCCTTTCCCATGACCATATTGATAAGCTCTGCAATGCTGTCCACAACTACGGGCTGCACAGAATCAAACTTGCTTTGATTCATGATACACGCCATCTTTACGGCGGTTTCAGGCTCCATATCAAATATTACCCTTCCTTCTACATCCCCGGTAAGACCTATGACTACAACAAGCCCCTTGCTTGTTACTGGCTCGCTATGAAGCGTCAACTTTCCCTTACGTGCAGGCATTTTGAATACATCCTCAAGGATGCAGTTGGTAGCCTCTATAAACGGTTCTATGTAATCAAGTCTCATAGTTTGATAAATTGATTACGCAGATTTTGAAGAACGATTACACCGATTAAAAACAGCATCTGTGTAATCAGCCTTTATCATCTGTGTAATCATAGTTATTTTATCTCTTTCAACACAAATCTTATGATCTCTGCTGCCTTATCAGGCTGAAAAGGTTTGGCTATAAAGTGCTTAGCCCCAAGGCTTAATGCCTTTTTAACAAGCTCCTCGTATCCGAGAGAGCTTACAATAATCACCCTGGCGTCTTTATCCTGTTCTTTTATCTTTGAAAGCGCCTCCAAACCTTCCATCTCAGGCATGGAAACATCCATGACAACCACATCGGGTTTCAGTTTAAAATATTGGTCAATAGCCTCCCTGCCTGTTGTTGCCTCCCCTGCTACAACACCGCCTATCATCTCCACAACCTTACCCATATTTTTTCTGGCAAACACTGAATCATCTACGATAAGGAATTTATATTGAGGAGGTGTTTCCATACCCCTCCTTATTCCTTTTTGCTGCATACAATTCACCCCCCTTGCCTGATACAGCTTCTGTAAGCACACCCGCCATATCCTGAAGTGACGCCACCCTGTCTGCATATCCTCTCTCAACAGCAACCTTGGGCATACCATAGACAACACAGCTATTCTCATCCTGTGCAATGGTCATACCGCCAGCGGCCTTTATGTGGCCAAGGCCCTCTGCCCCATCTTCACCCATACCTGTCATAATAACCCCTACTGCACTACGACCGCATTCCGCTGCAACCGAGTTGAAAAGTACATCGGCTGAAGGCCTGTGGCCATTCACAGCCGCTGTAGCGCTTACAATAACAACATAGCCGAAATTGGTGTTTTTAACCTTTATATGTTTACCGCCAGGCGCTATGATAACCCGGCCAGGAACAACCATATCACCGTCCCTTGCCTCTTTAACATCTATCTTACATATATTATTCAAACGGTCTGCAAAGACCTCTGTAAAACCAGGCGGCATATGCTGCACAATCAACAACCCTGCCGGAATTTCTGCAGGCAGCAGGGGCAATAAATAGGAGAGTGCATTGGGACCGCCGGTGGAGATGCCTATTGCAATAATCTTGTCTGCCCTTCTCTCTATTTTCTTCGCGGATTTTGGAGCAGAATAAACCTTTGGCTTAGGCAACAACCTAACAGGCGAGACCTTTGCTATTGCCTTTATCTTTCTTATAAGGTCATCAGCAATATCCCCGATATGAACAGATATCGCATCATGGGGCTTTGTAATGAAATCCATAGCCCCAAGCTCAAGGGCCTTTAAGGTAAGCTCAACGCCTGCTTCAGTAAGCGAACTCACCATAATTACAGGCGTCTTATATTCTGTTACAATATGCTTTAATGCCGTGAGACCGTCCATCCTCGGCATATCAACGTCAAGGGTAATGACATCAGGCCTATATTCTCCTACCTTTTTCAAGGCAAAGAGACCGTCCACTGCTGTTGCCACAACCTCTATCTCTGGGTCCTTGGCAAGAATATGAGGAATAAGCTTCCTCATCAATGCAGAGTCATCTGCCACAAGCACGCGAATCTTCTTGTTTGGTTTTATGTCCGCCATATTTACGAATTACGAATTACGAATTACGATTTAAAATCTAAAATCGTAAATCTAAAATCGTAAATTTCAGTTTACTGTCAACTGCTTACTGACCGCTGTTTGCCGCTAATAATTCATCATTAACTGCTCTTTCGCCTGCCTTTTTTATCAGTACAAGCGGATTTAATATAAGCACCACTTGGCCATTGCCGAGAATAGACGCCCCTCCGACGATATTGGTATTTACCCACTGGTCAGTAACAGATTTGATAACAAGCTCCTCTTCTCCGACTAATTTATTAACCGCTATTCCAATATCTTTATCCTCTATGCTTACAATAACAACAAAGAGCTTATCCATTTTCCTGCTTCTGCTGCCCAAATTCAATACCTCTTCAAGCCTTACGAGCGGGATAACTTTCTCACGCATCCGCAAAACTTCTTTGCCGTTTATAAGGGCCACCTCTTTTACAAAAACCCTTGTTATCTCCTTCACGGAGGCAAGCGGAATTGCAAAAAGCCTGTCACACGCACTAAACATAAGCGCCTTTATTATGGCAAGGGTTAACGGGAATCGTAACATAAAGGTCGTCCCTGCGCCCACCTCTGTTTTCACCCTGACACTACCTCTTAAACCGTCAACCACAGACCTGACGACATCCATTCCAACCCCCCTCCCTGAAACCTCGCTCACCACCTTTGCGGTTGAAAAACCAGGAAGGAATATAAAATCAATTGCATCCTTATCATCCATCTTTTCCATTGCCCCCTTGCTTATCAATCCTTTTTCCAGCGCCTTCTCCTTTATCTTCTTCACATCTATCCCGCGGCCGTCGTCTTTAACCTCAATGATTATATCATTCCCCTGGTGATAAGCCTCAAGCGATATTGTCCCCTGCCTCTCCTTGCCTAATGCCTCTCTTTCCTCCATAGTCTCTATGCCGTGGTCTATTGCATTCCGTAGAATATGTATTAATGGCTCGCCTATCATATCCACAAGGCCTTTATCAACCTCTGTTTCTTGTCCATGTATCATAAGCTTTATATCTTTATTGCTTGCCTTTGCAAGGTCTCTCACTACTCTCGGAAACCTCTTAAAAACCCTGTCAATAGGCACCATCCTGAGTTTCATAACACTTCTCTGTAAATCAGAAAGGCTCCTTTCTATGAATGAATTGACATAGGCAAACCTGCCAAGCATCTCTTCCCTTGGAAAACGTTCTTCAAACTCCGAAAAGAGCCGGGCTATCATAGAGCGCCCGATAACAAGCTCGCCAACCAGGTCCATGATCTGATCCATCCTTTCTGACTCTACCCTGATTGTAGTAGAGCGGGCCAACTTATCTTGTCTTGCAGATTCACCCTTAGCTTCAAGCGCGCCTTTGTGAGCAATTGCAAGGCCCTGTTCCTGAAATTCTTCTGCGGTTACCTCATCTACAATGCCGGGAATACTGCAAAATTTTCTCACTTCCTCGGCATTCATGCTGCTTGCAATTATTAGTTCTATAATAGCAGCAGATTCTATCTCTCTATCATCCAACGGAGGAGATGCCTTTATAACTTCTCCTATGCCGGTTATATGCTGTGAAATTATCATAGCGCCTGCTGACTTCATCTGACAGTCAGCGCTGAAATGAAGCCTTACAAAATATATGCCTTTCCCTTGCTTACGGTTCTCAGCTAAAAGCAGCTTTTCATATTCCCCAAGTACCAAAGGTGCGTCATAAGAACATGCGGCATGCTGTTCAATACTGCGTCCTTTCAAAAAACTGCCTATCTTTTCAGCTATAACAGGCACCAGCGGCGTATCTTTGCCTGTTAGATTTAACTCTATGGCGCCATTGATGCAATCTGCAGTTTTTAATAAAAGGTCTGTCAAATCCCCGTCTACCTCAATAGACCCATCTTCAACAGCCTGAAGCAGGTCCTCTGCCTTGTGGGTAAGACTGGAAAGCTCTTTGAGCCCAATAGATGCAGAATCGCCCTTGAGGGTATGGAATATCCTCTTAATTGTTTTTAAACTATCACCCTTATCGCTTTTCTCCTCAAGTGAAAGCACCTCCTGTATGAGCGACTCTATAAGCTCCATTGCCTGCTGATAAAATGTCTCTTTGAGGCTCTTAATATCCTCTTCGCTTAATTGTAGCGAGCTTAATTCTTCCATAAGCCCTCCCATGAGGAAAGTTTTTATGCTATATTATTTCGCCTGTTATTTTATGCCTGCACATATTTTTACCCATGAATAACCCTCTTAATTTCAGAGAGGAGTTGTTCTACTGAAAAGGGTTTTGTAAGGCATCGTATGGCGCCTGCCCTTATAGACGATGCTATATCTCCGCTGCCAGCCACTCCTGAAAAGGTTATAATAGGCAGTTTAGAGTCTATCTTTTTGAGTATCTTTACAGTATTTATACCGTCAAGATTCGGCATCATAATGTCAAGAAGCGCCATATCAAATTTTCCATCAAGGGCTTTGACTACCGCCTCAACGCCGTCTCGTACAAGCGTAACACTGTAGCCGGACTCCTCCAGTTCGCTCCTCAATACTTCTGCAAAATTTTTTTCATCGTCAGCAAGCAATATATTTTTCCCCACTTGTCTCAAGCCTCCTTCTTTTTACCATTCCACTATTCAGGATTATAAAATGCAAGCACCCCCCCATCACTACACAGGGATATCGGGTTGTTTTCTATCCCTTGTTGCCCATTTTATCTGTGCAATCAATTGAGCCACGGTAAACGGCTTATTCAAGCAAACAGAAGCGCCTGCCATTGTTATATCTATCATCATATCCTTTTCAATCATGCCGGAACATGCAATAACGACAATATCCGGCGTTATCTTCTTGACTATTTTAATGGTATCTACCCCCTTTAGCTTCGGCGTTACCATATCTACAATAAGCGCATCAAATCTGTCATCCATGGCAGCAAGAACAGCATCAACGCCATTTTCCACCCACGTGATATTATACCCATAGGTTTCCAGCTCTTCTTTCAATATCATGCCAAGGTCTTTTTCATCCTCTACCAATAGTATCTTCATCATAATCCTTCACTTCTTCTGGTATGCTGTTCCTTTGTTCTTATGAATGAATATAAAGTTATCGTTTACGCCCTGAAGCGTCTCTGTGTGGCCAAGAAACAGATGCCCTTTAGGCACAAGGCATTGATAGAATCTTTCAATAACCCCCTTCTGCGTCTGGCTATCAAAATATATCATGACATTTCTGCAAAATATCACATCTATATGAGAAAAGCCATTGTCATACATGAGATTGTGAAAATCAAAAATTATGAGCCTCTTCAACTCGTCTTTCACTTGAACATTACCACCTTTTTCAATAAAATATCTTCGCAAAGAAGCTTCATCCACACCTTCCGTCTTTTCCTTTGGATAAATCCCCTGCTGCGCCGCCTCTAATGCAGTGAGGCTCAAATCAGAGGCAAAAATATTCACCTTCCACCCTTTAATATCTGTCATGACATCATTGAGTATCATTGCAATTGTATAAGGCTCCTGGCCTGTTGAGCATCCTGCGCTCCATATCTTGAGAGTAAAATTATTCGCTGCCCTTTTCTTGGAAAGAATTTCAGGCAGCACAGAATATTGAAAAAGGTCAAGCTGCGGCTTATTGCGGTAAAACGATGTTTCGTTGATCGTCAGGGCGTCCAGAAATGCCAGGAGCTCAACTTTGCCGCCTTCATCATTGGTCACGAGTTTATAGTAGCGGTAAAAGCTCTTTATGCCTGTAGCCTTCATCCGCTGCACAATCCTGTTCTGCAAAAAAGACCTCTTTTCAATTTTTAGATTTATACCGCATTCCTCATAAACCAACAGGCTGAATAATCTAAACTCCTCATCCGTCATTTCATTACTGGAAGATGGGAAAACAAATGACATTGTATTTGCAACCTCGCCTATCATAAGACTCTTAGGACTCTTTGACACCCGTCTTTTTTTAAATTGCAGCGCAGCCTGAGCATTTCATACAGGCTCTTGCCATACTCAGCTATTTTGCTGCCTTTTGAGGCTTTACAACTCCGAATGAAGGAACTTTACCTGTTTCTGTTCTTACCGTATGCAATTTAGGCTTTGAGGCATCTTCTCCTATGGCAAATTTGCCCGCTACATCAGTTAAGGTGTCAGACTGCCTTGAAAGCTGTTCTGCAGACGCCGCAAGCTCTGTTGCGCTGCTTGCATTCTGCTGAACCATATCCCTGAGCTTCTCAACTGCCTTCACAACCTCCTCTGTCCCTGAGGCCTGCTCATCAGCAGATGCGCTCACCTCCTGGGTTATCTCATTTAATTTTATAACTGCCTTGCTTATCTGGTCGCACCCGCTGGCCTGCTCGCTCGTTGCAGCGCTAATCTCAGCTGAATACCTTGAGGCATCCAATACAGCAGTCTCTATCTTTCTTAAGGCATTAACAACTTCCCCTGATAGTTTTAATGAAAAATCTACAATAGCCACATTCTTCTCCACATTGCCTACTGCTGACTGGGTCTCCTTCTGGATGCCATATATGAGGTCAGCTATTTCCTTTGCGCTTTTTGCAGACCTTTCCGCCAACTTCCTCACCTCTTCTGCAACAACTGCAAAGCCCATCCCATGCTCGCCTGCCCTTGCTGCCTCTATGGCCGCGTTAAGCGCCAATAGATTGGTCTGCTCTGCTATATCGTCTATAACCTCTACAATCTTCCCGATATCTTCTGTCCTTCCTCCGAGCATCCGTATTGTATCAGCAGAGCTGGTCATAGCCTTGGTAATCTCATTCATACTGTCGGATGACTTGTCAACAGCATTATTGCCCAAAACTACTGCCTCGCTTGATTTCTGGGAAAGCTCTGCAAGTCGTTTTGCATTTTCAGCAACCCTCTGAATGGATGCGATAAGTTCTTCTATTGAGCTTGATGTCTGTGTAACTGCTGCAGATTGAGACTGGATGCTCTTTGCCACATTCTGTATATTTGCGCTCATCTCGTGCATGGTGGATGTTATCTCCTCAACTGCCGTAGCCGCGCCTTCGCTGTTTCTGCTTGACTGTTCTGCTGTTGCGGCTATCTCTGACGAGGCAGAGGCCACCTGGTCAGAACCGCCTCTAATCTGACCGATTGTCCCTCTCAAACCTGTTATCATCTTCCAGAAGGCATTTCCGAGGATATCCTTTTCTGACTTCGGCTTAATATCCCCACTCAGATCTCCATCTGCTATATCTTCTGCTGTATGGGCCATAGCCTTAAGATATATAACCATCTCTTGGAATGCCTTTGCAAGAATGCCTATCTCATCCTTCCCTTTTGCCTCAACAGTTACATCCAACTCGCCGCCTGCAATCTTCTGAGCTGCCATTGACATAGCCCTTACAGGCCTGGAGATAGAAGCGGCAATGAATATAGCAATGCCCAGGGATATAAGAACAGCCAAGATACTGCCTATAATTATGGTGAAAACAGCCGTCCTTTCAGCATTTTTTGCTGACGCAGTTGCCGCTGCCGTATCCTTTTTAATTGCCTCAAAAAGTTTTGTAAGCTTTTCTACCCCTGGTTCAGCATATTTATAATCCATCTCCTCCATAAGCTCTGCTGCCTTTGGATTGCCTATAGGGTCTTTTATCTCAAATATACCGCGGCCTGCTTTTCTTACCCCTTCAAAATCAGCCTTAACTCTCCTTATGATTTCCATCTCGCTATTTGGAAGGGCAAGCGCCTCTATAGTGCGAAATTTCTCTTCCACCACAGCTTCCTGGTTGTCAAATTCCTTCACATATTCTCTCTTGCCGGTAATAATATAGTCATTCCCTGGCATGGTCAGCCATGAAAGATTATACATCAGCTCTCCTGCAGCTAATTGTTGAATCCCATGTTCATCCATCTCATTTACGCTATTGGCCAGCCTGCCTACTGAGAAGTAGACAATTGTCGTAAAAGTTATCATCACTGCTATTACCACCATAAAAGCCAGTATCAGTTTTACGCCTATCCGTGTCATGGCATGCCTCCTCTCAATATATAATTTAAGCTATCTGTTGATCTATACCCTGTTCAAGCGCGCCTTTTGCCTTGCCTTCCTGCTTTCCATATTCCTCTCCTGCAGCAAGGCGCCTGTGCATAGCTTCCATCTTCCTTATCTCTTCCACAGATAAAAGCTTTGCCAGGTCTACCAGGACAATAAGCCTATCGTTCAGCTTACCTACGCCTGTTATATATTCTGCGCCAACGGATGATACTAATTCAGGTGGCGGCTCTATTGAATCTTGAGAAATCTTGAGTATCTCAGAGGCTGCATCAACGATAAGGCCTACGGTTTTGCCCTCCAGTTCAAGAATTAATACCCTACTGGTCTTTTTCACGACTTCTGCCATCTCATCAGAGGAGATACCTATTCGCTTCCTCATGTCTATCACAGGAACTATCCTACCCCGTAAGTTTACAACCCCTTCTACAAACCCTGCTGTGTCAGGGACAGAGGTAATCTCAGGCACTCTGATGATTTCCTTAACTGCAGCAATAGATACTCCGAAAAATTCCTTTCCTACCTTAAACCCTACCAGTTGGATTATCTTTGACATAACCATCCTCCTTTCCCGTCCATGTAATACATTATCTTTTAACCTATATTTAGTAGATTCTTCATAAACGATGTCAGTTTGATGCCTTGGCATAATTACGAGCATTGAGAGTCTTTGAAACCTCTCCCTTTATTTGTTTAATATGGTTTACCTTTTCTTCCTCTATGACAAATTTGCCCGCTACATCAGTCAGGGTGTCAGACTGTCTTGAAAGCTGTTCTGCAGACGCCGCAAGCTCTGTTGCGCTGCTTGCATTCTGCTGAACCATATCCCTGAGCTTCTCAACTGCCTTCACAACCTGCTCTGTCCCTGATGCCTGCTCATCAGCAGATGCGCTCACCTCCTGGGTTACTTCATTTAATTTTATAACCGCCTTGCTTATCTGGTCGCACCCGCCGGCCTGCTCGCTCGTTGCAGCGCTAATCTCAGCTGAATACCTTGAGGCATCCAATACAGCAGTCTCTATCTTTCTTAATGAATCAACAACCTCATTGGACATCTTTAGCGCCTGGTCCACAATTGCTACGCTTTTTTCAACATTATTTATAGCAGACTGCGTCTCCCTCTGTATTCCATATATAAGGTCAGCTATTTCCTTTGTGCTTTTTGCAGACCTTTCTGCCAGCTTCCTAACCTCTTCTGCAACAACTGCAAAACCCATCCCATGCTCGCCTGCCCTTGCTGCCTCTATGGCCGCGTTGAGCGCCAATAGATTGGTCTGCTCTGCTATATCGTCTATAACCTCTACAATCTTCCCGATATCCTCTGTCCTTCCTCCGAGCATTCGTATTGTATCAGCAGAATTCGTTATTACCTTTGTAATATCGCTCATGCTGCTTGATGATTTATCAACTGCATTACTGCCCAAAACTACTGCCTCGCTTGACCTCTGGGAAAGTTCTGCAAGCTGTTTAGCATTTTCAGCAACCCTCTGGATAGATGCGATAAGCTCTTCTATAAAGCTTGATGTCTGCGTAACAGCAGCAGCCTGAGACTGGATGCTCTTTGCCACATTCTGTATATTGGTGCTCATCTCGTGCATGGTAGATGTTATCTCTTCAACTGCTGCCGCGGCAGATTCGCTGTTTCTGCTTGACTGCTCTGCTGTTGCAGCTATCTCTGACGACGCAGAGGCCACCTGATCCGAACCGCCCCTAATCTGGCCAACAACATCACGAAGCCCTATAATCATTTTCTTAAATGCATTGCCGAGGACATCTTTCTCTGACTTTGGTTTTATATCTCCCTTAATGTCCCCTTCTGCTATTGCCTCAGCAGCATGAGATATAGATTTAAGGTAGGTAATCATGCCCTTAAATGCATTACCAAGGACATCTCTTTCTGATTTTGGCGTTACATCAACATTTAAATCTCCGCTTGTTATTGCATCTGCTGTATGTGACATAGCCTTTAAATAAATGCTCATCTCTTTAAATGCCTTGGATAACATCCCCACCTCATCTTTTGCCCCAACCTCAATATCTACATTCAAATCGCCTGAAGCTATTTTCTGGGAAAGCCCTGCTATCTTGTTCAAAGGGCGCGTTATGCTGCCCATAACAATATAGGCAAAGACAATAGATACCGCAAAAATAACTATGGTGAAGGCTATAAAAAATATCAGCATGGCCTGCGCCTTGCTTCCAAGCTGGTCAGCCTTCAGGCTCAAATCATTTGCTATCTTATTCTCTACCTCTTTAAAAAGATTTATTTTGCCGGTCTGCATCTTAAACCAGTCAGCAGGCTCTACTCCAAAGCTGCCCTTAGCGGCATTTTCAAAGGCGGCCATTCTCATCTTATCCGTTCTCTCTACAAGCTGGCCCTGTATTTTATTCCGATAGAAATCCCTTTGTTCAGCATTGGCAGAAGATAAGAAGATGCTTAAATAGGTATCCTGGGCCGCTACGATAGAGCTAAATTTATTAAATACCCCTGGTTCAAATTTATCAACAGAAAAGGCATTTATCAAAACCGCCCTTTCCCGGCCTGCGGCTTCCTTTGCCTGTAAAAAATTAACATAGGCGAATGTCATAGTAGACATTTCTGAGTTTGTGTTGATTTTAGATATATGAACCATAATATCCAGAAATGAATCTACCAGACCGGAATAATATTCAATAATCTCAGATGCAGAGGCATTTAATACTGTAGCAGAATCCCTCCTGCTTTTAAGGCCGTCAAGTTTGCTTAACCCGCTATCTAAGGTATTTTTAAACTCAATGCCAAACCGCTGCGCATCAAAACTTTTAAGAAGCGCCTGCAGGTCAACAATCTTTTTATCTGTTTCTGACCTCTGCTCTGAAAGCTCTGAAATAAATTCCTTCCCTCTGCTGCCAATAAATAATACGGTAGATGCCCTTTCCTTCTGCACTTCATGCACCAAAGAGCTTATCTTAACCGTGATTGCAGATAAGGTTTGCACGGCCTGCATTTCACTTGCAAGGTTAGCTTTTTCCCATATGCCGTTAATCGAGAAATAGAGAAGGCCGGCAATGGGTAAGGCAAGCATTAAAATAAGCTTGCTTCTAATTTTAATGTTATTTATAACTTTCATAATATTCTCTCCTTATGTAAGAGTTTAATATTCTTAATAATGTTTAAAACCTAAAACTCTAAAGACATCTGTCATAACATGCCCTCCTTTTTTATATACATCTTAACTTGCCTTTTTGTGTCTATACGTTTCTATTGCATTCAGAATGTTCGGAATATCCTTTGGCTTTTCCAAGAAAAAATCCGCCCCAGCCTTCAATGCCGAATACTTTGCGCTTGCAGAGGTGTCGCTGGTAACTATGCCTACGCATAAGTCAGGGTTTATCTCTTTTATAATAGGAACAGCCTCCATAGCGCCCATACCCGGCATGTGCAAATCAAGGATAATGCCATCAAACTCATTTTCCATGATATGCCTAAGTCCATCGCTCACTGTGGAGTGAACAACGACCTCATACGACTTCTTTTTTAAGAAAGTGCTGATTACATCTGCCATATACATATCGTCATCTATAATCATGAATCTCATTGTCTACCTCGTCATACTTAGTAATTTTATGGAATATACCCCAAAAAAGAAAATCATCTGATATCGTTTGACATTAAAAGCAATTACTATGCCAATAAGATAACCAGTTGATTTATAAATGGATTATTATTCTATGTAAGGATTGCAGGTAAAGAAAAAAGGCATTCTGCCTGATTAACTATGGCATAATGTCGTATTGAACGATTTCTACAGACTTGAAATCTGAGATTAATTTCAGGAAAATAAGTAAGTAAACTACTACCGCCTAAAGGCGAACTTTTTTCTCCCATTCCCCGAAGGAGACAATAAGGGTAAACATTGAAAGGTGAAGGCAAGGGTTATTTCAACTTATTCTAATCCATATTGCTTTATCTTTCTATAAAGCGTCTTGGGGTCTATACCGAGTATTTGAGATGCCTTTCCCTTGTGACCATCAACTTGTCTCATAACAATCTTTATATGCTCTTTCTCCATGTCCTCTATTGTGGCGAGAGATGGTTTGCTTACATCCAAGTCTGGTGTCATAGGTGCATTTTGGAGCTCAAGGGGAAGGTCCTTTACCATAATTACACTGCCTTTACAAAGTATGCTTGCGCGCTGGATTACATTTCTAAGTTCCCGTATGTTGCCGGGCCATGAATACACCATAAGCCTTTTCATTACCTCTCCATCAATATTTTTCCTTTCCCGTTCTGCGGTTAGAAATTGCTCAACAAGAAGAGGTATATCAGCCACCCTCTCATGCAGCGGCGGCAGATGAATATTTACTGCCGCAAGCCTAAAATACAGGTCTTGCCTGAACTTGCCTGCATCAACCTCTTTCTTTAAATCCTTGTTCGTAGCAGCCACTATCCGCACATCTACTTCAATCTCTTTTTTACCGCCAACCTTAAAAAATCTATTGGTCTCTATTGCGCGTAAAAGTTTTGCCTGCATTGATGAGCTGATTTCGCCAATCTCATCAAGGAAGAGAGTTCCCCGGTCTGCAAGCTCAAAATATCCCGGCTTATTTGTCTGCGCGCCTGTAAATGCGCCCTTTTCATATCCAAACAGCTCGCTCTCCAGAATTGAATCAGGTATGGCGCTGCTGTTAAATGCTATAAAAGGACCTTTGGCGCGTTGAGACGAATTATGAATAAACCTGGCCATCAACTCCTTACCAACACCACTTTCACCTGAAATAAGAACAGGCATATGCGCATGTGCAATCTTTTTTGCTGTATTCAGTATTTCCAGCATTCCAGGGCTTTTCGTCGTTATTTCCGCATCACCCTCTCTATAACTCTTACGGAAAATAATATTATCGCGCCTAATCCTTCTCTTATCCCATGCCTTTTCAATCAATAGCCTGAGTTTTTCTATCCCGCATGGTTTGGTGATATAGTCGTATGCGCCAAGTTTCATTGCCTCAATTGCAGTGGGAATAGACGCATTTCCGGTAAGTATGATAAATTCAGGCGGGAGATCATCTTTCTCAAAGTTTCTCAAAACCTCTATGCCGTTTAAATAGGGCATATTAATATCCAACAAAACTACATCAAATTCACCTTGCTGCAAAGATGCAAGCGCTCTCTTGCCATCATACGCCACCTCTACATATAAACCATAATGAGCCAGCTCATCCATGAGAACTGTGGCAAAATTTTTCTCATCATCAGCAATAAGGACACGAATCTTTTTCTTATTTGTATCTATCGCCATTCTATCAACCTGCCAAGCTGAAATGTTATTAGCATAAACTGTTTTTAAAAATATGAAACATATAATTTGTTAATTTTGAAGAACTTTTTTACCCTGATTATTAACAGGAAAAATTATAGAAAATATACTCCCTTTGTCAACCTCTGATTCAACCTCTATCTTGCCGCCATGTTGATTTATTATGCCGTAACAAATGGAAAGACCCAGCCCTGTCCCTGTATGCCCTTTTGTTGTAAAGAATGTTGTAAATACTTTATTGAGATTCTCCGGTGGAATACCGCAGCCATTATCCTGAAACAATATCTTTATGAGGTTTTTCTCACCATTCACGCTGCTTACTGTAGATATGGTAAGCACGCCCCTTCCCGGCTCCATTGCTTCAAATGCATTTATCATAATAGCCAAAAAAACCTGCCTTAATTGACCTTCATCAGCAACTAACATTGGCAAATTATCTTCCAGATTTGTTCGTACAATAAAACTGCTGAACTTTTTCTGGAGTTGAATGAGCTTTATCGTTTCATTCAAAACATCATTAATACTTACATCTTTTACAACAAGGCTGCTCTCCTTGCTGAAATTCAAAAGGCCTGTTGTTATATTCTTACACCTGTATATCTCATCCTCTATTATTTTCAGGTACTTATGAAACCTCTGATAGTTTCCTTCTGCCTTAAAATTGTCAGGTATTGTACTCTTCAAGAGAGATTCAACACACACAGCCATAGATGCCATTGGGTTGTTTATCTCATGGGCGACACCTGCGGCAAGTTCGCCTATAGCAGCCAGCCTGTTCCTTGCCATAAGTTGGGCTTCCAGCACCCTTCTCTCTGTTATATCTTCCAGGGCAGTTATCACATATTCAGCCTCTCCCTCTTTTATTGCAAGAGGAATCTTTGTAACCTTAAAAAACCTTTTACCGCCAAAACTTACAGAAACCTCCTCTCGTTCAATAATCTTGCCTGTTTTAAATACCTCATCAAACTCCCTTTCCATTTCAGCCCTGTTTTTAGGAGACGAGGCTTTAAAGAGGTTCATATCAAGGATATTCCAAAGTTTTTTACCTATTGCAACATCCCTGCTTATACCAAACAGCCCATCCTCACGATACCTGTTCCATGCAATAACTGTAAGGTTCCTATCCACTATATAGATATTAAACGGCAGATTATCAATGATACTGTCAAGAAAGGCCTTCTGGCCCTCTAATTCAGATGTCTGTCTATGCAGGTTATTTATATTGGTTTTAAGCTGAAGCGCCATTTCATTGAATGTATTCCCCAAGTCTCCTATTTCGTCTCTCGATTGTACAGCTATACGCTGCGCAAGGTTGCCGGAGGCAATAGCCTTCGATACCTCAACCAGCTTTTTAATCGGTTTAATGATAATAAGATAGACGAAGATAAGACTCCCTAATGCAATGAGGCCGGTTATCAATAAGAATACAAATTGCAATTTATGCAGCCTGCCAATCTTTCTTTCTGAGTGGTTTCCCAGAAGGGTAACCAAGCTATCCACATCCTGGGTGAATTCAAAAACCTTTTCTCTATATTGTTGTTTTAATACCTTAACAAAATCCCTTCCTGTTGACCTCAGAGAGAGATTTTGAAGCATTGGTTTTATAGTTTTATTCCATCTGTCTATATTTTGGTTAAGCCTGTCTCTCATCTCTGGTTCATCTGCCTTTTTAAGGCTATACCGCGGATTACCATCTCTCAACCCATAGAGAATACTTTCAAATATAGCTATCTCATTATCAAGCTGGATTTTTACCCCTGCGTCCCCTTCTGCATAATGCTCTGCCAAAAGGGCCATCTTCATCAATCGCATCCTTTCACTGGCAACCATGTTAATCGCAGCAGCATCACCCTTGAGTGTGGAAACGCTATTTTCCCATGCCATAAAGAGCATCAGCTCAAGAAGGCCGGCCAGCAATATTATTAAAGCAATTTTCAATAGAAGTGTTTTTGGTCTTGTCATAAAGATTAATGGCTATTGCATATCAAACAGTTACTGCTCATTACTAACTGCTGTCTGCTTACTTCCTCTAACACCTGTGTTTAATTTGTCTCCAAACCTTTCCAGTCTTTTCCCTGCCTCGTCATATTTTGCCCGCGCATTATTAATATGAGTGCCAACAACATCAAAATCTTTCAAAAACCTGTCAAAATCTCCTTTCAACCGTTCAAGGTGCGATAGTATCTCCATAGCCTGTTCGCTTACCTCCATGCCTTTAAGACCGAGGAGTATTGTCTGGAGATAGGCATAAAAACTGTTCGGCGAAACCGGTATAACCCTTTTGACAAAGGCATAACTCGCTATACCTTTTTCTTCCCCGAATGACTCATCCTTTATAATAGTTTCATAATAGACATTCTCAGCAGGTATATACATGAGGGCAAAATTGAATGTGCCTTCATCGGGCTGTATATATTGATTTGCAATAGCATCTATATGCTTCTTAACATCTGATGCAAATTTCCTTTTATTTATCTTACGCTCTTCATCCGTCGGACTTTCTATAAGCCTTTTAAAATTCTCCAAAGGAAATTTGGAGTCAATGGGAACAAGGCCGTTAGCAAGCTGAATCACAGCATCAACCCTTGTTCCATCCTTGAATGCATATTGGAGTTTATAGTTTGTTGGCGGCAGTATCTGGGCAAGCAGGTCGCCTAAAAATAGCTCTCCGAGCCCGCCCCGAAGCTTAGGCGACCTCAATATCTCCTGAAGGCTTGCTATGTCCTTGCCTACATCAAAGACCTGCTGCGTTGCCTTGGAAAGCTCTCCAAGGTCTCTCTTTACATCGCCCACAACCCTTGCCGCATTATCCATTCTCTGACCCAACTGACCGGTTGCGCTCTGTATCTGCTGCGTAACGGAATTCAACTGGTTATTTACCTGGGATGTAACATTAGAGAGTTGTTGGTTAATGGTCTGAATGTTTACTGCAAGATTTTCTGAGAGCTGCTGGCGAAGGTTTTGAACCTCCTGCTGCATTAAGGAGAGGGCTGGGTCTGTCTCATGTCTTTTTGCACCGAAGATATTCCACAAGATGAGCAGTATTAAAATGCCGAGAAGTATTGAAATGATGATTTCCATATAAATATCGTGTTCCGTGTCCGTTGTCCGTGACCGTTAAAAAGCTTTTTACGGTCACGGTTCACGGTCACGATTCACGGCTTCTCTCCATATACTCCTTCGCCTGATGCACAAAGGCTTCCATCCTTGTCTTTGAGTTTGTATCTTCAAGGCCTTCATAAACCATATTCAGATACGGGATATTGCCTTTCTCCTCACGGACTTTTTTCAGTATTGCATTAACAACAGTGCCGGGCATGCAGGTAAACGGCATAGCATTTACAATCCCGTGGGCGCCTTTATGAATATAGTCCATGGCCTTGCCAACGCTTAACACAGCCTCACCTTCAAATGAGTCATGGATATAGGAAGACGATAATTTCAAGACCTCTTCAGTAGTCGGTTCATGGCCTCCCCTTAAATCCCCGTCAAGGATATTCAAGAATTTATGCTCATCCTTGCGCTGGAAGAAATCATTAAATACCGTTCGCGCATAGAGGCCATATTGTCCGCGTTCCCAATTTCTCCTCTTGGCGCAAAAATTTGTATAGTAAATCCACTCAGATATTGGCGGGACCCTCACCTCCGCGCCAAGCGCCTCCAACTGCTTAACAAGGTTCTCATTACTGAACCTGTTGCTCCTCACATATATCTCGCCAACAACACCGATAACAGGTCTTCCTTCTTTTACAGATGCCGGTATTGCAAGAAATGCCTGCTTAACCTCTGCAAGTTCTTTCTCAGGAAATCTCTTCTCTCTTACCGCACTGCATATCTTATGGATACTCTCCCAGTATACCTTTTCTGTTTCACCAGAATTCTTTTCATAAGGCCTTGTCTCCCTCAACCTCTTTTCCAGTATATCTATCGCAACTATGCCCCACCACGCAAACCGAGGAAAATTGCCGCCTACCATGCCAAGTTCTTTGTAAAATGCAGAATCCTGGTCCGGCGCATAGACCGGCACATCCTTATGCCCCATCTCATCAAGTATCAGCCTGTGGTAGCGGTTATATTGGCCAAACCTGCAAGGCCCGTTGCCTGAAGGCATAAAGAATGCGGACTTTTCAGGATCAAAGTCAGGCCTCTTGATAATCTTTACCATATCGCCTGTTGTAATGATGCTTGGATAACATTCCCTGCCTGAGCTGTATCTTCTGCCCCATTTCAATGTTTCATCATCAGGCTCAGGGATTATCTCAGCCTCAATGCCACACGCCTCAAATGCAGCCTTTATTGCATATGCGGCATCTGCCATGTATGGCAGATATATTTTTTTCTTAAGCCCTGTCCGGTGTACGGGTTGTTTTTCTGACTTCTGACTTCTGACTTCTGACCCTTGATTAAAACCTTCAAGGGCATGCTTCTGACTTCTTTTTCTTATATTTCTTAAACTATCCAGAAATGCCTCGCACCTTGTTATCGCGCCTGCATCTGCAGAATGTTCGTCTATCTCAAGTTGGAGGAATGGCTTGCCTTTTGACACATCTTTAAAGAAATGCGTAATAAATGAGTCAGGGCCGCATCCAAAATTTGTCAAATAAACCGCATAGAGATTCGGATTGTCATTTACAATCTTTGCAGTTGACAATATCCTCTGGCCTGACTTCCAATACATATCTGCTGCAAGGGTGTCGTCTATTGCATCATCCACAGGAAGCATGTCAAAGGGTATTGCAAGAACACCCATATCCCGAAGCTTCTGAGGCAGTTCCAGATTTATGCCATTATCCATCGTATTATATGGCCTGCCCACAATCACAAGCGCAATATCTTTAATATCATTTAATGCCTCTCTGCCCTTTTCCCTCATCCTCGTATAGAAGTTATTCTGACTCTCCCATGCAATTTTAATGGCGCTGTCAACTTCCTTTTTTCTTCTCCCCAGCATCTTGCCAAACTCATAGAACTCGTCTCTCATTATTTTTTCTGACTTATTAAAGTGTATAACGGGTTTCAATACATCTACACCACTTCCTTTAAAATCAAATGCAGATTCAGCAAGATATGGCATTGTCTGGACATAAGGACAGTGGTATGTAAATGCATGCTCTTTCTTTGCGGGTTTGAGATTTATTATGCTCGGCAGAAATATCTTTTTAACCCCCTTGTTTATTAACTCCTGGATATGACCATGGCTTATCTTTATCGGGAAACATGTCTCAGTAACTATCCTCTCCACGCCATCTTTTATAATATTTCTGCTTGTTGGCGAAGAGAGTATTACCCTGTAACCAAGTTCATTAAAAAACGCCTTCCAGAATGGATACATCTCATACATGTATAATATTCTCGGAATACCGATAGCCGGCGCATCTTCCGGCGGATTTTTACCCTTATACGATGAAAATAGTATCTTTTCCCTTTCTTGATAAAGGTCTGGGAGAGGATTATCCTTTCTATCTGCCATATTTACATCATATTTCTCGCACCTCGAACCATAGTAAAGAGGATTCTCTCCCTCTATCACAACCTTTTTTATATCGCATATATTTGAACAATCCCTGCACTCAAAGGATGTGAGGGTATATTTCTTTTTACTCAGGTCAAACCCCTTGAAATTTGTCTTTTTTGCGGGGTCCTTTTCTTTCATTGCAAGTATCGCAACGCCTATTGCGCCTGTAACATCATGATTTTCAGGGACAGTAATCTTTTTACCCAATACCTTTTCAAAACCTCCTATCACACCGAGGTTTGCAGCTGTTCCGCCCTGAAAGAAAATATTATTGCCAATCCTTCTGTCACCTACAACCTTGTTCAGATAATTATGCACAATAGAATATGAAAGCCCTGCCACAAGCTCATCCTTACTCGCGCCCTTTTGCTGGTGATGAACCATGTCGCTTTCAATAAAGACTGTGCAACGTTCCCCCATAGGCGCAGGGGCACCGCATCCCAGCGCAAGTTCGCTGAATTCACCCTTTATGGATATTCCAATCCTCTCTGCCTGCTCTTCAAGAAACGAGCCAGTGCCAGCAGCGCAGACCTTATTCATCTCAAAATCAACAACAACGCTGTCTTTTAATGCAATATATTTTGAGTCTTGGCCGCCAATCTCAAAAATTGTATCAACGGTCGGATCAATTGCTGCGGCAGCAGTTGCCTGGGCAGTGATTTCATTTCTTATGACATCTGCTCCGACAAAATCTCCGGTAAGATAACGACCTGAGCCTGTGGAACCAACGCCAATAACCTCAACTTTATCTCCGCACTCCTCGCCTACCTCCCTCAACCCCTGCCGGACAGCCTCTATGGGTCGGCCTGCAGTCGCAAGGTATCTGCGGGCTACAAGCCTTTTATCTTCATCTATAAGGATTACATTTGTGCTTGTAGAACCTACATCAATGCCGAGATATACAGAAACCTTGGACCGAGGCGACCGTGCCGCCGTATTTACGCCATGCTGAGCGTGGACACCAACATGGTTGGCTTGCTCCATAAAATAATCTGTCTCATCCTTCTGTGACGGATGATTTTGAGGTCGCTCAAGGGGATCAAGTCCTTTCTCTTTTTTCCTTCCTGATTTTATATATTCCTCAAAATCTTTAAGCCCAGTGAATGTGCCAATACATTTACCCTTTTCTATCGCATTAAATACAGCGCCAATAGCGCCCATTGAGGCAAAATACTTTGGCACAATATACTCACTATCGCTCAGTTCAAGCACATCTTTAAACGCCTTTCTTACGCCCAGGTTTGCAGCAACGCCTCCCTGGAATGCGACAGGCCTCAAAAATTCCTTGCCCTTTCCAATAGTGCCCTTAAAGTTTCTGGCAACTGCATAACAAAGACCCGCAACAATATCATAATCAGGGGTTGCGGCCTGTTGGAGGTGAATCATATCGCTTTTTGCAAAGACACTGCACCTGCCCGCAACTCGGGGCGGATTCTGTGATTTCAAGGCAAGATTGCCGAACTCTTCAATGGTAAGCTTTAACCGTGTTGCCTGTTGGTCAATAAATGAGCCTGTGCCTGCAGCGCAGACTGAATTCATCTGAAAATCTTCAATCCTTATTCTTTTGCTATCACCGTCAGGTGCCAGGAGTATCAGCTTTGCATCCTGTCCACCCATCTCTATGACAGTCTTTACCTCAGGATGGAAATATTCTGTGGCCTTTGCCTGGGCAATAACCTCGTTTGTAAAACTCCCACCAATAAGTGGCGCTATAAGTTTCCCGCCAGAACCAGTCAGGGCTACTGCCTTAATCTTGTTAGCTGGAAATCTAGTAAGGACGTCAGAGAGCACTGCAAAGGTAGTCTCTAATGGCTGGCCCTTTGTCCTTGTATAATGTTCTTCAACTATATTTTTATTTTCATCTATAACAACTGTATTTGCGCTAACAGAACCTATATCAATACCAATAAAAACATGATTACCCTTCACCCTATCAAACCTCCTTCAACTATGTTTTCCTATGCCACATAAACAACATGACATAATCGCAACTATTCCATTATGTTGGTGGCATATTATCAAGATTTTTATTGTATTGTCAACCCTTGTCTCTTGGAAGGCATTGCTGGTTTACAATAAATTTTCCTAAATTCCACAGTTGCAGTATTTCGGGATCGATGGACGGTTTCCCTAAAATCTAACTGCCGATTTTAGGATTATTGCATTCAAGCAGGCAAAAAAAAACCCCCCGATTGTCATCGGGGGGCTATTAAAAACTTATTTGCAAGCAGAACTTACTTCTGCATGTCGCCTTGCATGAACTTTACGACTTCATCTGCATCTGCGTCTGACAGACCTGACTTGGGCATGTCAATAGGATACTCCTTATACTTCTTTGCAGCGCCAGCGCGGCCTTCAAGGATAACCTTCTTAATATCCTCTGCTTTTCCCTCGGTTATAAACTTATTTCCCTTTTGCGCAGGTGCCATGCCTTTCATGCCTTCACCTTTCTGGCCATGACATGCAGCGCATTTTGCCTTATAGATGTCTGAGCCGCCTGCCAAAGCTGTCCCGGCAAACGCAAGGCTCACTACCAGGGCTATTACCCATACGATATTGCGCATAATTGACCTCCTTTCTTTAAGATTTCGTCGACTACGATTACAGACTAAATTAAAAATTTAGCCTTGTCAAGGATTTTTTGAACCACCTAAAAACCAAAAAGCGTTACTTAACAGCTTTTATTCTGTACTGAGAGGGATTTTGATTAGCAATTTCCTGTATCTTGAAACCTGCCTTTTCTATTACTATCTTTGTATCGTTCTTAGCAATCCTCTCCTCAAAGGGTGGGCCTTTATCTTCAGTAATCTTTTCCCATTCAAGAAGCAAAAGACTACCATCTGTCTTTAAAAGCCTTTTAACCTCACTTAAAAATGCAGGTCTATCTTCAGCTTCATGAAGCACAAATGCGAGAAGGACAAAATCCGCACTTCCGCTATCCAGTGGAATATGATTTTCGTTGGATTTAATCGTTTTTACATTTTTTGGAGGTCTCCTTTTCAGCAGCTCCTTTAACATCTCATCCTGCGTATCAACTGCATATATAATGCCTCTCTCACCAACAATCTCTGCAGCAGGAATGCTAAAGAAACCAGGGCCGCATCCGATATCAGCAAACCGCATGCCCTTTTTTAAGCCATTTTCAATTAGGAATTGTGTTGGGTTTAACTCCTTGAGTCTGTCACTTCCCAAAAGAACTTCGATATTTGCAGGATCAAACTTATGAGGCATTAAAAACCACCGAGTCTTAAGAACACTGCAAAAAGCACAATAATTAGCGCTAAAAAGAGATTCGACCTTCCAACCACCTTGGCAATAGCGCTGTAAGTTTTAGAGCCTCTTGCCTTTGGCCCTAATATAAAGTCGTGGAAAAAGCTTGTCAATACAATCAGGACTACAAATGCCAGTTTAAAGGCCAGCACCTTTCCATATGACGTTGAATGAAAGGAGGGGTCAATAAGACTGCTTAATGGAATACCCATGAGATAGAGGTTGAGAGGCCCTGTTACAATAAGTATCCCTATAGCGACCCAGCCCCAGAATCTAAAGCTTTTGCCAACAGTCTGATATATGCGCGATTTTTCCTGCGCATCCTGTATAGTCTTTAGAAATGGCGCAACCACAAGGGTCAGGAATAACATCCCGCCTATCCAGAACAAGGCTGCAACAATATGGAAAAATAGGGAAAGTTTCAGCATAGCATTTAACAGGTAACTATCATATTCAACGAGCTTCTTCAAATAAATTCTGAATCCGAAGCACGAAACAAATCCAAATGATCGAAATTATAAATGACTGTATTGCTTCATATGTTTTGAACATTTGCCCCTGATTGAATCTATCAGGGGTTAAAATTGTTTCGGATTTCGAAATTAGAATTTCGAATTTGTCTTTAAATCAGTTGTGCCTTCTTAACAACATCAGACCTCTCTGCCTCAGACAAAAATTCATCAGATTCAGGGTAGAGTATATGCTCCTCCTTCATATTATGGTCTGTGAGGAGACTTACAAGCGAATTGGAAGCACTTGGTGTCTGAGAAGAGTCCTTTGCATCTGTTAGCGACAGTATCTTATCTAATAGCTCTTGTATATCCTTATGCTCCATCCTCATTACCGTTGTTGGCCCTCCCTCATACATGCCTGTCTTATTTTCAAAAACAGGAAATAAAATATCCTCCTCTGCCCGTATGTGCCTTTTAAGCCCAACTCTGAATTCCCTAAAATCTTTAGATGCCTCGTCCCAGTGTGTTTCCTTTACAGCATTGCTAAACCTATTGAATATTCTATCAAGCCTCTTATGGTCTGTCTGCAGATATTCAGTAACTGTCCTTTTCGGGTCATTTACCTCCCTCTTTGCAATAATTACCCTCCACACCTGGGGCCCTGTCTCCAGAGGCCACCAATCGAATTCACCGTGGTGTTCAGCCTGAAATTGATACAATAAAGGCTTTGGTTCGTGGTCATTCATAAGGATAAAAGACTCGCCGGGTTTAAGTTCCTTAAATGTCCCGAATATCTTTGAGTGCCTATCCTTCGGCTGCATTGCCCTTACATCTAAAATATTTTCCATATTTAATTGCCTCCTTCTGTTTTGATTTCAGTTTGCAGCATCTCAAGGCAAATGAATATGACAAAAATCAGATTATAAATTATCCTATGCCTCTTATTATCTTCACAAGAATCAAGGCAAAGACCATAAAGATTATTGAAATGCCAAACGCAGCATCAGCGCCAAGGCTGTTCATTATTATAGGACCAAGGAATGGCGCAGTTGCGCCACGCACACCGCCCAATACAGTATGGACAGCCATATACCGCGGGGTCTCCTTTGCTGATGCCATCCTTGTAATCACTACATATCCAACCAGCTCGGCGGCGGCAAATATAAAGCCCGCAATACCCTGGGCTATGCCTAAAAACCACAGGTTGTACGTAATAAGATATGTAAGCGGCAATCCGCTCGTAATTAAAAAAAGGAGCGCAAGCAAACTTGATAGTGAATGTCTGTCTATAAAACGGCCCCAGTAGAAAAAACCAGCAAGCCACATCCCTGAAAATATTGTGCCGAAAATACCTGCGACAAGATTCGGAATATGGGCCTTATCAACCTGTATTAATGGATAAAGCGGAAGGCTCAGCAAAAGGCCGAATTCAAATATAGAATAAACCAGAAGAAAGGCAGCGAATGACTTATTTTTAAGAGGCGCTGTAATATGAGAAAATGCCGCAAGACCTTCCTTCTTTCTCGTCTCCCGCCTTATCCTGATATTACCGAACTCAAGAGCAGATAATATGCCAAATAATGCTGCAACTGAGAATATATAATGATAATTTTCTGTCCCCTTTTCCAAAACCCATCCGGCAACTGTAGAGGCGATAATCCAGGAACAGGCAGTCCCTACCCTGATATAGCTCATGAGCCTTCCCCTTTCTCTATCAGGGTAATTCGTCTTCATAACAGATGCGTAGGATGGAAATGGAATTGCAGTTATTAGCATATATATAAATATGACCAGTGTATAAGCAAACGGGTCTATAACAAAAAACATGCTGATGAGCACAGCCCTGCCTATAACATTCGGCCATACCACATACCAGACCCTGCCTGTGCCAAAGACATCCTCTGTCCAGAGGAGCGCAAAGGTATTTGCAATATACGGCGCTGCCATGAGCAAGGCAATCTGAAACTCAGTTGCGCCTATCTTTCTTCCAACAATGGCAATGAACGGCAGTAACGCACCGCCGAATATGCCGAAGAGGATTGCAGCCTTAAGGTCATAGTAAAATGTATGTCTGACAAATAAAGGCAGTTTTTTGAGCATAAGGATTATTATAGTAGCACAACTAACACAACCATTGTAACACCTTCACCAATATGTTAGATTTTTACTGTCTGTTGCCCAAACCCAAGAATGTCC
>Ga0209343_10002282_pt1 | contig 24912 bp, 20 predicted proteins | sample RifCSPlowO2_02_FD_184026 | JGI IMG/M metagenome (GOLD analysis project Ga0209343, IMG submission 184026) | Groundwater microbial communities from Rifle, Colorado - Rifle CSP2_plank lowO2_0.2 (SPAdes) (version 2) | ecosystem: Environmental > Aquatic > Deep subsurface > Groundwater | place... | reverse complement strand
GGCCGCCTTCCGCAGCAGCATCGAGCGGGGCGACGTTCAGCCCGCGGGACTCAGACTCGACGTCGCGGATCTGTCGACGATCGAAGTCCTGATGGAGGAGCTGGCGAGCCCAGACGAGCGACGGGTCCTCTATGCCATCGAGATTCTGGAATCGCTCGAGAAGCACAACCTGATCACTCCGCTCCTGCTGTACCACGAGTCGCCCGCGGTGCGGGCGCGCGCCCTGCAGGCGCTCGGGGCCGTCAAACCGGAGATCGCGGAGCGCTGGCTGCCGGCGATCCAGCGGATGATCTCGGACTCGACCTCCGACGTCCGCGTGGCGGCGCTCTCGGCGCTCGCGAACATCCGAAGCCAACAAGTCGGCGATCTCGCGCGTCCGTATCTGCAGGATGGCGACACGCGCATCGCCAGCGCGGTGGCCGTCGTGCTCGCGCGCAGCGGACTCGAGGCCGACGTCGCCGCCGCCGACGACGTCCTGTCGCGGCTCGCGTCCGACACGCGCGAATCGACCGCCTCGACACGGAAGGACGTCGCGCTGGCCGTCCGGCAGATTCAGGACCCGCGCTTTCGACCGCTGCTCATTCCCCTCCTCCACGATTCGGATCCGGGAGTGGCCGCCGAAGCGATGCGGTCGGTCCAGGCCATCGGCGCGTCGGACGAGCGTTTCGTTCCGACACTGGTGTCACTGCTGCGCCATCGGAGCCTGAAGAGCAGCGCACGCGACACGCTGGTCGGCTACGGCGAAGGCGTGCTGGATGCGCTCGCCTATCTCCTTCGCGATCCGGATGAAGACATCTGGGTACGGCGCCACATCCCCGCAACGATCGCGCGGATTCCATCGCAAAAAGCCGTGGACATCTTGATCGTCGCGCTGCGGGACGCGGACGGGTTCTTGCGGTACAAGGCGCTGGCGGGGCTCGAAAGGCTGCGCCGCGATCACCCGGAGCTCACCTTCGGGCGTGAGGCGATCGAGGCGCGCGCGTTGAAGGAGGGACTCCTCTATTTCAATTGCCTCACGCTTCACGACAACCTGTTCGAGCGGGCAAAGCTGTCGAAGGACGCGCTGCTCGCCGATGCCCTGCAGGAGAAGATGGCTCGCGCCGGCGACCGTGTGTACCGCCTGCTCGGCCTTGTCTATCCCTGGAAAGACATCGCCGCCGCGCGATACGCGATCGAACATGGCGATGCGCGGGCGCGCGCCAGCGGTATCGAGTACGTCGACAATATCCTCAGCGGCCCCATTCGCAAACGGCTGATGCCGCTCATCGACGATTTGCCACTCGACCAGAGGGTGCGCCAGGCGCATGTCGCGCTCAAAACGCGACCGCGCGATGTCGAGGAAACCCTGCTGCAGCTGATCAACGACGACGACCAGATCCTGGCAGCCGCCGCCATCGACCTCGTCGAGGAACGGAAGCTCTGGACGCTGGCAGGCGACATCGAATTCGTGCTCGAGCACCGCGACGTGAAGGATCTCTTCGTCTTCGAGGCGGCGTCCTGGGCACTGGCGGCGCACCGCCTGCCCGACAATACGCGCCGTAGCCTGTGGCTCGAACCCCTCCCCGTCGTGCAGCTCGCCGCGCGTCTGCGCCGTGTACCGCTGTTCCAGTCGGTACCGATCGACGAGCTCTTCCGGATCGCCGGTCTGGGGCGCCAGATACGGTACGAGAGCGGACGCCTGATCTACCAGGAGGGCGCCCTTCCCGACCAGGTACACTTCCTGCTCGACGGCGGCGTCACCAGCACGGCCCTCGGCAAGGATGCGCGCGAGATTCTGCCGCCCGCTCTGCTCGGCTTCGAGCAGGTTCTCGATGGGAGCGCGATGCCCGAGACGGTCCGTACCACGGAGACGACGGTGTGCCTGGCGCTGAACCCAGACGAGCTCCGATCGCTCATCTCGCTGAACATCGCTCTCGTGGAGGGCCTCTTCCACATGCTCGCGAGCCGTCCACGGGCCGCCGATCGCGGCGTCATCAAGCGTCCTGCCACGTCGGAAGGCGCGAGACTCCCCGCAGGAGGGCTGACGCCGATCCAAAAAGTGCTCATGCTTCAGCACGTGCCGACCTTCGCCGGCATCAGCGCCGAGGAAATGCGGCACCTGGCGGCCATTGCGCAGGAGAAGCCGCTCGACGAGGGCGCCACGCTGTTCACCGAATCGGATGCGCCAGCCTTGTGGGCCATCCTGTCTGGACGTGTCACGTTGGCGTCGGCGGCAGGGGAAGCGAGCGCCGAGGCGGGCGATCTCGTCGGCGTCTACGAGACGCTGGCAGGCTCGGGCATCGGCCGCCGGGGCACGGTCGCGCGCGCGGGCCGCGCGCTTCGAATCGAACGCGATGAGCTGTTCGACCTGATGGGCCAGCGGCCGGCGCTTCTCGAGCAGCTGTTCAGCGCGCTATTTCGGACGCCGGCCCAGGCTGCTGAAGAACGCAGCGTAGAAGTTAAAAGTTAAAAGTCAAAAGTTAAAAGTTAGAAGTTCTCACTTCAGGTTGCCGGCTCGTCCGCGCTCAACACGCCGCAGAACAGGCTCTGGAGCAGGTCGATGTGATCGGCGAGCACATCGAAGAGCTCGTCGCGCTCGATTTGCAGCGCCTGTCCCGCCGCGCTGACCGTTGCGCGCCGGCCCAGGGGAACGCCAGCAAGCGTTTCCGACAGGCCAATCGTGCTGCCGGGACCCGCCACGAGCGCATCGGTCTGGTCGCTCTCGAGGCCCACTTCACCTGTCAGCACGTGGTAGATCGCCGGCTGGTCGGTTTCGGCGAACAGCACGCTTCCCGCGGCCAGCGAGACCTCCCGCGTGATGGCCACGAGGTCGAGCAACTGGCTGACGGTGGCGCGGCGAAGCAGGGGATTTCGGCGCAGGATCAGCACCTTCTCGATTGGCGAGAGCCGAAGACTCCGCGGCGCGAGCGAAGCCGCCCGACGCGGAGGCGTATAGACAATGCGCCACGCCCGCGCGCTCGGTCTGTCGAGCAGCATGCGAAACAGCCCCTGCGCCAGCACGATGTTGTCCGACAGCATCATCAGGAAGTCGCCGCCGCCGAGCGCAACGGTCACGGTGCGATCGACGGCCCCGATTGTCCGCGCGAACAGACGGCCCCCGAGTACCTCCTCGAAGGCCAGTGCGGCGGGGGCGGCCACGTCGTGCGGCGGATTGGTGCCGCCCGACACCTCCACCGAGCCTTCAATCAGAAACTGCACGTCAGTGGCGGGAGTTCCCTCGCGACAGATCTCGAGGCCCTGTTCATGGCGCGCCTGGCGGCATGCGCCGGCGATACGGAAGAGCTCGTCAACCGACGCGAAGTCGAAGACCGGAAGGGCACGCAACCTGTCGGCCAGCACGACGACCGGCAATCGGTCCGTCCGCAGATCGAGACGCCGATCCGCCATGCGGCGCAGCGCGAGCACCCACGTCGCGGCCTCACACGCGTGATCGTCTTGTGAACGATGCGCGACCGCGTATTCGAGGTCGCCCAACAGCGACCACAGCCTCCGCTGCTCGATGAAGTGCACGGCACAGGCGGCGACGACGGGGTCATCGTCGTGGACCAATTGGGCGAGGGTGTCCTCGAGATCGCGAGGTCGGCTCTTGAGGACGAGGTTGGCGTGGCGAACCTTCTCCTCGAGCGAGTGATCGTCGATGATCGGCAGGATGCGTTTGCGAACGGCGCCGGCCAGCAGGTTGTCCAGGTACTCGATGGCTCCCGCGCGAGCGCGGCCGCTCGCGTGTTCGATCGTGTAGCGAGCGGCCACGATGTCCTTCCAAGGATAGATCAAGCCCAGCAGCAGATAGATGCGATCCAGCGTGCGGTCGAGTTTCTCCGCGAGCGCGCGCGCGAGCAACGACCGATGGGCGTCGGCGTCGCGCTGCACGATGTTGTAGCGAAGCGTCAGGTAGTTGTAGTAGCGCCCACCCTCCTTGAGCACGAGCGCTTCAACCGATCCGCGCGAGACGAGGAGGTCGGGATGACGGCGGTGCAGCCCTTCGATAGCGGCCACGGCCTTGAAGCGAAGAAACCCGTCGGGATCGTCGAGCACGTCGACCAGTGCGTCCAGCGACCGCTGCGTCGGCACGAGCGCGAGGGTGGCGGGAATGTGACGGCGCACCCAGACATGCTCGTCAGGATCCTTCATGAAGTGCGCCAGCGAATCGAACACCTCGTCGCCGTGGCTGACGAGCACGGCCCGCGCGGCGGACTTGAGCGTGCGGTGGCCGAGCAGCGCCACGAGTCCTGGGACGCACAGGATGTCGATCGATCCGTGAGCCAGCGCCGCGGTGTGCACGCTCTTGATCGCTTCGCGCGCGACATCGACGTCGCGATCGCCCATCAGCGGCACCAGGAGCGGGCGAAGGGCGGGGTTCTTGACGCGCCCAAGCGCGACGGCGGCTTCCTTGCGAGCGCCGGCCGCCCCGTCCCGCGGGTCGTCGACGAGCCGTCTCAGCGCGGCTTCGGCGGCGCGCCGGTCGGCCTCGTCGATCGAGTCGGCCAGCGCCACGGCCGCGGTGGCGGCCACGCGCGGCGCCGTGTCGCTCAGGTGAGGCCGCATCAGCGTGGAGACGTCCTCGCTTCTGAGCACCGCCAGCGCGTGCACGGCCGCGGCCCGAACGTCGGCGTCCTCGTCTTCCAGCATGCGCTCGACCGCCGGCGCCCACCGCTCGGACACCGCCGATCGCGCCGACCCGAGCGCCGCGAGCGCGCGCGCACGCACGCCGGGTGATTCGTGATGCAGGAGCAGCGGTGTGATCAAATGCCGCTTGTCGAGCGCGTCGAGCATGTCGATCGCGTACACCACGCTCGACTCGTCCGGGCTGGCAAGCTCCTCGACCAGCGTCTCGATCGTGGCGGGATCGGCCACGTCCAGGCGCACGGATGCCGGCGCCACCGCCCGCCCTTCGATGCTTTTCCGGAATGCCTTCAGGTACTCCTGGCGGGCGAGCATCGCCATGAAGATCCACATGGCGGTCACGGCCAGGCTAATGTAGCTCAGGCTCTGCCAGCCGAGGCCAAGACCCCACGGCTTGATGAGCACCAGCAACAGCAAGGCGCCCAGTGCCCTCGCGAACCGATCCGCCGTGACGTCCACGAACGCCTTGGCGCGGAACTTCAGGTCGGCGGGCAGCGGCAGAAACAGTACTTCGCGCGTGGTCTTGTCGAGGGTGTACCGGAAAGACGTGTCGATCACGCGCGCGGCCGCCGGCGCCCAGAGCGCTCCGTTCAGCAGGATGATCGTGGCCGTGGCGCCCAGGCTCACCGGCAGAACGAGCAGCGCAAAGACCAGGCCGAGCGTGCGATGAATCCGACCGGTCAGCGCTACCTGTACGACAAAGCCGATGATCGACAGGTAGAAGGTCACTTGCGCCAGAAAGGCCGTGATGGCGTCGGTCGCCGATGCGCCCTTCACGGCCTCGGCTGCCATGTTCAGCTGCTGGTCGATGATCGAGGCGCCCAGCGCCGCAAAACCGATGACCATCGCAATCACCTGCAGATGACGCGAGCTGCGCAGCAACCGAATCGCTTCACCACCGCCAACGCCTCGTTCATCGACCGGCGAGAGATCGCCTGTGACTGGCTGACGCCTCACAATCACGGTGACGATGCCAACGGTCATGCTCAACACCGCCGCGCTCACGAGCAGCAGGTTGTTGGTGCCCACCTCCGCGACTGCGAATGCGGTCAGCCCCGCGCCCATGGCGCCACCAAGACTGGCGCCGCCGCCGATGAACCCGAACAGCCGCCGTGCCTGGCGCGGATCGTAGATGTCGTTGGCCAGGGTCCAGAACTGGCTGATGAGCAGAATGCCCAGCACCAGGCCGAGCACGTAGAACGCCACCGACACCCAGTCCGCGCCCGTCTGGAACAGCACCCAGAACACCAGGAGCAGCGCGACCAGGCCTGCTTGCGTCACCGGAATCACCCAGCGGCGCGGCAGCCGCCCGATCCCTCTGCTGTAGAACTGCATGAGCACGCCGATGACGACGCCCGCGGCCAGCTGGACGTAGGGCATGTTGTCGGCGCCGAGCGCGGCAATGAACTTCGATCGCGTGATGGGCTTGAGGATGTTGTACGACGTCATCGCCAGGAAGGAGTACGCGAACATCAGCAGCGCCGTCGCCGCCTCGCCTTCCCGTAGTTTGACCAGCCTGCCGGCAAACCGGACGAGGAACGACGTCACGTGGTGGCGCTTTTCTGGCGAACGGGCGCCGACGCGCGAGAACGCGCCCACACGAGGCGGAACATCAGCAACGCGCCAACGACCAACGCGTAGCGCTGTGGGCTCGTGAGGTCGGCCTTCACCAGCCACCAGTAGTGCAGGATGGCCGTGAGCGCCGCCACGTAGATCAGGCGGTGCAGCGCCTGCCACTGTTTCCCGCCCAGGCGACGAATCCATCCGGCCGTCGACGTCACGGCGAGCGGCAAGAGCAGCATCAGCGTCGTGAAACCGATTGTGATGAATGGCCGCTTATAGATGTCGTCACCCACCGACACGGCGAGATTGACGACCGTGCTCCAGGCGACGATGCCGTCGGGGAAATCGAGGCCGGCGAAGCGATCGGCGATGACGTAGGTGAGGAAGTGCAGCGAGCCGTAGAAGAACGCGAAGAGCCCCGTCATGCGGCGAAACCGGATGGCGGCGTGCCAGCCGGTGAGACGGCGAAACGGCGTGATGGCGAGCGTGATGCAGATGAAGCGCAGCGCCCAGAGACCGGTCTCATTCGTGAGATCGCTGAGGGGGTTGGCGCTGAGGTGGCCGGTGAGCCCGGCCCAGACGAGCCATCCAACGGGGCCCAGCGCGGCGACGAAGACGGCGGGTTTGAGCACCCACCGAATGGCACTCGCTGAGATCATCGCCAGTCGACTTGCGACTTGGAGCGCGTTGCGAAATTACAGGACGTAGGCCGGGTCCTTTCGGACCCGGCTGGAGGCGGGTCTGAAAGACCCGCACTACAGTAATTTCGCAACACTCTTTTCAGTAGTTCCGCTTCAGGTCCATCCCCGAGTACAGGCTGGCGACTTGATCGGCGTAGCCGTTGAACATCAGCGTCTTGCGCCGGAAAAACTCGCCGATGCGCCGCTCGGTCGCCTGGGTCCACCGCGGGTGATCGACCGCCGGGTTCACGTTCGAATAGAAGCCGTATTCCGACGGCTGCGATTCCTGCCACGAGTTGAGCGGCTGCCGCTCGGTGAAGCGGATGCGCACGATCGACTTGGCGCTCTTGAAGCCGTACTTCCAGGGGACGATCAGGCGAATCGGCGCGCCGTCCTGTTTGGGCATCTCCTCGCCGTAGAGTCCGACCGCGAGGATCGCGAGCGGATGCATCGCTTCGTCCAGGCGCAGCGCCTCTGTATACGGCCAGCGCAGCACCGGCGAGCGCACGCCGACCATCTGGCTCGGATCGGCGAGCGTGTTGAACTCGATGAACTTCGCCTTGGCCGTCGGCTCAACCCGCTTGACGAAGTTCGACAGCGGGAATCCGATCCAGGGCACCACCATCGACCAGGCTTCGACGCAGCGCAGGCGGTACACCCGCTCCTCGAGCGTCTGGCCCTTCAGGATGTCGTCGATGTGATAGTCGCCCGGCTTCGCGCACTCCCCGTCGACGCGCACACGCCACGGCTCGGTCTTGAGCGCCTTCGCGTACATCGACGGCGACTCTTTCTCGGTGCCGAACTCGTAGAAGTTGTTGTAGGTGGTGATCTGCTCCCACGTGTTGACCTTTTCGTCACCGACGGCGGCGCTGAACGGGCTCTTGATGACGCCGTCGAGCTTGCGGCCGTGCGGCGCGGGCTGTCCCGCCGCGTGCAGCACGCGGTTGGCGCCCGATAAGAGCGCGGCCCCGGCCGCGGCGCCGGCCGCCATGATGAACTCCCGCCGGTTGGCGTAGAGCTTCTGGTCCGTGATCTCGGAGCTTCGGATATCAGACGGATGCTTGATCAGCATAGGGACATTATAGAGGCTGGAGGCCGGAGGCTGGGGACTCGGGATGACGGGTCTCGGGACTCGGGACCGGGGACCGGGGACTGGGTACTGGGGATTAGGGACTAGGGACTAGGGACTGGGGACTAGAGACTGAGAGGGGGTCACCGAACCTCCCGCCAGTGCCTCCCCGCCGCAATCTGGCGGGCAAAGCAGGCGCGGGCCCGCGCCCAGGCTTCGGCAAGGGCGCCAGCCGAGACCGGCTGGGCGAGCTCGGCGTCGGCCGGACACGGTCCGCGTGCGTCGATGCGGCCGCCAGGCGCACCGGCGCCGCCGTCGCCGTAATAGAGCGCGGCCCCCTCCCTCACCCACAGCGGCCTGCCGTCGAGCGCGGGAGCCGTCATCGCCTGCGCCACCTGGCGGCGCACCGTGCGCTCGAGCATGCCTCGATCTCTCAGCGTGCCAAGCGGCACGAGGTGGATTTCGCCGGTCGCCAGCGCGCCAGACGTAAACCACGAGCGGGCCGTCGCACGCTCGTAGTCACCAGCGGTCGGATGCACGCGGATCGTCAGGCGCGAGGGTGCGGCCACGCCAAGCGCGGCCGCCAGCTCGTCTCGCGCCGACGAGGCGAGCCCGATGAGCGCGTCTCGCTCGCGGTCGTCGGCGCTCGGAAGCCACGCGGTGATCTCGGGCTTTGCTGGCGTGGGCGGCGGAAGGGCGGCCCGTGCCGCGACATCGGCAGAGGGTGGAGCGGGCCGGACCGCAGGCACCGCAGTCAATCGCGCACCGCCGCCGCTCACGGTCGTGCCCGGGAAGTACCGTTCGAGAATCGCGACCGCGCTGGCGCCCCCAGCCGCAAGCCGCACGGATCCAATCACGCACAGACCGACGCCGTGCCCGTTTCCGTGTCCCGTGAAGCGATAGACGTCGCCGGCAAGCCTGAGCTCGAACGTGGCACTCCGCACCTGCGGCACGCCAGGGATTCGCGCCACGGCCATGCGCAGATCCTGAGCCGACACGTCAGTCGGGGTCATCCCATCGACGACGAGTCTGGCCACGCGTCCCGATTCGTTCCGTGCCGCCACGCGCACGCCGCGCAGGGTGCCCCGAAACCCCGACGCCGTGAGCGCTCGCTGCAGATCCGCCGCCCGCAACTCCGCCTCCCACTCCGGCTGACCTTCGCACGCCTCGTCGTGCTGCGACGGCAAGTATGTCGGATCGGCAGCGCCCGGCCAGACGGCCGACGGACGCTCGGTGCGCCCGCCGCACGAGGCGCTGTAATAGATCGATGCGGGCGCGCCGTCGAACAGAAGCGCCTGCCCCGCCGTTGCCTGCGCCGCGCGTTCCGACACGGCCGTCGAAGCACGGACCACCTGGCAATGCGTCTGGTCGCACAGGTCGAAGCCGTCGGCTCTGTGGCGCGTACGGTTGGCGAGCGCGTACGTCCGGACCGCGATCGCCAACGCCTCGAGGGCGGCAGGCGGACTCTCGCGTGCCGCCTCCCCGGCCAGCACCCGCGCCACGTAGGTTTCGAGCGGCATCGTCGTCACGTCGTAGCTCGCGCCACGCAGGAAGCCGACGCGTATGCTCGCCGCGGGGGACGATGGGGCCTGGGCAGCTGCAGCGCGGGACGTTAGACTCGCTGCCAGGACAGATGTAGTGCGGGTCTTTAGACCCGCCGCCAGGACAGATGTAGTGCGGGTCTTTAGACCCGCTGCCAGGACAGATGTAGTGCGGGTCTTTAGACCCGCCAGACCCGCCGAGAGGGCAATCACGACGACGAGAGCGCCTGTCGCGACGTTCACGCCGTCAACCCGAGGAACGCTTCCATGTCGGTCCAGATCCGTGGCAGGCTCGCCGCGAGCTGGTGGTCATCATCGAGGAGCGACAAGGTGACGTTGGGTCGTGATCGCGCGAACTGCTCGACGGTGTGGTAGTCGACCGACTGGTCGCGCAGGCCCTGGAAGATCATCGTTGGCTGAGGCAGCATGGCGTTGAAAGCATCGTACCCGACTGTGTCCTCGTAGAACGCAAAATCCAGCAGCCGCTCTTCGTTGTAGGCGTAGTGGAAAAACGGCAACACGCCGCGGCGGCGCCACTCTTCCACCCGCTCGGGCGGCAGGAGGTGATGTCCAGGCTTGGCAAACATCACGGCCGGCGCGAGCAGCACGACGCGGTCGACGCGCGCGGCGAGACGGGTGGAGGCGAGAATGGCCAGCGTCCCGCCGAGGCTCGACCCGATGAGCGTCACCGGTCCCGGCCCCGACATGTCCACCTCGCGCCCGAGCTGTTCGAGCATGCGCGTCATGGTGAGCGATCGAAAGTCCGGATCGTTGAAATCAGGACATTGAAGCGTCAGACCGTGGCCGCTCAGCCGTTCGGCCAGGTACGCCGCCTTGGTCGACTGCGCGGATGACGCGAACCCGTGGAGGTAAAAGACGGTCATTGCGCTATAGTTGCCACATGGACTGGGTCCTCGGCGCCTGGGGCCGCATCCTCGCCGGCTACACGCCGGCGATGTCGATCGAGATTACCCGCGAATGCCCGCTGCAGTGTCCCGGCTGTTACGCCTACGGCGACGATCACCTTGGCGGCGAGCTGACGCTGCGTGAAGTACGCGACTTCAAGGGCCAGGCGCTTGTCGACGGGGTGCTCGGCCTGGTCGACACGCATCGCCCGCTGCATCTCTCGATTGTCGGCGGCGAGCCGCTCGTACGCTACCGCGAGCTGAATACGCTCCTCCCCATTCTGACCGGCCGCGGCATTCACGTTCAACTCGTGACGAGCGCGGTCCGAGAGCTTCCGAAGGAATGGGCCGCGCTGCCGCGCTTCTCGATCGTCGTCTCGATCGACGGCCTGCAGCCGGAGCACGACGTGCGGCGCACGCCGGCCACCTACGACAGGATCCTGAAACACATCGTCGGCCACAAGATCGTCGTCCACTGCACCGTCACACGGCAGCAGATCAACCGGCCCGGCTATCTCGACGAGTTCCTACGCATCTGGTCGGAGCAGAAGGAGACGCGCAAGATCTGGGTGAGCTTGTACACGCCGCAGGTCGGCGAAATGTCCGATGAACGCCTCACGCCCCAAGACCGTGCGCGCGTGGTGGCCGACCTGATGGCCCTGCGGCTGCGCTATCCGAAGCTCGAGGCGCCCAAGGGACTGATCGACGTGTACGCGAACCCGCCGGCTTCGCCCGAGGAATGCGTGTTCGCGAAGACGACGCAGACGATTTCCGCGGATCTGACCACGCGCATCACGCCGTGCCAGTTCGGCGGCGACCCCGACTGCTCCAACTGCGGCTGCATCGCCTCGGCCGGCCTCGCGGCCCTCGCCCGGCATCAGCTTTTCGGCTTCGTTCCCGTCGGCGCGCTGTTCACCAGATCACTGAAAGTCGGCGAGCGCATGAAGCGCCTGCGCCCGGTCGAATCGCACGCCTGAGTCTGAACGCTCGACGATCCCTCGAACCGAAAGCAGACGAACCGAAAGAAGCCTTGACGGCGCGGTGACGCTGTTGCGACGGGTACGCGCCAGCGGCGTGCAGGTGACCGCCGTCCTGGCGGATGCCGAATTTGGCGACAACAGCCTGTTACGGGCCCTGTTGCATCGGTTGCGGCTGCCCTACGCGGTGGGGATTTCCTCCGACGTCACGGCGTTTCCCGGCACGCCACGCTTTGTGTGGGTCGCCGGCAGATGGACGAAATAGAACTTCCGCCGAGACGGGTCGCCGGCCTCGCGTTCGCAGAGCAACCACACTTCGGGCAGCACGCGTCGGCGTTTCCAGTCGCGCGCGGGCGTCACGCGCAGGGGCCGTGACGTGCGCCGTCCATCGGCGTCCCTTGCGGCAGTTGCGCCAGCTGATCGACCGCCACGATCGGTGCTGGGCCGCCAGCGCCGCCGCGCTCAGTACGCCCGTCGCCAATGCGGGACGCGTGCGCGGCCGCCCGGCCCGCGGACGGACCGACCGCCACGCTGGGGCAGTTGGTGCGCCTCGCGCATCAGCGCTGGGCCATCGAACAGCAATATCAAGAGCTGAAGACCGAACTCGGGCTCGATCACTTCGAAGGCCGCACGTTTCCTGGGTGGCACCGTCACGTCGTGGTCACGGCGATCACGTACACCTTCTTACAGGCGGAGCGGCGGCGTGGCGAGACCGCGCTCACCTTTCCGGCTTTACGAGCGATCGTCCAGGAAATCTTCACGGCGTATTTGTTTGCGCAACGACCGCACTACCTCAAACGGATCGAGGCCCTGCGGTCAGTCCAGTTACGGATCTGACAAAGTAGTACCAAGAGAAACCGACGAGGGCTGTCCGCCGACGTCCACCGAATGATGGCCCGTCGATTTGTTAGAAACCGGCAGCCCACGGATCGGGCAGAACTCACAGGACGATCCAAACTCCGGCCAAAACTCCGGCCAGGATCTCGACATGGCGAGGAGAGCGGGAAATCGATCATCGCGGCACCATGGATCGCAGACCGCATGATCGCAGCACCGTGGTCCCAGTGCTAACTATGAGTAGCGTGCTGATCTCGTGTGTGTTCTATCCCGTTCTGGTCCATACATGGCAGTTGAGGGGGGAGTGCAAGGAATGGCGATCTAGGGGTAAATCGAGAACAGGGAAGAACGGAGCCGCGCCCACAGAACAGGCTCGAAGCAGGCCTGGGCGCCAGTGAACAGGGCAGCGAACCCCCGGTACCCTTTCGAGTACAGTGGTTTTCAAGACCACCGCCATCGACCACTCGGCCATCCCTCCGCGTCGAAATGTCGCCAGAATTCGCGCGGTTCGCTCGCCTATCGCCGCCCGCTGGGCGTCATGTGTCACCGAAGTGTAACCAGCAGGGGGGAATCGAGCACGCCATCGCGCGTACCCCATCACTATAGCCGCACCTGTGCGGCGGTGAAATGTCCGTGGTGTCAGATACGTTTCGATGCTGTAGACCAGGTCGCCTTCCACCGCCTCCATTTCAGCCACCGACGCGATCGGTGGCAGCGCGGCTTCGCCGCGCGCGCGGCCCTCGAGATCGAACAACCGCAGGCGCGACGGTCCGCCTGTCAGATAGCGCACCGCCATCGTGCGTCCCACGAACACGATCGGTCCTCGCCGAAGAACGCGGTATCGATGACGTCCGCGTTTGGCGGCACGAGCGTGCGCGCATGGGCGAGCTCGAAATCGCCGGGCGCGAGCTTGAGGATGCGCCGTCTCGGCGTATCGCGCTCGGACACGAGATAGAGCGCCTGGTCGGGGCCAAACGCCACCCACCAATGCGACAGCGCAGTGTCAGTTTTGCACGATAGCACCTCCCCACGACGTGGCCGGGCCGAGGAACGAACCCTCCAACTGATTGACCGTTCATGAGATAAGGGCCGCTGTTGGGTAACATCTCGGCGGAACATTCCTTGCTGCTCCCGCCAGCGCCCAGGGATCTCGCTGCGACCCGACGCTCCCATGTGGAAACGCGATCAAGCCGTCACCCCGCCCAGTGCGTGCCGCGACCAGTCCGCGAAGGCTGCGGCAGCGCCTAGCCGTTCGACAGAGGCAGTGGTCATGGACCTCGGCACGTCCGTGATCATCAAGGGCGAACTGAGTGGGTCGGAGGACCTGACCCTCTGTGGGCAGATGGAAGGCCGCGTGACGCTGCCCGATCACACCCTCACCGTCGGCCCCCACGCCACCGTTAAAGCTGCAATTTCCGCGAAGGCCGTCGTGATTATGGGTGCGGTCACGGGCAACGTGACAGCTAAAGAGAGGATTGACATTCGCGCCACGGGCTCCGTCGCTGGCGATATCGATTCGCCTCGACTCGCCATCGCTGATGGCGGCTCCGTCTGCGGAAAGGTTCAGATGCCATAGTTGGCGGTTGGCCACGTGGCCCGACGCGTTAGCCAAGAATTCGGTCCCAGATGAAGTCGGCTGCCCGAATTGAGTCATGGAGGTATTGTCAAGTTGAGGCTACGGCTGGCAGGGTAGGCCGCCGGCACTGATTCCCGGCGGCGATCAAACGTTGATGTGAATGACGTAAAATACAAGCTCGCCAAGAGGTCCGCTATGACGAGATTGAGTGTGTGTCTTCTCGCACTCGTGTTGTCTGCGGGTCGGACCGCTGCGCAAGTTCCAGGGCTGCCGGCGCCTCCGACATCTCCCCAGCTCCCTGGCCAGCTTCCCCGCGCGGGCCCGACGGAACCTTCTCGTTCGCTGGTCTGGCGCCTGGTGAGTACACGCTGATGGCGATGTTCGGAAATCCACTCGGCGGGAACGTCGAGTTCGCGCAAGTGAACGTCAACGTCACGGGCACCGACATTACGGGCGTGCAACTGGCCGGTGCCAAACCGGTCACCGGAACTGGGCGTATCATCGTCGACGCCGCGGCTGCGAAGTCGATGCAGTTGTCGGCGATGAATCTCGTCACCATTGTGGCCGATCAAGACGTGTTGCCGCTCAGCTCCATGGGGCCCGCGAAGATCAACGACGATCACACGTTCGAGCTGAAAGTGCAGCCGGGCAAGGCGCTCGTGCGGCTCGAGGCGTGCCGGGCGCCTTTGTGATCCGATCGGTCAGGTACGACGGGCAGGACGTAACCGACACCGGAATCGATTTCAAACCCGACACGGAAATCCGCGACATCGAAGTTGAGCTGACGAACCAGGCGACGACGGTGACGGGAGCTGTTACCGATCCGAAAGGCCAGCCGTCGAAGGACTTCTCCGTCGTCGTGTTCTCGCAGGATCGCGACCTGTGGACGCCGACGTCGCGGCACATCGCGCTCGGCCGTCCCGACCAGGAAGGAACAGGGCAGCCGGGCAGCCACCCGCCGGGGTGCGCCCAAGTCAACAAATCCTAGCCCATCGCTTTTGCTTGGGCGTCCGTGGCCGCGCGAATCATCATCCTTCCTCCTCATTCATCAACGACCCGCTCAGCTCGCCACCTTTTCTCGAAGAAATACGCGGAGATCGTCCCACCAGTAATCCACTCTGGTAAACAGAAAATGCCCGCCCCCACGGTTGTAGCGGAGCGTGCGCACGTCTTTCCCGCGACTCCGCAACGCCTTGTCGAGGGCAGCAACCGCTCCGACCGATCCCATCTCGTCGCCTTCCTCGACGAGCTGGAGGACAGGCACGTCGACACGCGAGATCCTTCCGACCGCCTGCGCGAAGTAAGGCGGGATCTCGGCTGGGGCCGTCAGAATCAGGGCTTTGAGATCGCGGCGTTCGAGGCCGACCAGCAGCGTCAGAAGCCCGCCACGCGAGTGACCCATCAGCGCCACACGAGAGGGATCGACATCCTGAAGGCGCTTGACCGCGTCAATGGCTCGACCAAGCTCGCGCTGGTTGTACGGGATGTCTTGCGGGCGCGTGTCGCGCTCGAATTCACGGATTGGAACGATTGCGAAGAAGCCATCGGCGGCGAGCGCTTCGCAAATGCGTTTCCAACCGAACTGTCGCGCCCGTTCGAACGTCGTCCGATCCGCGACTCTGCCGTGATTCCACACGACAGCCGGAAATGGTCCCCTTCCTTCAGGACGACAGCGGATGGCGTCCGTCTGCTCGCCACCCCTGACGGAATCCTTTTGTGCCTGCAGGGAACGAGCGGTGGGGCCATGTACAACGAGTAACACGGCCAACAACGAGGTGCACGAAAAAGGACGCATCGGTGAACCTCGTAATCAAAGATCGCGGACGACCTCGCTGGCTGATGGCAAGTTCGAGATGAGACCCGCGCTCTGGCCGGCCATCATCGGGTAGAACTCAGGGAGACCGACGGCAACAATTTCCAAGGAAAGGATTATCATCGGAGGGTCCAAAAGAGTCGGTCCCTCGTGCGGAGCTGTGGGCGCTTGACCGTGCGCGTCAACACAGCCACCTGCTGGCGGAGCGCGAGATTCTCTAGCGCGACGCCCCGGTGTCCGCGGCAGATCAAGCCGATCGATCGGAGGAACACAACCAGCGCCGTCACCATGCGTAATCCTGTGTGCCCGCAACTCCACAATCAACCGGCAGGACCGGCGATCGAGTATTGGCGAACCACACCGCGTCGCCGACGCGCGAAAGAAAGTGTCCTAGCCCCCAGCCGCCAGCCCCTAGCCTCTAGCCTCCTCGTAGTACTTCTTGTACATTCCCCTCCTGAACAGCCACCCTCCTAAGGGTCCGAGCCACTGCAGCACGTAATACATGTAGCCCAGGTCCATCATCTCGATCAGATTGCCGTCGAAATCCTTCGCGAAGAAGAACGTGTGTCCGCGCGGCGAGCGCTCGGGTTTGGTCACGCATTCGACGCCCTTGCTCGTGAGGTAGTCGTACCACTTCTGGGTGTTGCTGACGTTGAACGCGAGGTGCGTCAGGCCCACGCGGTTCCACGGCACGGCGGCCGCTGGCAGCTGCGGCTGGAACTCGAAGATTTCGAGCGTCGCGCCGCCGGGGACTCGAATCCAGCCGATCTTGCAGCTCGGCTGCGCCGCGTCCACGCCGAAGAAGGCGCGTACTCGAACGGGCGGCGTATCCGCCACACCGACGAGCGGGCACCCGAAGACGTCCCAGTAGAACCGGACCGCCTTGTTGAAATTCGAGACCGTGATGCCGGTGTGGCTGAAGGATCGCGCTCTCAAGGCTACCTCCCCTACTGCCTCAAGTCGTCGGCCATGATGTGATCAGCAACCCTGAGGGCTTGCGCCACGATCGTCAGCGCCGGGTTGACCGCGGCCGACGAAGGGAAGAACGAGGCATCGACGACGAAGAGATTCTCGACGTCGTGGGCGCGGCAATACGGATCGAGCACCGACGTCCGTGGGTCGCTGCCGAAACACAACGTCCCGCACTGGTGCGTGGTGTTCGTGCTCTCGTGCGAGTGCGTGACCACGATCCAGGAGCCGAGCCGCCGGAGGATCCGCTTGGTCTCCCGCACGAGCTGGCTGTGCGCCGCGACGTTGTTCGGCCGGTAGTGCACGCGAATCCGTCCGTTTGCGTCGACACTCACATGATTGTCTTCCCTCGGCAGGTCCTCCGACATGGCCAGCCAGTCTACGCCCCGCGCCACCCACGCCTCGTACGCCCACAAGGGGATCCACGGCACCACGGTCTGGGCCATCACGCCATGCGTTCGTCCCTGAGACTGAATCTGCCCGAGCGGATAGTTCGTGTCCGGCCCCCGGAAATAGAAATCGTTGATCGCCACCGTCTTCTGAAAGACGGTGTCGTTCCGCCGGAACGGGTGAAAGCCCTGCATCATCGTCGCGAGATGCACCATGTAGCGCCGGCCGACGAGGCCCGATGAATTCGCCACACCGTTCGGGTAGGCCGCGTTCGCCGATCGCAAGAGCAGCGCGGCCGAGTTGACGGCACCGCACGACACGACGACGAGTGACGCGCCAACACGCGTGACCGCGCCGTTCCGCTCGACCTCGACGGCGTCGATGTTCCCGCCTCGGCCGTTCATCAGCAACCGGCGCGCAGACGCGCCCGTCCACAGCGTGACCGACGGGAGCGAGGTTGCCGGCCGGACGCAACACACGTCCGCGTCGCTCTTCGCGTGAAGCTTGCAGGGAAACGAATTGCAGGTATCGCACAGGATGCAGCCGCCGGGCTCACCCGGACGAATCAGGCCGAGGGGCAGCGGCGATGGATGCAGCCCCTGCCGCCTCAGGTCGTCGACGATGGCGGCCATGGCCGGCGCATGGGGAACCGCGTCGAATGGATACGGACCCCGGGGCGCCTCCGTCGGGTCGACGCCGCGCTGCCCGTGGACCTGATAGAGGCGTTCGGCCCGCTCGTAGAACGGTTCGAGCGTGTCGTAGTCGATCGGCCAGGCCGGAGACACGCCGTCCGCGTGTTCGAGCGCCTGGAAATCCTCGCGCCGGAGGCGATACAGAACACTGCCCCAGAACTTCGTGTTGCCGCCGACGCAGTAATGCGTGTAGGGAAGGAACTCGCGCCCGCGCTCGTCGAGCCAGCGTTCCTTCGCGCGGTAGCGAAGGTGCTTCCACACCGCTTCCGGGCTCCAGTTCTCGTCCTCCTGTGGAACGAAGTCACCGCGCTCGAGGATGAGGATGCGCGCGCCACTCCGCGCGAGCGCATGGGCCATCGTGCCGCCGCCCGCGCCGCTGCCGATGATGACGACGTCGTAACGGTCGGTCACTTGTCGGTGCGCCCGAGGCCCTCGTAGATCCGGTCCATGAGCCGCTGATCCTCGATGGCCCGCTCGAGGCTCATCTCGGGAGCGCCGCCGCTTCTGACGGCCCTCAGAAAGTCGTGATACATCGCCTGGAAGCCGCGGATGTCGCCGAAGCCCGGCACGATGACCCGCGGCAGTCCCCGTCCTCTCACGACGACGAAGACGCCGTTCGATTCGAAGGTGATGATGCCCTCGCGGCCGAAGAGCTTCGAGACACGGACACCTCGCAGAAGCGACGGCACCTCGCGCGAGTAATAGAGCGCCCCGACGGCGCCGTTGTCGTAGTCGAAGGCGACCATCATGCTCTTGGCCCGGACGTCGCCGCTTCGGGAGTCCGATCGCGACACCGACGGCCGATAACCCCGGATCGTGGCGGGCACGATCTGCGGACCCAGGCTGCCCGCCACGTGCAGCCAATGGATGCCTTCCTCGAAGAACGCGTCCCCGCCGGCCATGGATTCGTCGTTTCGCCAGTCGTCGGCGCCCTTGAGCTTCTTCACGAGTGTCGTGAAGTGCGCGAACACCATCTCGCCGATCACGCCCGCGGCCAGTAGCTTGCGGAGCCGGACCGCCAGCGGCTTGTAATGATCGTTTTCGCCGACGAGCACGACGCGCTTCGCCCGGTCCCTCGCGTGGACGGCGGCGCGATAGTCGTCCATGCGCGGAAACGCCGGCTTCTCGACGATGACGTGCTTGGCGGCGGCGAGGGCTTGGAGCGTCAGCTCCAGGTGAAAACGGGGCGGCACCGCCACGAGCACCGCGTCCACCCGGGGGTCCTCGATCGCCGCGGCGTAACTCCCGAAACTGGCGACCCCGTGGTAGCGCCGCCTGTAGGCCTCCGCCTTCGACGCGTCACGGCTCGCATAGCTGCAGATGATCTCGTGACGCAGGGACCGCAGGTTCCGGCTGTGTCCCTCGGTGATGGAGCCGCAGCCGAGAAATGCCAGGCGCAGAGGATCGGAGATTGAGGACATCAATCAGTCGCCAGTCGTCAGTCGTTAGTCGTTGGTCACCTCTCTTGACTAGCGACTATCGACCAACGACTATCGACTACCTTCCGCTCCAACGCACGCGCACTCCGCCGTTGTACAGCCGCGGGGAGCCGGTCGTCGTCGGCACGGTGAAGGCGATGTACTCCTCGTTGGTCAGGTTCTGAATCCCGAAGAAGAGCTCGAGATTCGGTCCGACGGCACGCGAGGCCGTGAGATCGACAATCGTATAGGCTGGCAGCCCAGGCTCAGACTCTCCCGGCACGGCTCGGAGGTTCAGGTCGTCCTCGAACTGCCGGCCGATGCCCTGCACGCCCAGGGCGACATTGAAGAGGCGAGGATTCGCAAACGCCACCTGCACCGAGCCGCGATGCTTGGGTACCTGGGCGAGGAAGCAGGCTTCGCCCGCCTGCCCCCGGCAATTGTTGACGAGCGCCGGGTTCGCCGCGAATTCGCGGACCTTGGCCTCGTTGAAGAGGTACCCGCCCGAGACCCGCACGTATTCCCCGATGCCCATTTCGGCATCGGTCTGCAGGCCGCGAATGCGCGTGCGCCCCAGGTTCTGCCGACGGAGTTGATTGGGATTGGTGGGCGTGATGGTGACGTTGGCCACCGGATCCTTCACGCGGTTGTCGTAGAAGGTCGTCCGGAACACGACGTTTCGCATCGGCGAAACGCTCACGCCGAGCTCGCCCCCCTTGAGGCGCTCCGGTCCGAGCTGGGGATTGGCGAACGTCCGCACCGCGCCCACCGAGAACGAGCGATAGAGCTCGTTGAGCGTCGGCGCGCGGAAGCCCGCGCTGAAATCGCCCCAAACCCGCACCTGGTCGCTCACGTGGTAGAGGGCCGCGACCCTGGGGCTGCCTACCGTGTTTTCCTGGTCAGGCAAGCTCGGATTGTTTCCCGCGCCAGGCGTCCCAGCGGGCACGTTGGTCTCGAGGTTGTGCGCGCTGTAGTTCTTCCAGGCGTCGACTCGCGCGCTGAGCGTAATCGACAGCCGGCTGACCGGCGTGAACACGTCCTGCACGAACGCGCCGAGGCTGCGCTGCGTGCCGCCCGACACGCGCAGGAGCGCGAGAACGGCGCCCGTCCTGGGCGACACGATCGGACCGAGCTGGTTGTGCGTTTTCTCCTGACTCTCGCCTTCCACCCACCGCCAATCGCCGCCGACACCGAGGACATTGTTCGCGCCGATCGCCTTCGACCACTGCAGCATGCCGCCGAGGCTGTCGGACGGCACGGTCTGATCGACGGTGAGCCTGACCGAGTTCCTCGCCGGCGTCGTCGCCGGCACGGCGAGGAACGTGCTGTGGAACTCCGTGAAGTCCGCGAAGATCGTGGCCTGCAGGTCGCTCCCGTCCGAAAGAAGAATCCGCGTGCCGCCGCTCGTCGCCTTCCAGCGCGTATCGTTGACTTCATCGACCTTGCCGTTGCCGCGCTCCTCGCTGAAATACCCGCTCCGCGCGAACAGCTGGACGCCTGGCGTCGGGCTGTAGTTGAGTTTGACGTTGACGTTCTTGAATTGCACGTTGGCGTTGTTGTCGATAACGCCCCGCTCCCTCTCGACCACGTTCGGGAATCCCTCGGTATCGAAGAAGCTGCCTTCGACGGCGACGCCCACTTTGCCCCAGACATCAGAGCCGAAGAAATCGAGCTTTGGCGACTTGCAGCAATCGCCGTTCCATCCGCTCGGCCGGGTAAAACTGCCGTACTGCGCCTTGAGCTCGACGGTCCGCCGCGACGGCGGGCTGCTCACGATGTTGATCACGCCGCCCATCGCGTAGTTGCCATACAGACTCGAGCTCGATCCGTCGACCACCTCGATGCGATCCACGCTGTCCATCGGCACGCGCGTCCAGTAGACCCATCCGCCGAACGGATCGTTGAACGGCACGCCGTCCACCAGCACGAGCGTGCGGCTCACACCGCTCGGCCCGATGCCGCGCAGCGACACGCCCTGCGTCGTCGGATGCGAGGACAGGCTGCTCGAGCGGCGGAACAGACTGAAGGTCGGAATCCGGCGCAGCACATCGTCGGCGACGAGCGCCGGCGATGCCCTGATCTCGGCCGCATCCAGGATGCTCACGCTCGCGGGAATGTCGCCCAGCCGCTCCGCGCTGCGCGAGGGCGTCACGGTGATGGTTTCGAGGAGGCCCGCCGGCGCCAGCACGACGTCGATCGAACCGGACGCCGTGAACGGCTGCACGGATTCGGCGAAGCCGCCCGCCCGCACGATCAGCGTGGCCGAGCCCTCCGGCGTTTCCTCCAGGGTGAACCGGCCGTCCGGACCGGTCACCGTCTGCTCTTGAATGCCGGCAGATGTACGCACGATGACCGAGGCCCCGGCGATCGCACCGCCGGTGGAGTCCCTGACCACGCCGGTCACCGCGGCGGCAGCGAGCGTTACCGAAAGCAAGAGGGCGGACAGCATTCAAAGCGCTCCGTTTGTATCTGTCTGGCGAAGGGCCGCGAAAGGATTCAAAACGTGAGGATTATAGAACAAGCGTGGAGGCTGGGGTCAGAGTGGGGTCAGACCCCAGGTCTGCTCAAAATCGGAATGTCTGTCTCATGATAGAACACGCCTTTCGGCGCACCGGGCGTACAAATACGTGCAATTCCGTATACCTTCGCGCGGGTACAGAGTTTGCGCGTGGTTTTGCGGCACATTTATGAACAGCCTCTTCATGGCCGGGCGAGACCTGGTCCGTTCCGAGATCACCGCCCTCGGGGTCGACGGCCCATTCCGGCTCACCGTCAGCCACGGACGGGGCGCCATCGTCGAGTACTTCAACACAGCGAGGGCCGCTCTTGTTCGCGAGGCGGAGCTCGAAGAGCTCCTGATGTCCGCGCGGGGCGCGGTCCCCGCGGAGAAAGGAGTCGCGATATGAACCCGACACCGTCCAGACTCCTGATCATCGACGACGACGAGGCGGTGACGCAGACGTTCGCGGGCATTTTGCGCCTTGAAGGTCACGAAGTGCGGACCGCGCTCGACGCCGAGTCGGGCCTACAGCAGGCGGACATGCTCCACCCCGACGCGATCATCGTCGATCTCCGGATGCCGCTCATCAACGGGCTTGGGTTTCTGTACCGGTTGCGGTCGCGCGAGCAGTCCAAAGACACACCGGTGGCGATTGTCACGGCGGACTACAACCTCGACGAAAGCATTCCGAGAGAGCTTGCCGAGCTCGGCGCGCAGCTGCATTTCAAGCCGCTGTGGCTCGAAGACGTCGTTCTCCTCGCGCAGTCGCTGCTCGCCTCCCAGACGCGCGCGGCACGGCCGATGATTCAGCATTAGCCACGAAAACACGAAAGCACGAAAAAGACCTCGAGAACTGGTTCGAGGAGCTGAAGCGGCGCGTGCCGGTCAGGTAGGTCGGCTGCCGGCCGACCTACGCACTCGATTACTGAACCGCCTTGCCTTTCCAGAAGCTGTTGAGCAGCGCGGAACGTTCAGCCGCGACGTCCCGATGGCCGGCCGCGGCGTGAGCGCGCGCGGATCCGATCAACGAGCGCGCGCGGTTGGGCATTCGGAGCAGACTCGTGTCGAACGCCGTGGCCGCTTCGGCAGGCTTGCCGATCTGCAGCAGCACTTCGCCGAGCAGCTCATGCGACGGCTTCACGGGGTCGGCGGCGCCATTCGGTGGGCGCATGCTCTCTTCGATCGCCACCGCTTCCTCGAGCAGCCCGACGGCCGCGTCCTTCTGGCCCTTCGCAAGGGCCATCAGCGCCTTGAGCTCTCGATGCATGATTCGAACAGACTTGCCGGCATCGCTCCCACCCGGCGCCGGTGGCGGCGGCGCGCCGTGATCGGCATGGGCGCCGGCCGGTGTTTCGCCGGGCGCCGCGGCGGCCTTGGCCGCGAGCATCGCTTCCATCTTCTCAGCCGTCGCAAGGTCGCCCGTCCTGAGGGCGCTGATCCCGTTGGCCAGCACCGCCTCGTTCGAGGCGTTGTCCCGCGTCGGCTGCACCTTCCATTCTTCCGTTTCGACGATGTAGCGCGCCCGCTGAAGGGCCAGCGCGCTTATCGCGCGAGGGTGCTTCGTGGTTTCGGCCATCTGCGCGAAGAGATCCATCCTCGCGCGCGCGCCCGCATAGTCGCCAAGCTGCAGGAACCCGTACTGGCCCCAGTCGCCCGAATGCGCCATGTCGCCCGGCACGTCTCCCGGCTCCCAGAGATCCTTGGCGATCTGGAACGCGCGCACGTTCTGGTGCGCGACCTCGTTCCACATCCCGTGCTGAATGAAGATGTGGGTCGGCATGTGGACCGCGTGCGAGACCGCCGGCACGATCTCGGCGTACACACGCGCGGCTTCGAGCGCCAGCGGCGCGTGAATCGGATCGTCGAAGTTGTGAATGATGTAATGCGTGGCGCCGGGGTGCTTGGGGTTGCGTTTGAACACGTCCATCGCCAACGCGCCGGCCTTCATTTCGTAACGGAACGAATTGTCGTCGAGAGCCCTCGCGCCGCTCAACAACGCCAGCGCGTAGAACGTCGTCACTTCGTCGTCTTTTGGAAACTGTCTGTGGAGGCGGTCCATCGCGTTCATGTAGGCCACGCGGCGCTTCCGCCAGTCGCCTTCGCCCCACAAGGCCTCGACGGCGGCCAGGAAGCCTTTCTCCCGCGCCGTCGGCGCTTTCGCCAGACGCGCTTCCGTGTTGGGCCCGAGCCGGGCAAGGACCGCACGCGGATTGTCAGCGTCCTGCTCCGCGTTGAGCGGGTGGTTGTAGCAGAGCGTCTCGCCCCAGTAGGCCATGGCGAAGCCGGGCTGCGCCTGCTGCGCGAGCTTGAACTCCGCAATCGCCTGCTTCCAGCCGAAGCTGTGCAGGATGGCGACGGCGCGCAGGAAATGCTGCTGCGCGGCTGGTGAACCCGATGTCGGGAAGGACAGGGACCCGACGTTTTCCAATTGCGCGGACGCGGGAGCGACGAGCGCGAAGACCGCCAGCGCGCACACTCGGACCGCGCGCCAGCGCATGACTGCGGATAGAGAGAGATGACGCATGGAGCCTCCTTTAATCGGGACACCAGTCACGGTGAGACCCGGCTGCAACGTTGTCACGTGTACTCGGATTGGCAATTGTTTACCGCCTTCGATCCAATGAGCGGTAAACAATTACTAGTAACTGTTTACAGTATGGTCCCAGTCGTCGGTAAACAGTCACTCGGATTGTAGCGCGTCAGTAAAAGTCGTGCGCGTCAAAGTTCACGTCGAGCCCGCGCATCCCGAACACGGCCTCGGCGCGCACCGAGGTGACGCCTTCCTGGTTCTGCAGCACGCCTTCGACGATCAAGAACGGCTCTTCGACAATCACCAGCCGATCGCGCGTGAACAAATCCGGTCGTACGATGATGTTGGCAATGCCGGTCTCGTCTTCGAGCGTGAGGAAGACAAAGCCCTTGGCCGTGCCGGGGCGCTGCCGCGTGATGACCATGCCGGCCACGCGCACGCGGCGGCCCTGCCGCACGGTGCGAAGGTCGATCGCGCGCAGCACGCCGCGCATGGCGAGCTCGTCGCGGCGGAGCGCCATCGGATGGCGGCCGACCGAGAGGCCCGTGCCGGCGAAGTCGGCGACGAGGCGCTCGGCTTCGGTCATGGGGCGTAATGGACAGGGGCTCGAAGATCGGGACTCGGGACTCGGGGCTCGAGGCTCGGGGTTCGGGGCTGGAGGCTGGAGGCTGGAAGAGCGCTCGACGTCCGTCACGACATTCAACGCAGAGCTCGCAGAGATCGCAGAGGGTTCTTTTTCTAAAAAGATCTCTGCGTCCTCTGCGGTCTCTGCGTTGATCGTCGTGTAAAGTTCGCCAGACGGCCGCACGGCGCGCTCGGCCTGCCACAG
>Ga0209343_10002278_pt1 | contig 24934 bp, 23 predicted proteins | sample RifCSPlowO2_02_FD_184026 | JGI IMG/M metagenome (GOLD analysis project Ga0209343, IMG submission 184026) | Groundwater microbial communities from Rifle, Colorado - Rifle CSP2_plank lowO2_0.2 (SPAdes) (version 2) | ecosystem: Environmental > Aquatic > Deep subsurface > Groundwater | place... | reverse complement strand
TAGAAGTGGGGACATTAGTGACGTCTAACCCCGCAATGGACAGCGACACTTATTCACCGCCGCTACGCGCGCCGATCAGTGCGCGTCATTGCGAACGTTAAATTTCGGGTTCGTTCCCGCGCGTTGAACGGCGATCAGTTCGTCCGTTCGAACGCGGCAGCCTCTGGACTGCAACGGCAAGTTTCAAACGACTTCGCGTCGGCCGCCAGCGCGCCTGCACGGTCGCATCCCCGACAATTCCGGGGCCCCTGCTCCGCGTTCCGGCGCGCGCCAAACCGGCGCGAAGCGTCCGGATTTAACCCAATTTCTTCCTTAGCCGCTCCATGTACTTGTCGAGATCGATCACGAAGCGCTCGTGCTCGGCTTCGCCCACCTGCTCGACGTCGTCGTGGACTTTCACCTTGAACATGAGCTTGCGCCGGTCGATCGCGACCAACTCGGCCTCGGCGCGAACCTTCTTGCCCATCGGCGTCGGCGCCATGTGGCGGATCGTGACCAGGGTCCCGACTTGCCCCTGGCCGGGCTTGAGGTGAGGCGCGGCAAGCGCCTGCGCCGTCATCTCCACGAATTGCGTCATCGACGGCGTGGAAAACACCCGGTAATCGCCGCGCCGGGTGGTGTGCTTCTCCTCGACGGTCATTTCCTGAACGTGCTTCATCCCCACTTTCAGCGTTTCCATTCCTCTCCCCCTACCAGGCCGACTGAAGGATCTCGCCCAGCAGCTCGCGCTCGCGGACGAATTCGCGCTTCGGGTCGGCGTTGAAATTCCTGAGCGACAGATCGAGCACCTGCGGCAGCTTTCCACGCTCGATGCCGAGTTCCGAAAGGTGCGTGGGCATGCCGAGCGAGCGAAAGACTTCGTCCATTCTTTCCGCGATGCGCCGCGGCGCTTCGACGGGGCTCGTCGCCCCAAGGCCGAGGCCGGCCGCGATGCGCGCCATCGCCTCCGGGTCGCGGCTGCCGAGGCGCCGCAACACGGTGCCCATCACGGCGCTGTAGCCCTCGCCCTGGCCCACGTTCGGGCAGGCGCTGATCAGGGCGGACGAGAACGCGTAGGCAACGCGCAGCGCCCAGTGGCGCGCGAACTGGACGCCGCCGTCGTCGGCTTCCCGGTTCTGCAGCAGCGTCGCCGCGCACAAATCGAAGCGGGGAGCGGGATCCGCCGCATCCGAGATGCTCGGCAGCGCCCCGGCGGCGAGGCGATACGACTGCAGCCGGTCGCCTTCCACCAGCGGATTGTCGTCGGTTGCCCCGAGGTTCATCACCGCGCGGCACCAGATCGTCGCGGCGCCGGTGCGGATCAGGCTCACCGGCGCGGTGAGCAGCGCATCGGCGTCCCAGAAAATCGCGGCCGGGCGCGTCTTGGGATCGAAGAATTCCATGCCGCGCGCGGTCGCATCGTCCCTCATGCGCGAGCCCGCGCGGTTCTGGGCGGTGGTGGGCGCGGTGAGCACGTTGATGATCGGGAGCTTCGGCTCCATGAGCTTGGGGCTGATCGCCGGACCGCGCTCCGGGTACTGCGTGACGAGCTGCTCGATCGGCCGCTGTTCGGCCAGCAGGATCGTCACGATGCGCGCCCCCTGGATCACGCTCCCCGCCCCGACGCCGATCACGAGATCCGCCCCCGCGGCGCGCGCCGCCTCGGTCGCCCGGACCACCGAGGAGCGCGAGGTGTCCTTGTCGATTTCGTCGAACACGCCGGCCAGCCGCTCCCCGAGCAACTGCCGCATGCGCGAGATCAGCGGCGTCTTGCGCGACACCGTGCGCCCGCACACGATGAATGCGCGCCGCGAGCGGTTCCGCGCCGCCTCTTCCGGCAGCTTCTCGAGTGCGTCCTTACCGCTATAGAGCCGGAACGGATAGCCCGTCGCGCGAAACTCATACTTATAAGAAGCGGTTTTCGGCTGTTCTCCACTCATCACTCATCACCCATCACCCATCACTCGTCACCCGCTGGCCTGGAATGAACGAATCGTTCATGAAAGGCCAGCGCAGCCAGCGCGCAGCCGGCATTCGCCATCTCATCGTACACCGGGATGCCGAGCGCGGCAGCCCGGGCGCGGAAATCCCGCTTGCGCTGCTCCAGCACCGGCTCGCCGTCGGACCGCAGCACCAGCACGAAATGCGACTGCCCGGGGTAGCGCGCCTGCACGCGCAGCGCCGCCTGCACCAGGTTATCGAGGATCTCGGGCCGGGTGCGGCCCGCGAACGCCGACATATTGAGGTGCATCACCAGCGCCTCCGGCTCGCCGGTGGCGTAGATCGCCTCCAGTATCTTCTCGGCAACGCGGCCGTCCTCCTGTTGCAGCGTTCCCACCGGCGCGTCCACCGGGTTGGTGATGCTGGTGCCGGGCGGCAGCTTCAGCGCCGCGAGCGCCTCCACGGTTTCGCGCCCGAACGGCCGGACGTCGAGGTTGAGGCGCGCGAAGTAATCGGTGGCGAGCACGCTCGCGCCGCCGCCGTTGCCGAACAGGACGATCCGCCGCCCCGGCGGGCTCGACCGCGGCGCCAGCGCCTGAAACACGAGCAGCGTGTCGATGAACTCATCGAGCGTCTCCGCCATCACGCAGCCGGTCTGCCTCGAGAGCGCCACCCACGCGCGGTCATCGCCCGCGAGCGAGCCGGTGTGCGAAACCGCCGCCGCCCGGCCCTGCGCGGTGCGGCCGCCCTTGAGGATCACCACCGGCTTCGCCGCGCGCGCGTCGCGCAGCAGCTCGAACAGCTTGCGCCCGTCCTTCGCGGTCTCGATGTAGAGGCCGACCACCTTCGTCTGCGGATCGGCAAAGTAGAACTCGATGAGGTCGTTGGGCGTCACGTCGGCGCAGTTGCCGACGGTGATGAGCCCCGAGAACTTGAGCCCGCGCGCGAGCCCGCGCCGGATGATGTCGGTGCCGAGGCCGCCGCTCTGCGAAACGATGCCGACCGTGCCCACTTCCTCGGGCCCGATCTCGGTGAAGGTGACGCGCCCGCGTGGCGTGTAGATCCCGAGGCAGTTGGGACCGATCAACCGCATGGCGCCGGCACGCGCGGCGGCCGCCAGCACTTCCTGCAGTTCCCTGCCCTCGTCCACTTCGCCGAATCCGCTCGAGATCACCTGGGCGAAGCGCACGCGGCCCCTCGCCTCCAGCAGCAACGGCGCCACTTGTGCCGCGGCGATGGCGATATAGGCATAGTCCACCGGTTGCGGCGTGTCTCCCAACGAGCGGTAGGCCGGCAGCCCGTCGATTTCCTTCGCCGTGGGATGGATCGGGTAAACCTCGCCCGCGTAGCCGAACTCCCGTATCCGGCGGATGAAGATATTGGGCAGCGCCGCCCCCTTGGTGGAAGCGCCGACCACGGCAACGGTCTTCGGCTCGAACAGCGGCCGGAATCGCTCGATCACGCTGTCGCTGCTCTCGCGGGTGGTTCGTGGTTCGTGGATCGTGGATGGTGCGACACGCGTCAGTATGAACCGCGCGTCCACGGCGACCGCTCCGTGCTCCGAAACGATCAACGGATTGATGTCGGCTTCCGCGATGTCCGGCGCATGCGTCATCAGCAAGCCGCCCTCGCCGCCGACCTTGAGCAGCGCGTCGACGATGGCCTCGCGCGAGGCCGGCTTGCGCCCACGCGTACCGCGAAGCAGCGCGGCTCCCTTGAGTTCATCGAGCATTTCACCGGCGTCTACGCGCGTGATCGGGCAAATGCGAAACGAGACATCGGCCAGCACTTCGACAAAGACGCCGCCCAGCCCCACCATCACGAGCGGCCCGAACTGCGGGTCGTTCAGACCGCCGATCACGACCTCCTGCCCTGCCGGCGCCATTTCCTCGAGCAGAAAGCCGTCGATGCGCGCGCTCTCGATCGCGGGCAGCTTCATCATCGCGCGCACGGATTCCTCGACTTCGCCAGCGTTCTTGAGCCCGACTCTCACGCCGCCCGCGTCGCTCTTGTGCAGGATGTCGGGCGAGACGACCTTCAGCGCCAAAGGTGCCTTGAGCTTTTCACAGGCCGCAGCCGCTTCGGCCGCGCCCTGGATCAACAGAGACTTCGGGACGGTCAGGCCGAAGCCCGCCAGGAGCGCTTTGCCCGCGAGCTCGTCGAGCGCGGCGCGGCGCGCAGCGCGCGCCCGGGCGATGAGTTCGGCGCCGGCGCTCACGCGGCCACCTCCGCTGCTCATGCGGCCTGCTTCCGCGCGAGGACTTCGGCGATGAGCCCGGTATGCACGTGCCCGGAGCGAAACGCCTCCGAGCGCAGCACCGCCAGCACCGCCGGGATGTTGACCTTCGGACCCTGGATGTCGAACGCCTCGAGCGCTTCGACCAGGCGGTCGATGGCCCGGTCCCGCGTCTGCGCGTGGACGATCACCTTGGCGATCATGGGGTCGTAGTGCGGCGTGACGTCGCGCCCTTCGGCATAGCCGGTCTCCACGCGCACTGACTTGTCCTGCGGCGGGCGGAACACCTTGAGCCGGCCGGGAGACGGGAAGAAGTTCTTCGGGTCCTCGGCATAGACCCGCGCCTGGATCGAGTGGCCGGCGATCCCGATGCGCTTCGGCAATATGCCTGCGAGCGGCTCGCCGGCCGCGGAGCGGATCTGCGCCTGCACCAGGTCCACGCCGGTCACTTCCTCGGTCACGCCGTGCTCGACCTGCAGCCGCGTGTTCATCTCCAGGAAGCTGAACGCGCCATCGGCGCCGAGCAGCATCTCCACCGTGCCGATGTTGTCGTAGCCGATCCCGCGCATGATCGTGGCGATCCGCTCCGCCATCGCATCGGCCTTCTCGCGCGGCACCGCCGGCGCCGGCGCCTCCTCGATCACCTTCTGATTGCGCCGCTGCGTCGAGCAATCGCGCTCGAACAGGTGCGCCACGCCGCCGTGCGCGTCGCCCAGCACCTGGAACTCGACGTGGCGAGGGCGCTCGATCAGCCGCTCGAGATAGACCTCGGCATTGCCGAAGCCGCGCTCCGCCATCGAGCGCGAGCGCTCCACCGCGGCGATGAGCCCCGCTTCGTCCTGCGCCGGCAGCATGCCGATCCCGCCCCCGCCGCCCGCGGGCTTGACCAGCAGCGGGAAGCCGATCGCCCGGGCCGCGGCGAGCGTGGCGTCCCGGTCGGCCGACAGCACGCCCGAGCCGGTCGACATCGGCATGCCGTGGCTTGCGGCCAGCTCGCGCGCGCGCGTCTTGTGCCCCATGGCCTCGATCCAGCGCGGCGAAGGCCCGATGAAGCGCGCGCCGCCTTGGGTCACTTTCTGCGCGAAGGCCGCGTTTTCCGACAGAAAGCCGTAGCCGGGATGCAGCCCGTCGGCGTGCGACTTGCGCACGACCTCGAGCAAGATATCCACATTGAGGTAGCTCTCGCGCGCCGGCGCGGGGCCGATCGCGTAGGTCTCGCCCGCCATCTCCAGGTACGGCGCCCCGGCGTCGGCTTCGGAATAGACGGCAACGGAATGGATGCCCATCTCCCCCAGCGCCCGCAGCACCCGTGACGCCACGGCCCCGCGGTTGGCCACTAACACCTTGTTAAACATTGGAAATTTCAGTAGCTGGTGGGCCAGCTCCGCATCAGGTGCTGCCCCACGCCCTTCGTCGCGCGCAGCTTGTAGACCTCCAGCATGCGGATGAGATAGTCGCGGGTGTCCTCCGGCCGGATCACGTCCTGCGCCGCGTAGACCTCGGCCAGCCCCCAGACGTCCGCGCCCTTCCGGATCTGCGCGAATTTTTCCTCGAACCCGGGCTCGCCCGCCCCCACGCCGTGCACGATCCTGGTCGCGAATTCGGGGCTCATGAAGCTCACCTCCGCGGTCGGCCACGCCGCGACGTCGTCCGAATGGCGTCCCCCGCCCATGCACACGTAGGCGCGCCCGTAGCTCTTGCGGATGATCACGGACAGCCGCGGCACGGTGAGGAGCGTCATTGCGTTCATGAAGTTCATGATCTTGCCCGGCGCGCCCGCACGCTCGGCCTCGGTGCCGATCTGGAATCCCGGGGTGTCCACCAGCAGCACGATCGGGACGTTGAAAGAGTCGCAGAGCACGAGGAAGTCCACGATCTTGCGGCAGGCGTCGGCGTCGAGCGCGCCGCCGCGATGCAGCGGATTGTTGGCGACGATGCCGACGCTCCTGCCGCCGAGCCGCGCCAGCCCGACGACCGCGCTCTTGCCGAAGCGCGGCTTGATCTCGAACAGCGTGTCCTGGTCCACGACCGCGCGGATGATCCGCTTCATGTCGTAGACCTGGGTGCGGCTCTCGGGCAGTACCGCGAATACCTTGTCCATGTCCGCGCCCGAGCCGGCCGCTACCGGCGCATCGGGCGGCGCTTCCAGGTGATGGCCCGGCAGGTACGAGAGGAAGCGCTTGATCGCATCGAACACTTCCTCTTCCTTGTCGACCACCTGGTCCACGAGGCCCGTCACCTCGGCGTGCAGCCGCCAGCCGCCGAGATCATCGGCAGACACCTTTTCCCCGAGCGCCATCGACACGAGCCGCGGGCTCGACACCGCCACGATCGCGCCTTTCTGCATCACCGAGAAATCGGCCTGGCAGGTGAGCCAAGTCGAGGAGCCGAACGAGGGGCCGAGCGCGGCCGCGCACAGGGGCGTCTCGCGCAGGCGCCGGAATTGCGTGATGTCGTTGCCCAGCAGCTGACCCATGCCGCGCGAGCCCATCGCGTCCGGCAACCGCGCGCCGGTCGATTCGCCGATCACCACGAGCGGCATGCCGCGCTCGGTGGCGGCGCGCTTCATGTGCGCGATCTTCTTGCTGTTGGTGGCGCTGGTGGAGGCGCCCTTCACCGTGAAATCGTTGACGACGATGCAGACGTCGCGCCCGTTGATCTTCGCGTAGCCGGCGAGCTTGCCGTCGGTCTGCGTCTCGTCGGCCTGCTCCGGATAGACGCCGGAAGCGCCAAACAGGCCGGACTCGATGAACGTGTCATCGTCCACCAGGTAGGCGATCCGCTCGCGCGCGTTCCACACGCCGGCGGCCTTCCGCTTTGCGTACTTTTCCGCGCCCCCGCCGGCGAGCGCTTTCGCCCGCCGTGCCTCGAATTCCGCCAATAAAGTCTCGTATGCCATCGCTTTCCTTTTTCGAGCGGGTTCTGGTGCGATTTTCCCTATGAAAACGCCCTTGTTAGTAGGCGCTCACTTTTCGGCTGTTTTGGGCCTCAAATCCCTTCATTCCCGCGCTCATGGCCGTACCCCCGCCCGTGCCTTGGGGCCAAGGCGCGTCCGCATCCCCGGCCACGCCGCTTCGAGAAAGCGGCACAGGTAGGGGCGCGTCTCGCGCGGGTCGATCAGGTCCTCCACCGCGAACGCCTCGGCGGTGCGAAATGGCGAGGCATAGGCACGGATTTCCTGCTCGATCTCGCGCTCGCGCTGCGCCGGGTCTGCCGCGGAATCGATCTCGCGCCGGAACGCCGCTTTCACGCCGCCTTCGATCGGCAAGGATCCCCATTCCGCGGACGGCCACGCGATCTTGAAATTGAGTCCCGCGCGGTCCACGGTGCTGCCGCCGGCCATACCGTAGCACTTGCGCACCACCACCGTATAGACCGGAACCGTGAGCTGCATGTTGAGAAAGCGACCTTGCATGCCGATGCGCAGCATCCCCGCCGCTTCCGATTCCAGCCCGATCTGGAAACCCGGCACGTCCACCAGGAACACCAGCGGGATGTTGAACGTGTCGCACAGCTCGGTGAAGTGCGTCTGCTTGCGCGCGGCTTTCACGTCCACCACGCCGCCGTGCATCGGGTTGTAGGCGATCACGCCCACCACTTTGCCGCCAAGCCGCGCGAGGCACGTGATCGCCGCGCGGCCGAAGGTCGGCTGAATTTCGAAAACCGAATCGCGGTCCACCACCATCGCGATGAGCTTGCGCATGTCGTACGGCTGGCGCGGCGCGCGCGGCACGATATCGGCGAGCGCGTCTTCGCGACGGTCCGGGGGGTCGTCGCAGGTGATTTCGGGCGGCAGTTCCCAAACGTTGGCCGGCAGGTACGACAGGAAGCGCCGGATCTGCCGCAGGCAGTCTTCCTCGTTCTCGGCCGCGTTGTCGATGGTGCCCGCGGTGTCCACCGCCATTTGCGCGCCGCCGAGTTCTTCCTTCGCGAGCTTCTTTCCGTACGCGCGCTCCACCACCGGCGGTCCCGCGGCAAAGATCTGGCTGGTGCCCTTCACCATGATGGTCCAGTGCGAGAGGATCGCGCGTCCCGACGGTCCGCCCGCCGCGGCGCCCATCACGGCGCTCACCACCGGCACGATGCCGAGCAATTCGACGGAGCGCTCGAAGCCGTCCGGTCCGGAGCCGGGGAACGTGCTGTAGCCGCGCCGCTCGATGGATTCGACGCTGCCGCCAACACCGTCGATCAGGTTCACCAGCGGAATGCGATAACGCGCGGCGAGGTCTTCGATGAATCCGCCCTGCCCGCCTTTGCGCCGCCCGCTGCCGGAACCCGAGCCGCCCTTGATGGTGTAGTCCTCCCCGCCCACCGCCACGGGCCGGCCGGCTATCCTGCCGATGCCCGCCACGTACGGATGGGGCACGAATGACGTGAGCTGCCCGCTGTCGTTGTACTGCGCCTGGCCCGCGAGCTTGCCGACCTCCTGGAAGCTGCCGGGATCGAGCAGATGCCCGATGCGCTCGCGTACGGTGAGCTTGCCGTCAGCGTGGTGTCGCGCGACGGCGTCCGTCCCGCCGCACTGCTCCGCAAGGCGGCGGCGCCGGTGGATCTCCTCGATTTCCGCTGACCAGCTCATGGGCTCCTTACTTACAGAAGTCCTGCCATTCCGCAACTAATTGATCTTTATGCTCTATGTTAGTGGATATCTATTTTGTTGTCAATAAGATTGTTGACAATACTACACGCACAGCCTATCTTGCTCCCAGCGATTCCCGACGGACAGGAGCAGCGCATGACCGCAGGCGCGGGGCTGGCAAGGCAGGCAATCGGCGCGTCTCCAGGCGCACCGCTGACGCTGTCGTTGCCCGAGCAGATCGCCGCGCGGCTTTCCGAGCGCATCATCGCCGGCACCTACGCGCCGGGCCGGCGCGTGATGGAGCAGGCGGTGTCCGCGGAGTTCGGCGTCTCGCGCGGCCCCGTGCGCGAAGCCCTGCGGCTGCTGGAGAAGGACGGCCTGGTCACCATACTCCCGCGGCGCGGCGCGCAGGTCACCCGGCTCTCGATCGCCGAGGTGCGCGAGATCTTCGACATCCGCGCGGCGCTGAACGGGCTGCGCGACCGGCAAATCGCCGAGGACCCGGATCGCGGCCGCCTGCTGCCAATGCTGGAAGACAACGTCGCGCGGCTCGCGGGGCTGGCGCGCGATCCCGGAGAAGGGGACGAATACATCGAGACCGTTTTCGAATTGAACCGCCTGTTGAACGACGCGACACCGAACCGCAGGTTGCGCGCGATCCTGTCGTCGCTCGCGCTGCAGACGCTGCGCTATTCCCGTCTCGGCCTCGCGACGGTGGGACGCCGGCAACAGTCGGCCGGCAACTGGCAGCGGCTGGTGAAAGCGGTGCGGGAGGGCGACGGGCTGGAAGCGCAGCGCGCGGCGGAGCAGCGGGTGCTGGATTCGCGCGATGCCGCTATCAGGGAACTTGAAAAAACCTAACCCGTCCTCATCCCTCCAGGACGGCGACGACCTGGCCTTCCGCCACCGGGTCCTTTTCCTGCACCAGGATCTCCTTCACGGTGCCGGGGTCCTCGGTCAGCACCGGGATCTCCATTTTCATCGATTCGATCACGATGAGCGTGTCGCCGGACTCGACCCGGTCGCCCGGCTTGGACTTCACCTTCCACACCGTGCCGGTGATCTCGGACTTGATTTCGATGCGCGCCATGGCTGTGCCCCGAAAAGCGTGCTGGTGCCGCTGAAAACGCCGCGGCGAGTATATCAGGTTGTCTACCGCCCGGCTGCTGCGTAACATTACGCGCTGCGATGGTTGAGCAGGTTTCCATGAGCGATCCGGCCCGCATCCCCGATTTGCGGGACGCCGCACTCGAGCTCGAGGGGCGCGTCGCCCTGCTCACGCTCAAGCGCGACGACAAGCGCAACGCGTTGACCGGGACCGCGCTCGTGGACGACATTTGCGCCACGCTCGAATGGGTCAATGCCACCGCGGAGGTTTCGGCGTTGATCCTGACCGGCGCCGGGTCGGCGTTCTCGGCGGGCGGCGACATCAAGACCATGCGCAGCCGCGCCATGGCTTCCACCGCCGCGGAGATGGAACGCTACTACCGGCACGGCATCCAGCGCATTCCGCGCGCGATGAAGGCGGTCGAGGTCCCGGTCATCGCGGCGGTGAACGGTCCGGCGATCGGCGCCGGATTCGATCTCGCCAACATGTGCGACATCCGCATCGGCTCCACGAACGCGCAGTTCGGAGAGACCTTCGTCAACCTCGGCCTCATGTCGGGCGACGGCGGCGCGTGGTTCCTGCAGCGCGTGGTCGGCGTCCAGCGCGCGGCCGAGCTCACGTTCACCGGGCGCATCGTCAAGGCCGAGGAGGCGAGGGCGCTCGGCATCCTGCTGGAAGTGACCGAGCCCGAGCGGCTGTTGCCGCGCGCGCGGGAAATCGGCGCCCAGATCGCCGCCAAGCCGCCGCTCGCCGTGCGCTACGCGAAGCGCACGCTGAGGCTCGCGCAATTCCAGAGCGTCGACGAGCATCTCGAAGCCTGCGCCTCGTTTCAGGGGGCATTGCAGAAGACCGACGACCACCTCGAGGCCGTGACGGCATTCATCGAGAAGCGCAGAGGCAGCTTCAAGGGTAGATGATGCCGCGATTCGTCGTCCTGCTGCTGTTCCTGGCCGCGGCGCTATGCTCCCCGCCGTCATACTCCCAGGAGGAACGCCGGCTCGCGCCGGTCGACGAGGCGGAATCCGACGGCACCTGGATCAGTTTTCGGGCGCAACTCCTCGCCGCGGTGGCGAAGCGCGACCTGGAATACGTGCTGGGCGTGATCGACCGCGGCGTGCGCAACGGCTCCGATTCGCCGCGCGGCGTCGAGGAATTCCGCGAGCAGTGGCAACTCGACGCCCCGGACAGCACGTTCTGGCGCGAGCTGTCGGCTGCGCTGGCCCTGGGCAGCGCCTGGCTCGCGCGCGACGACCAGCCGCGCGAGCTGTGCGCGCCGTACCTGCTGGGGAAGTGGCCGCGGGACATGGACCCGCTCGCGAACGGCGTCGTCACCGTCCGCGAAGCTCCGGTGAAATCCGCCCCGTCGGCAAAAGCGAATGCGCTCCTGACGCTCGCGCACGTCGTCGTTCCGGTTGCGGATTGGGAAGTCGACGACAGCGATGCCGCCTCGAAGCAGAAGTGGGTCAAGATCCGCCTCAAGGACCGGGACGGCTACGTGGCCGAAGAGCAGATGCGCAGCCCGATCGAGCACGCCGCGTGCTTCGTCAAGACGGACGACGGCTGGCGCCTGACTGTCTTCGGCCCTGCGGGCCGGGACTGACTTCATTCCTCGATTTCCCGCTGAGATCGCTCGTTGCCATCGTCCTCGTCATGACCGCTGCGACCGGGCATGCCCTTGATATTCAGGGCCACCGCGGCGCGCGCGGGCTCGCGCCGGAAAACACGCTGCCCGCGTTCGCCCGTGCGCTCGGCATCGGCGTCACCACCCTGGAGATGGACTGCGCCATCACCCGGGACGGCGTGGTGGTGGTGAGCCACGATGCGGCGCTCAACCCCGACATCACACGCGGGCCCGACGGCAAGTGGCTGGAGCAGGCCGGTCCCGCGATCCGGAACCTGGCGTTCAAGGAGCTGCAACGCTACGACGTCGGCCGGCTCAACCCCGCGAATGCCTACGCGAAGCGCTGGCCGGAGCAAAAACCCGTGGATGGCACGCCCATCCCGCGCCTCGCCGACGTGTTCGCGCTGGTGCGCAAAAGCGGCAACGAGACGGTGCGCTTCAATATCGAGACCAAGCTCTCGCCAGTTGAGCCGAATCAGACGGTCGGACCCGAGGATTTCGCGCGCAAGCTGGTGGGAGCGATACGCGAGGGCGGCATGGTCCGCCGCGCGATCATACAGTCGTTCGACTGGCGCACGCTCGCGATCGTGCAGAAGGAGGCGCCCGAGATCGCGACCGTCTATCTCACGGTGCAGAAAGGTTTCATGGACAGCATCCAGGCGGACAAGGACGGATCGCCCTGGACCGCCGGCGTCAAATTCCGCGACCACGGCTCGGTGCCGCGCATGGTGAAGGCCGCGGGCGGGGCAGTGTGGTCGCCGTACTACGCCGAGATCACGCGCGAGCAGGTAAAGGAGGCGCAGTCGCTGGGATTGAGGGTCGTGGTGTGGACGGTGAACGAGCCCGCCGACATGCGCCGCATGATCGAGTGGGGCGTGGACGGCGTGATCAGCGACCGCCCCGACCTCCTGCGCAAGACTGCCGGCGAGATGGGCGTCAGCCTCCCTCGCGCTACGCCTGTAAGGCCGTAAGTTCACGCACAGTTTCGCTGGCTCGCTGAAGGCATCGCGGTATTCCCGAACGCTCATCCCTCATTGATTACCAAGGGCACACCGGTGATCGCAAGATGGAAATCAGTGGACCAGCATATCTTGATCCGCTGCGCGTCCGTGACGTGAAGGCCGACGGCATCTGTCATCGTAAGATCCTGGTCCGAGAACCGACGGAGCAGCTCGGTCGCCGCGGCCTGTTCCTTGGGTCCAACAGGCGCCACGGTCAACGGTGTCAAGTCCTCGATCATGGCCAGGAACTTGAGCGCCCGCGTCCGGTCGTAGCGGCGTAGAAACCAGGCGTGCCCTTCGGCCACGACCAGGGTCGTGGTCAGCAATGACGGCGGCTCGGCAAATAGGCGCCGGAAAGTGGGGTGATATGTGTCGGACCGATCCGCGAAGGCGATCAGCGCTGAGGTATCGACATAGGCCTCAGTCTTTCCGGCCATAGACCACGTCGTCGATGTGCCGGCTCGACGCGGGATCGCCGGTTTCCACCATCCCGGCGTAGCGCATCCACGGCTTGGTATCGTTCACGGGCAGTGCGGTCCGAAGAGAACGTCGAAGCAGTTCGGCCAAGGAAATTCCCAGGCGTGCTGCCTCGCGCTTCGCCGCAACGTACTCGTCCTTGGTCAGGCTGATCTGGGTTCGTATCATGATAACAGTTTACGCCAAGCTGTTATCATCGGCAATCCCCCGTGCCAAGGCGGCCGATAAGGTGGGCGCCGAGCTCGTTACGACGACTGTCACCCCTTAGAGCGGAGTTTTCTCGTCACTTCGTCACTGCATCACTTCGTCACTGGGTTCAGTAGCTGGTCGGCCAGTTCGCCAGCTTGTGCTCGCCGACGCCGTTTTTCAGGCGCTTACGGTGGACCTGGAGCATACGGATAAGGAAATCGCGCGTATCACGCGGGTCGATGACGTGCTGCGCCTCGTAGAGGCGCGCGAGCTCCCACGGCGTGGTGTCGCGCTCGACTTCCGCGACGAGCTGCTTGAAGCGCTCCGGGTCGTCCTGCTCCTTGACGCCATACAGGACGTTGACCGAGGCCCGCGGGTCCATGAACCCGAGGTCGGCGGAGGGCCAGCACGCCAGCTCGTCGGTGTTGCGGCCGCCGCCCATGTTGATGTAGGCCTGGCCGTAGCTCTTGCGCGTGATGACGGTGATGCGCGGCACCGTCACGAGCGAGAGCGCGTTCATCCAGTTGATGACCTTGCCCGGCATGCCGCGCAGTTCCCCTTCGACGCCGATCAGGAAACCCGGCACGTCGACCAGGAACACGATCGGGATGTTGAAGGAATCGCACAGCACCATGAAGCTCGTCGCCTTCTGGCAGGCGTCGGCGTCGAGCGCGCCGCCCTTGTAGAGCGGGTTGTTGGCGATAAATCCGACGCTTTTTCCCTCGAGGCGCGCGAGCACGGTCGCAACCGATCGTCCGAAGCGCTCCTTCAGCTCGAAGCTTGAACCGGTGTCCACGACCGCCGCGATCACCTTGCGCACGTCGTAGACCTTGTTGCGGGCTTCGGGGACTATGTCCAGCATTTTCCGGCACGCCTCGCCGGAACCCGGCGGCACCGCGTGGACGGGCGGCGCTTCCATGGCATGCGCCGGCATGTAGGAGAGAAATTTCTTCACCGCGTCGAGCACTTGCCCGTCCGTATCCACCGCCAGGTCGGCGAGCCCCGAGACACCGGTCAGGAGCTTCCAGCCGCCCAGTTCCTCGGGGTCCACCGGCTTGCCGATGGCGATCGAGGTGACGTTGGGGCTCGCGATCGCCATCACCGAGCCCTTGCGCATCACGACGAAATCCGACATCGCGGCGTACCACGTCGAGGAGCCGTAGCACTGGCCCATCAGCGTCGCCACCCACGGCGACTCGCGCAGGCGCTGGTACTCGGCCGGGTCCTGCGCGATGATGGCGCGGCCCGCCGCGCCCATGCGGTCGGGCATGCGCGCGCCGGAGGATTCGCCGAGGAAGACCAGCGGCATGCCGTAGCGGCACGCGGCGGCCTTCACGTGGCGGATCTTCTTCATGTTGATGACGCTGGAAGATGCGCCGAGCACGGTGAAGTCGTTGGAAACGATCGCAACCTCGCGCCCGCCGATGCGGGCGAAGCCCGCCACCTTGCCGTCGGCCGGCGTCTTGTGCCGCACCTCCGGGCGGATCGCGCGCGCGTGACGGCCCGATTCGGCGAAGCTGCCGGGGTCCACCAGGGTGTCGATGCGCTCGCGGGCGTTCAGCACGCCCTGCGCCCGTCGCTGCGCGAGCTTTTCCGGCCCGCCCATCGCCAGCGCCTCGGCGTTCTTCTCTTCCAGCTGCTTCAGCACGTCCCTGGCTGACATATGCATTTCATCCCGTCACGCTTCAATCGTCACGCATTATCCGCTTTCTTGCGCAATCCCGGCGCAATCACGACCGCCAGCACGAACAGCGTCGCGATCATGAAGGTCAGGCTGATCGGGCGCGTGAAGAACACGGTCGGGTCGCCGCGCGAGAGCAGCAGCGCGCGCCGCAGGTTCTCCTCCAGCAGCGGCCCCAGCACGTAGCCCAGGATCAGCGGCGCGGGCTCGCACTCGAGCTTGGCGAGCACGTAGCCGAGCACGCCGACGGCCGCGCAGAGATAGACGTCTCCGGGGTTGTTGCTCACGCTGAAATTGCCGATGCAGCAGAACATGATGATCGAGGGGAACAGCCAGCGATACGGGGCCCGCAGCAGGCTCACCCACAGCCCGATCAGCGGCAGGTTGAGGATGACGAGCATCAGGTTGCCGATCCACATGCTGGCGATGAGGCCCCAGAACAGCTCGGGCCTGGTGAGCATGACCTGCGGGCCGGGCTCGATGCCCTGCATCGTCATCGCCGCGAGCAGCAGGGCCATCGTCGCGCTGGCCGGCAGGCCAAGCGTGAGCATCGGGATGAAGTTGGTCTGGGCGGCAGCGTTGTTGGCCGCCTCCGGCGCGGCGACGCCCTCGATCGCGCCCCTGCCGAAGCGCGCCGGGTCGCGGGCGAGCTTTTTCTCCAGCAGGTAGGTCGCGAACGAGGACAGGGCCGGCCCGGTCCCCGGCAGCACGCCGAAGAAGGACCCTACGGCCGTGCCGCGCACGATAGGCCACGCCGAGTCCTTGAGGTCGCCGCGGGTCGGCATCAGGTTGGTGATCTTGCCGGTATACACTTCGCGAGGGTCCTTCCGTTCGAGGTTCACCACGATCTCCGCCACCGCGAACAGCCCCACGGCGATCACCGTGAAGCCGATGCCGTCGACCAGCTCGGGGACGCCGAAGGTGTAGCGCTGCATGCCGGAATTGACGTCGACGCCGACGATCCCGATCATCAGCCCCAGCACCACCATGGCGAGCCCCTTGAGCACGTCGCCCCCGCTGATCACGGCGGAGGCCACCAGCGCCATCAGCATCAGCGCGGTGTACTCGGCGGCACCGAATTGGAGCGCCCACTCCGCGATCGCCGGGCCGGCCAGCGCGATCAACAGGACGCCGACGCAGCCGGCGAACAGGGAGGCGATTGCCGCGATCGCCAGCGCCGGGCCGGCGCGCCCCTGCCGCGCCATCTGGTAGCCGTCGATGCAGGTCACCGCCGAGGCGGTTTCGCCCGGCAGGTTGACGAGTATCGAAGTGGTGGAACCGCCGTACTGCGAGCCGTAATAGATGCCCGCGAGCATGGTGATCGCCGCCACCGCGGGCAGGTTGAACGTGATCGGCAGCAGCATCGCGATCGTCACCAAAGGGCCCACGCCCGGCAGCACTCCGACCAGCGTGCCGAGCAGGACGCCGATGAAGCAGTACGCGAGGTTCTCCGGCGAGAACGCCACGCCGAAGCCCAGCGCCAGGTTGCTCAGGATGTCCACCAGACCCCGGGGAACAATGCATAGGGCAGCTTGAGGCCGTAGACGAAGACGCCGAGGGCAAAGGCGCCCATCACCACGGTGAGGAGCAGCACTTCCTTGAAGCGGAATTCACGGCCGGCGGCCGCGGCCGTGAAGAACATCGCGACCAGCGCCGGGATGATGCCGAGCCGGTCCACGAGCGCGCCGAACAGCAGGATCGAGAGCGTGATCAGCCCGAGCGGCCTCCAGCCCCAGTCCCCGCTGACCTGTTGCCCGCTGCGCAGGCCGCGGACCAGCACGGCGCCGCCGAAGAGGCACAGGATGCCGCCCAGGACCGTCGGGAAATAGCCGGGGCCCATGCGCATCGCGACGCCCATCGGATAGTCCCGGGCGACGGCGATCGCCAGCACGCCGAGCGCGATGAACAACAGACCGGCGAGGAAATCCCTGTTGTCGAACAGATCCGGTTTCATGCGGGGTCTCCGTTCCCGGATCGCCCGTCACTTCGTTACTGCGTCACCCCGTCATCGATTGATCCGTCACTGGCTCTTGATGCCGGCGGCCTTGATCACCTTCGCCCACTTCGCGATCTCGTTGCGAACATACGCGGCATACTGCTCGGGCGTGCTGGCGACGATTTCCCCGCCGAGGCCCTGCAACTGCTTGCGCACCCCGGAATCATTCAACGCGCGGACGGTCTCCTTGTGGAGCCGCGCGAGGATGGCCGGCGGCGTCTTCGCCGGGGCCGACAATCCCCACCACGTCGCCACTTCGAATCCGGGCACGCCGCTTTCCGCCACGGTCGGAATGTCGGGAGCCGCCGGCGAGCGCTTCAACCCGGTCACCGCCACCGCGCGCAGCTTGCCCGAGCGCGCGTGGTTGATGACGGTGGGAAGGTTGCCGAAATAGAGCGAAACCTCGCCGGCGAGCAGCGCCACGAGCCCCGGGCCGCCGCCCTTGTAGGCGACGTGCAACCACTTGACGCCGGCCATGTACTGAAAAAGCTCCGCGGACAGGTGCACCGAGGTGCCGATCCCGGACGAGCCGTAGTTGACCTGCCCCGGGCGCTGCTTCGAATACGCGATCAGCTCCTGCACGCTCCTCGGCGGAAACGACGGGTGCGTCACCAGCAGGTTATGGGCCTGCCCGATCTGGGTGATGAAGGCGAAATCCCGGATCGAGTCGAAGTTGAGCTTCTTGATCAGCGACGGGTTGGTCGCGTGGCCCGGCGCGTTCATCAGGATCGTGTAGCCGTCGGGCGTCGCGTTGGCCGCGATCTCCGTGGCGATCGCCGTATTCGCACCCCCGCGGTTGTCGACCACCACCTGCTGGCCGAGATACTCGGACAGCTTGGGCGAGATCATGCGCGCCACGATGTTGTTGCTGCCGCCCGGCGGAAAGCCGACGATGAAGCGGATCGGCCGGGTCGGGTAGGGGGCCTGCGCGGCGACTGTCGGCACCATGCCGAGCAATGCGGCAGCCGACAGTATGTAGGCATAGACCTGCAGCTTCATCGTCTCCTCCTTGTCGTTGTGATACCGCGTGGATTCCGGTGAATTCTCCGTCACTTCGTCATTGTTCTTGGAGCAAACCCCTTCTCATAATGCGGCCCGGCCATCGTGCCGTCCACCGCTTTTCCGATGATGCCCTGGGACAGATCCTTGATGGCAATGAAAATCACGTCCTCGTCGTCGGGCGCGGCGACCAGCGTGTGCGGCGCCATCGCCGGGATGTAGATGAGGGTGCCGGCCGGCGCTTTGACGCGTTTTCCGTTCACCGAGCCGACGAGCGTCCCGCGCACGACATAGTTGAACTGCTCGTTCTTGTGGGTGTGCATACGCGAGCCCGTGCCGCGCGCCTTGTGGATGTAGCCCACCAGCATCCGCTTGCCTTCCACCACGCCGCCGTGGGACGTCGAATAGCCGGTGCCGGCCGGCACGTCCTTCACCCGCGCCAGCGTGAACTGGTACCTGCCGTTGCCGCCCTTCACCGCCCCCGCGGTCTTGGTCTTCGGCCGTTTCACGGCTGGTTTCTTCAATGCCATGCTCTTCTCCTGATTTACCGTTCACCGTTCACCGTTCACCGGTCACGGTTCTCACAGGTAGTCGATGATCTTCCAGTCGCCCGGCTTCACGTTGACCACGTTCTTGCTCTTGCCCGGCCGCCGGTCGGCGTGGATCCTGCCCTCTTTCATCACCACCTTGATGTTCTTCTTCTCCTGCAGGCAGCGGATGTTCTTCAGGGGATCGCCGTCGACCGCGATCAGGTCGGCGAGCTTGCCCGCCTCGATCGTGCCGAGATCCTGCTCCTGCTTCAGCGCCTGGGCGGCGTTGCGGGTCGTGGTGAGGATCGCGTCCATCGGCTTCATGCCGAGCTTCACGTAGATCTCCAGCTCCGCGGCGTTGCTGCCCATGTCGGGCTCGAAGCCCATGTCGGTGCCCATGGCGATCTTGACGCCGGCCTGGTACATCTTCCTGAACGTTTCGAAGCAGAACGGCTGCAGGTACTTCATCTTGCGCAGCACGAAATCCGCCGTGCCGTGCTCGCGCCGGAGCTGAATCGCATGGTCGGTGCGGTGCGCCAGCGTCGGCGTGACCGGGGTGCCGGACTTCCGGATCAGCTCGATGGTCTCATCGTCGTTGAACACCATGTGCTCGATGGTGTCGGCGCCGGCCCGCAGCGCCATGCGCTGCGCGCTGGTGGTGAAGCAATGCACCGCGGCATGCTTGTGCAGCGCGTGCGCCTCGTCCACGACCGCGTCGAGCTCTTCCTGCGTCATGTTGCGGATGTCGGGCTCCTCCTTGTCGGTGCCGCCGCCGCCGGAGGCGCAGGTCTTGATGACGTCGCAACCCGCCAGCATGTTCTTGCGCGCGAGCTTGCGCAGCTCCCACGGGCCGTCGGCGGTGTTGAATCCCCAGCGGTACATCGCGCGCGGCTGGATCAGCTCGAGATGCGAGCCGGTCATCGTGGTGAAGCCCGCGATCAGCATGCGCGGGCCCTCGACGATGCCGGCGTTGATGGCGTCGCGCACGGCGCACATTTCGTTCACCAGCAGCCCGTACGGGCCGTTCATGCCGAGGTCGCGCAGCGTCGTGAATCCCATGTCGAAGCAATTCTGGGCATGGAACAGCGCGTACATCTGCTGCAGGTGCGGCATGGTCTCGAACTGCGCGACCCGGTGGTTGTGGAAGGTCATGCAGTTGTACATGGCGGTGTGGATGTGGAGATCCATCATGCCCGGCATCACCGTGTAACGCGAGCAGTCGACCGCCTCGGCTCCCGGCGGCGCCTTGAGCGAGCCCCTGGCGCCGACCCTGGTGATGCGGTTGCCGTGAATCAGCACGACGGCGTCCTTCACCGGCTTGCCGCCGCGCCCGTCGATGAGCGTCCCGCAACTGACCGCTCTCACCGGGCCTTTCACCTTCGTTTCCAGAAATTCCTGGGACTTCACGTTTTGGTTTCTCCCTCGTTGTCAGCCTGTTCGGAAACCCGCCGCCACGCGCGCGAAGCGTGCATACGCTTCCGGGTCTATCGCACTCCCCCGGTCCGGGCGGCCTGCCGGCAGCTCGAGCGCCGGCAGCGTCGCCTCCAGCTCCGCGCGCGCCATGTCGCGCGTGATGAACACGATGCGGGTGCCGCGGTCGGCAGACGGCCACGACTCGAGCTCGACCGGTTCGTGAATCACGCTCTGGACCGCGTGGACGGCCACTGGCCTGCCTTCGACGTTTACCAGCGCCTTGACGCGCAGCAGGTTCGCGCCCTTCAGGGCGGCAAGCAGGTTGAGCCACGCCATCAGCCCGGCCGCGGACACGGCGCCTTCGCGGCGCACCGCGCAGGCATTGATGCGGTCTGTGTGGCTCGTGCCGCGCGGCGTCCGGCGGTGAAGCGCGGCGCGCCCGGCTCTCGCGAAGGCGGCCTCGTTGAGCCAGCGCTCGACCCGTTCCCGGTTCGCCGCCGGGTCGTCGAGCACGGCGCCGAACAGGAGCGCGGGCGGGATTTCACCGCGCACGACCTCATGAACCCGGGCCCCGGGATTGATGCGCGACAGGCGCTTGCGCAACTCCCCCAGCGCCGCTGCGCCGGCGAGATCGGTCTTGCTCACCAGCAGGCAGTCCGCGACGGCCGCCTGCTTGACCGACTCCGGGCACTCATCGAGCTGACCGCCGCCGTTGACGCCGTCCACCATGGCGATCACGGCGCCGAGGCGCACACGCGGCGCGATGAGCTCGTCGGAAGCGATGGTGCGCAGGACCGGCACCGGGTCCGCGAGCCCGGTGGTCTCGACCAGCACGCGATCGAAGGCCGGAACGCCGCCCGCGCCGCGCTTCGAGAGCAGATCCGCCAGCGTCTCGACGAGGTCGCCCCGTATCGTGCAGCACAGGCAGCCGTTGGCGAGCAGCACGGTATTCTCGTTGGGCGTGGCGACGAGCAGGTGGTCGAGACCGACCTCGCCGAATTCGTTGATGATGACGGCGGCACGCGCCATGCCCGGATCCCGGAGCAGGCGGTTCAACAGCGTCGTCTTGCCGCTGCCGAGGTAGCCGGTGATGATGGATACCGGCGGGCGATCGCGCACGTTGGACAGTCCGGGCATCTTCGCGGCGTTGCGTCGCTTGCCCGCGGGTCAGGCCGCGAGCGCCTGCTCTTCGAGGCTCGCGTTGTATTGGCCCGCGCAGGCCAGGCTGTTCATGCGCGCGCGGTGCAGCAGCGCGGCCTGGCCCGCGGCAGCGTTGGCCGCGGCGCCTTTCCAGGCCTTGAGCGACGGCGCCTGCAGCGCGCGCCCGTAGGAAAAGGACAGCGTCCACGGCAGCCGGCCCGAGGACATCTTGTTCATTGCGTTGAGGTGTTCCGTCGCCAGTTCGTCGCTCTGCCCGCCGGAGAGGAACATGATGCCCGCGACCGCGCCCGGCACCGTGCGCTTGAGCACGCGCACCGTGCGCTCGGCCACTTCCGCGACCTCCGCCTGCTCCGGGCAGTCCTTGCCCGAAATCACCATGCTCGGCTTCAGCACCGAGCGCTCCAGCGCGACGCGGTTGAGATAGAGCGCTTCATAGACTGCGTTCAGCGTCCACTCCGTCACCTCTTCGCAGCGGTGGATGATGTGGTTGCCGTCCATCAGCACCTCGGGCTCGACGATCGGAACCAGGCCCGCTTGCTGGCAGACCGCCGCGTAGCGCGCGAGCGCGTGCGCGTTCGCCGAGATGCAGGTGGAGCTGGGTATGTCGACGCCGATCGTGATGACCGCGCGCCACTTGGCGAACCGCGCGCCAAGCTTCACGTACTCCGCGCATCGCTTGGCGAGGTTGTCGAGCCCTTCCGTCACCTTCTCCCCGGGGCAGAACGCGAGGTCCTTGGCGCCGGCGTCCACCTTGATGCCCGGCAGGATGCCGTTCTTCGCGAGCAGCTCCGCGAACGGCGTGCCGTCGGCCGCTTTCTGGCGAAGGGTCTCGTCGTAGAGGATCACGCCGCTGATGTACTGCGACAGCCCTTTCGTCGTGAACAGCAAGTCGCGATAGGCGCGGCGGTTCTCCTCGGTGTTCGCGACCTTGATGCCGGCGAGCCGCTTCTCGATGGTGCCGGTGGATTCATCGGCCGCGAGGAGACCCTTGCCGGGCGCGACCATCGCCTTGGCTACGGCTTCGAGTGACGGGGTAGCCATATGACCTCCTGACGCTGCGTGACTGATGGTTCGTGACGGGTGAGGGGACGGCTATTTTACTACGACGACGGCGCCCAATTCGCCTTCCGCCCTACGCTTTGCGGTGTTCTCCCACCTTGACAATCTTCATGGTATTGGTGCCGCCGGCCTTGCCAAAGGGCTCGCCGATGGTGAGCACGATGGTGTCGCCACGCTGCACCACGCCGCGGGCCAGCAGCTCGTCCTCGGCCATGTGCAGCGCCTTCTCGGGATTGCGCGCGCCCTTGAATTTGACCGGGTATACCCCCCGGAACAGCGTCACCCGCCGGCGGGTCTCGATCACCGCGCTCATGGCGTAGACCGGGACGTTGGTGTGCATGCGCGACATCAGCAGCGCGGTCTTGCCGCTCTGCGTCATCGAGGCCACCGCCTTGATGTTGAGATTGTTGGCGGTGAAGACCGTCGCGCGCGCGATCGCCTCCTCGACCTCGGCCGGCGCGGTGGTGCGCCGGCGTTCCTGGGACAGCGTGTCCTCCTTTTCGGCCTCGACGCACACCCGCGCCATGGCGGCCACCGTCTCCGCCGGGTACTGACCGGTGGCGGTTTCGGCGGAAAGCATCACGGCGTCCGTGCCATCGAGCACGGCGTTCGCGACATCGGATACCTCCGCGCGCGTGGGGATCGGGTTGCTGATCATCGATTCCATCATCTGGGTCGCCGTGATGGTCACCCGGTTCTTCTCGCGCGCCAGGCGGATCATGCGCTTCTGCAGCGCCGGCACCGCGGCGTCGCCCACTTCCACGGCGAGGTCGCCGCGCGCCACCATGATGCAGTCGGAGGCGTCGAGGATCGCCTCCAGCGCCGGGATCGCCTCGGCGCGCTCGATTTTCGCCACCATCAGCGCCCGCCCGCCCGCCTGGCGCATGAGGTCGCGCGCCCAGCGCATGTCTTCTCCCGACCGTGGAAACGACACGCCGAGAAAATCCGCCTTGAGCTCGGCGGCGGTCCGGATGTCCTGCTTGTCCTTCTCGGTCAGCGCCGGGGCTGTCAAGCCGCCCCCTTTGCGGTTGATGCCCTTGTTGTTGGACAGCGGGCCGCCCTGCTCCACGACGCAGGCGATGCGCGGCCCCCTGACCGCGGAAACGCCCAGCACGATGCGCCCGTCGTCCAGCAGCAGTGTGTCGCCGGGCCTCACGTCGTTCGGAAGATTCTTGTAATCGAGCCCGACCGTGTGCTGATTGCCCAGCGCGCATTCGGCGTCGAGCACGAACTTGTCGCCCGCGGCGAGCGTGATTTTCCCGTCGCGGAAGCGGCCGATGCGGATCTTCGGGCCCTGCAGGTCCACCAGCACGCCGATCGCGCGGCCCGCCTTGAGCGCGAGCGAGCGCACCAGCGCGACGCGCTTGCGATGCTCCGCGGCGGTCCCGTGCGAGAAGTTCATGCGCACCACGTCGAGCCCCGCCTCGATCATGCGCGCGAGCGTCTTCGGGTCGCTCGATGCGGGCCCGAGCGTGGCGACGATCTTGGTGCGGCGGAGCATGACGGCAGGATGGAGGATTGAGGGGAGTCTAGTAGCAAGACGTTACAAACTCAATCCTCGGTCCTCAATCCTGCTTGCGGCCGCGCTCTTCCAGGACCGCAACCGCCGGCAGCGTCCTGCCTTCGATAAACTCCAGGAACGCGCCGCCGCCGGTGGAGATGTAGGAAATCCTGTCGGTGACGCCGAACTTCGCGATCGCGGCCAGCGTGTCGCCGCCGCCGGCGACGGAGAATGCCTTCGAGTCCGCGATGGCCTGGGCGATGGTCCTCGTGCCGCCGGCAAACTGATCGTACTCGAACGCGCCCAGCGGGCCGTTCCAGACTATCGTGCCCGCCTTGAGGATGACCTCGGCCAGTGCCGCCGCCGTCCTGGGGCCGATGTCGAGTATCTTGTCGTCGGGCCTGACCTCGGTCGCGGCAACGCGGTTCGCGCGGGCGAGCACGGAGTGATCGTTGGCGGTAACGACATCCACCGGCAGCGGGACCTCGGCGCCGCGCGCCTTCATCATGTCCATGATGGCCCGCGCTTCGCCCACGAGCTCGAGCTCGGCGAGCGATCTTCCGATGGGCAGTCCGGCGGCCGCGAGAAAAGTATTGGCGATGCCGCCGCCCACGATCAGATGGTCCACCTTTGCGGCGAGCGATTTCAGTATGGTGAGCTTGGTCGAGACCTTGGCGCCGGCGACGATCGCGACCAGCGGCCGCGCCGGGTTGCGCAGCGCCTTTCCCAGTGCGTCGAGCTCGGCCGCCATCAGCGGCCCGGCGCACGCCACCGGGGCGAACCGCGCCAGGCCGTGGGTGGTGGCCTCGGCGCGGTGGGCCGTGCCAAACGCGTCGTTCACGTAGACGTCGCACAGGGCAGCCATCTTGTGCGCGAGCGCTTCGTCGTTCTTCTTCTCGCCCTTGTTGACGCGGCAATTCTCGAGCATCACCACCTCGCCCGGCTTCACCGCGAACCCGCCGTCCACCCAGTTCTGCACCAGCGGCACCGGGCGGTGGAGCATGTCGCCGAGGCGCTTCGCGACCGGCGCGAGCGAATCTTCGGGCGCGAGCTTGCCTTCGGTGGGGCGGCCGAGATGCGAGGTCACCATGACCGCCGCGCCGCCCTTCAGGGCGTACTCGATGCCGGGGAGCGAAGCGTGGATGCGCGTGTCTTCCGTGATGTTGCCCGCGTCGTCCTGGGGAACGTTGAGATCAGCGCGGATGAACACGCGCTTGCCTGCAACGGGCAGGTCGGTCAGGCGGAGAAACGTCATTGCTTCGCGGCGACCCGGACCATCTCGAGCACCTTGCACGAATAGCCCCACTCGTTGTCGTACCACGCGATGACCTTGACGAAGGTGGGATCGAGCGCGATGCCGGCTTCCGCGTCGAACACCGACGTGCAGCTTTCGCCGCGGAAATCGGTAGCAACGACCTTCTCCTCGGTGTAGCCCAGTATGCCCTTCAGGGCGCCTGCGGACT
>Ga0209343_10002277_pt1 | contig 24935 bp, 21 predicted proteins | sample RifCSPlowO2_02_FD_184026 | JGI IMG/M metagenome (GOLD analysis project Ga0209343, IMG submission 184026) | Groundwater microbial communities from Rifle, Colorado - Rifle CSP2_plank lowO2_0.2 (SPAdes) (version 2) | ecosystem: Environmental > Aquatic > Deep subsurface > Groundwater | place... | reverse complement strand
GCCGCGCCAATGACGCCACCGAGCACCAGGCAGACCATGGAGGCGGGGACAAAGTGCCAGTGGTACTCCACCATGAGCACGGCGGCCACGGCGCCGATGAAGCCACACACCGAACCCACCGAGAGGTCGATATGCCCGGCCACAATGACCAACAACATGCCCAGCGCCATCACAATGATGTAGCTGTTTTGCAGGATCAGGTTGGTCAGGTTCAGCGGCTGGAACAGGGTTCCCTCCGTCATCACCTGGAAGAACACCATGATGGCGACGAGCGACATCAGCAGGCCGTATTCGCGCAAATGGTTTTTCAGGAAGGCCGCGCCACCGGTGGTGGTGGCCGCAGGGGTTGCTCCTGGGTTGGGGGTTGCCATGTCAATTCACTCCTGATGTCACGATAGATCGCATAATTTTTTCCTGGGTGGCTTCGGCCGCGGAAAATTCCGCGACAAAGGCCCCCTCGTTCAGCACACAGATTCGGTCACACATGCCCAGCAGTTCGGGCATCTCGCTGGAGATCATCAGCACGCATTTGCCCTCCGCCGCGAGCTGGGCGATGATGGTGTAGATCTCGTACTTCGCGCCGACGTCAATGCCCCGGGTGGGCTCGTCCAAGATGAGCACCTCGGGCTCCGAGAACAGCCATTTGCTGAGCACCACTTTTTGCTGGTTGCCCCCCGACAGGTTGACGGTGCGCGCAAACACATTGGGACTGCGGATGTTGAGCTTTTTGCGGAAGGCCTGGGCCACGCCAAATTCACGCCCTTCGTCCACCACCGTGCGCTTGGAGACTGCCCCCAGGTTGGCCAGCGTGGTGTTCCAGGCGATGGTTTCTTCCAGCACCAGCCCGTAGCCCTTGCGGTCTTCGGTCACATAGGCAATGCCATGGTTGATGGCTTTTTGGACCGTGCTGGTGTCCACCTCTTTGCCGTGCACAAAGACCTGGCCGCTGATGTTCTGGCCGTAGGTTCGGCCAAAAATGCTCATGGCCAGTTCGGTGCGGCCCGCGCCCATCAGTCCGGCAATGCCGACGATCTCGCCGCGCTTGACGTGCAGGTTGACGCCTTTGATCACTTGGCGCTGCGCATGCTCGGCGTGGTGCACGGTCCAGTTTTTGACTTCAAAGACACACTCGCCCACATTCGGTGTGCGTTTGGGGTAGCGGTCGGCCATCTCGCGGCCCACCATGTGGCGGATCACCAGGTCCTCGCTCACCGGCTCGGCTCTGCAGTCCAGCGTGGCCACGGTGGCCCCGTCGCGCAGCACGGTGATGGCATCGGCCACTTTGGAAATTTCGTTGAGCTTGTGCGAAATCAGAATGCAGGACATGCCCTGCTGCTTGAGTTCGAGCAAGAGCTCCAGCAAGGCGTCGCTGTCGGTTTCGTTCAGGCTGGCCGTGGGCTCGTCGAGGATCATCAGCTTCACTTCCTTGGACAGGGCCTTGGCAATTTCAACGAGTTGCTGCTTTCCCACGCCCAGGTTGGTGATGAGGGTGTTGGGCGACTCCTTGAGCCCGACCTTGTTCAGCAGGGCCTGGGTTTTCACGTAGGACGTGTTCCAGTCAATCACACCGGCGGTGGCCTGCTCATTGCCCAGAAAAATATTTTCGGTGATGGACAAGAGCGGCACCAGGGCCAACTCCTGGTGAATGATGATGATGCCCAGGGCTTCACTGTCGTGGATGCCCTTGAAGCGGCATTCCTGCCCCTGGTAGCGGATGTCGCCTTCGTATTCGCCATGCGGATAGACACCGCTCAGCACCTTCATCAGGGTGGATTTGCCTGCACCGTTCTCGCCCACGATGGCATGGATCTGACCCGCATGGACCGTCAGATTGACATCGGTCAGCGCCTTCACGCCATGGAATGATTTTTTCATCCCACGCATTTCTAAAATTGGTTCAGCCATGGTGTTTCAACTATCGCTCTCTGGAAACCACAAACATATAAAAAGCCCTGTGCTTTGGGGGCACAGGGCCTCTTTTTGTACCATCAAATTACTTGAGCTGCTCTTCTTTGATGTAACCGCTGCCCACCAGCACGGGTTTGTAGTTGGCCAGATCCACACTCACCGGCTTGAGCAGGTAGGAGGGCACGACCTTGACCTTGTTGTTGTAGGTCTTGGTGTCGTTGATTTCAGGGCTCTTGCCATTCAGCACGGCGTCCACCATACCGGCCGTCACTTTGGCCAGTTCACGCGTGTCCTTGAACACGGTGGAGTACTGCTCCTTGCGGATGATGGACTTGACCGATGGCACTTCGGCGTCCTGGCCACTCACGAAGGGCATGGCCTGTGAACCCGAGCCGTAGCCCACGCCTTTGAGCGCGGAGAGAATACCGATGCTCAAACCGTCATAGGGCGACAACACGGCGTGGACCTTGTCTTTGCCGTAGTAGGCGCTCAGCAAGTTTTCCATACGCGCCTGGGCTACCTGGCCGTCCCAACGCAGGGTGGCCACCTTTTGCATACCGATTTGCTTGCTGCGCACCACCAGCTTGCCTTTGTCGATGTACGGCTGCAGCACCGACATGGCGCCGTCGTAGAAGAAGAAGGCATTGTTGTCGTCCGCCGAGCCACCGAACAACTCGATATTGAAAGGCCCTTTGCCCTCCTTCAGCCCCAGGGCCTTTTCCAGCGACTGGGCCTGCAAAACACCGACCTGGAAGTTGTCAAACGTGGCGTAGTAGTCCACATTCTTGCTACCCACAATCAGGCGATCGTAGGACACGATCTTGATGCCCTTGTCGGCCGCCTTTTGCAGCACGTTGGTCAGCGTGGTGCCGTCAATCGCCGCAATCACCAGCACCTTGGCGCCTTTGGTGATCATGTTTTCAATCTGCGCCAACTGGTTGGGGATGTCGTCTTCCGCGTACTGCAGATCGGCTTTGTAACCTTTGGCGGCCAAAGCGGACACCATGCTGTTGCCATCGCTGATCCAGCGCGTGGAACTTTTGGTGGGCATGGAAACACCTACCATTCCCTTGTCCTGCGCTTGAGCCACAGGTGCGCCCATCGCGAAACCCAGTGCCAGACTGGCAGCCAACGCCTTCAATGTGGTTCTACGTGCTTTCAAAATATGTCTCCTGTAATTGATCTACATTAATTTAAATGATCTTCACCCAAGGGCTCAGATGGCGAATCATATGGACATTACAGATAGTTTTCTAATATAGTTTGTGCCATATTCGATACACAAATTTAGATTGGTACAAACCCTCGTATGACAAATTACACCCACTGGTTTATCCGCGCTCGCCTGAAGACAAGGCAGCTTTTGCTGGTGGTGGCCTTGTCCGAAGAGGGCAACATCCACCGCGCCGCGCAAGTCCTGAACATGACCCAGCCCGCGGCGTCCAAGCTGCTCAAAGATTTGGAAGACGTGCTGGGCGTGCAACTGTTTGAACGTCTGCCGCGTGGCATGCGTCCCACCTGGTATGGCGACACCATGATTCGGCATGCACGCGCCGCCCTCTCCAGCCTGAACCAGGCCCACGATGAGTTACAGGCCGCAAAAAATGGGCAGTTTGGCCAGGTCAACTTGGGGTCCATTACCGCCCCCGGGCTGGCGCTGCTTCCGCCCACCGTCGCCGCCGTCAAGCAGGCCCACCCGAACCTGCAAATCACCATTCAGATCGAACCCAGCAATGTGATGATCGAACGACTCAACCGCGGCGCACTCGACATCGTGGTGGGGCGCCTCTCCGCCGAACATGACAAGGCGGACTTGCGCTATGAAATGATTGCCGATGAACCGGTCTGCGCTGTCGCCCGGCCCGGCCACCCGCTGCTGACCGTGGCCAAGCTGGGGCTGCCGGATGTTTTGAAATACGGCTGGATTGTTCCCCCCAGCGGCAGCGTGTTGCGGCACAAGTTCGACCTGATGTTTCAGGAGACCGACCAGCAGCAACCGACCAACAGCGTGGAAACCGGCTCGCTGCTGTTCATCACCAAAATGATGCAGCAAAGCGACATGGTCAGCCTCATGGCTGCGGACGTGGCCCGCTACTACGCGGACCATGGGCTGCTGTCCATTTTGCCCATGGTGCTGCCGCTGGAGATGGAGGCCTTTGGCTTTATCACCCGGCGTGATCGCCTGCTGTCACCCGCCGCCCATGTCGTGCTGCGGGCACTCAAGGCTTCGGCCATGACCGTTTACGGCAAGCTGTTCGACATGGAAAAAGACTAGTTCCAGCCTGCGTCCACCTTGAACTCTTGCGCCGTGCACATGGCGCCATCGGCAGAGGCCAGAAACAAGACCATGCGCGCCACGTCGGACGGTTGCAACTTGTCGGGGAGGCACTGGTTGCGCTGGATATCGGCCTCGCCTTCGGCGTTGAGCCACATGGCGATCTGGCGCTCCGTCATCACCCAGCCCGGCGACACCGTGTTGATGCGGATACGGTCGGCACCCAGGCTATCGGCCAGCCCCCGGGTGAGGCCGTTGACCGAGGACTTGGCCACGGCGTAACAGGGGTAGCCAGCACTCTTGGATTGCCAGCCCGTGGAACCCAGGTTGACGATGGAGCCACCGCCCAGGCGGCGCATACCCGGCACCACCGCCTGGATGGCGAAAAACGCCGGCCGCTGGTTCACCGCCATGCGTTCGTCCCAGTACTCGGGCGTGACCGATTCCAGGGTGTGGCGGTCGTCCCGCGCCACGTTGTTCACCAAGGTGGAAAAATCCCCCAATTCCTGCTGGGCCTGTGCAACGGCCTGTTGCAAGGCGGCAACATCGCGCACATCACAGGTCCGCCACCACACGGGGGGAAGGCCCTGCTGCGCCAGGCGCTCGGCCAGTGCCGCGCTCTCCTTTTCCGCCACATCCACAAACGCCACCTGGGCGCCCTGCTCGGCAAACGCCGCGACGATGGCGGCGCCAATTCCCGTTCCGCCACCGGTGATGAACACCCGCTGGCCTAGCAGGCTAGGGAAGGTGGCCAATGATTTGCTTGCTTTCATCCTGAAATAGCTCCTTTTTTACGTGATTGCAATTTGCGTATATCAAACATTAATAAATTCATTTTCTATTATCACTATGCATGGTTAGCATCCCTGTTGTCAAGAACCCAGGGCGACATACCCACTACACAAGGCAACACCACATGGACGATTCCAAAAACCCGAAACGCCGCAGCCAAGGCTGGTTTGGTGGCCAAGACCGCGATGGCTTCATGCACCGCAGCTGGCTCAAAAACCAGGGCTACCCGCACGACGAACTCGACGGCCGCCCGGTCATCGGCATCTGCAACACCTGGAGCGAGCTGACCCCCTGCAACGGCCACTTCCGCGAACTCGCGGAATTCGTCAAGCGCGGCGTGTACGAGGCCGGGGGCTTCCCGCTGGAATTTCCGGTGATGTCGCTGGGCGAAACCCAGTTGCGCCCCACCGCCATGCTGTTTCGCAACCTGGCCAGCATGGACGTCGAAGAATCCATCCGGGGCAACCCGATTGACGGCGTGGTGCTGCTCATGGGCTGCGACAAGACCACACCTTCGTTGTTGATGGGCGCGGCCAGTTGCGACCTGCCCACCATTGGTGTGTCGGGCGGTCCCATGCTCAATGGCAAATTCCGGGGCAAGGATGTGGGTTCCGGCACCGGCGTGTGGCAGATGTCCGAGATGGTGCGCGCAGGCGAGATGACCATGCAGGAATTCACCTCCTGCGAGAGCGATATGCACCGCTCCAAGGGCAGCTGCATGACCATGGGCACCGCCAGCACCATGGCCTGCATGGTGGAGGCTCTGGGCATGTCCTTGCCCGAAAACGCGGCCTTTCCCGCCGCCGACACCCGCCGCAACCGCCTGGCCCAGATGACCGGCCGTCGCATTGTGGAAATGGTCAAGCAGGACGTGCGCATGTCGCAGATCCTGACACGCGAAGCGTTTGAAAACGCCATCCGCACCAACGCCGCCATTGGCGGCTCCACCAACGCGGTCATCCACCTGCTGGCCATCGCCGGGCGCATGGGTATCGAACTCAAGCTCGACGACTGGGACAAGCTGGGCTCACAGGTCAACTGCCTGCTCAACCTGCAACCCTCGGGCAAGTACCTGATGGAAGACTTTTGCTACGCCGGGGGCCTGCCCGCCGTGATGCGCGAAATCTTGCCGCTGCTGCACGGCGAAGCGCTCACCGCCAATGGGAAAACGATCCGCGAGAACGTGGAAAACGCGCCTTGCTACAACCGTGAAGTCATCAAGACCCTGGCCGAGCCTTTCATCCCGGAGGCCGGCATTGCGGTGGTGCGCGGCAACCTGGCGCCCGATGGCGCGGTGATCAAGCCCTCGGCCGCCTCCCCCCATTTGCTCACGCACCGCGGCCGGGCCGTGGTGTTTGTGTCGATCGAAGACTTCCACGCCCGCATCGACGACCCCGAGCTGGACATTGACGAGCACTGCATCATGGTGCTGCAAAACTGCGGCCCCCGGGGTTACCCCGGCATGGCCGAGGTGGGCAATATGCCTCTGCCACCCAAGGTGCTGAAAAAAGGCATTACCGACATGGTGCGCATCTCCGACGCCCGCATGAGCGGCACCGCCTATGGAACCGTGGTGCTGCACACCTCGCCCGAAGCGGCGGCCGGCGGCCCCCTGGCGCTGGTGCGCAACGGCGACATGATCGAACTCAACGTGCCCGAGCGCAAGCTGCACCTGGAGGTGTCGGACGAAGAACTCGCCGTGCGCCGTGCCGCCTGGGTGCCGCTGGACAAACCCCTGCGTGGCTACAGCAAGCTCTACGTGGACCATGTGCAACAGGCCCATTTGGGCGCGGACCTGGACTTCTTGGTCGGCAACAGCGGCGCGGCCATCCCCCGCCATTCGCATTGATGTCGGCCCTCGCCATGCCCACACGGTCCGCCACCGCCCCGGTGGTGCTGGGGGCGCCCCGCAGTGTCTGGTCGGCCCAGGCCGTGCTGGGCGAAGGCGCGCTGTGGTCGGTGCGCGAGCAGGCGCTGTTTTGGGTGGACATCCTGGGGCACCAGTTGCACCGGTTTTGTCCGGCTGCCCAGACGCGCGACAGTTGGGCCTTTGATGAAGAAATCTCGGCCGTGGCAGAGCGTACCCAAGGCCCCGGCCTGCTGGTGACGCTGCGCCATGATCTGGCGATTTTTGACCCCGAGACCAGCCGCCTGCAACGCCTGCACCGGCCCGAACCCGCCCAGCCCGGCAACCGCTTCAATGACGGCAAATGCGATGCCCAGGGCCGTTTTTGGGGCGGCACCATGGACTTTGCTTGCCAGGCCCCCACCGGCGCGCTTTACCGCTACAGCGGCGGCAGCACGTGCACCCGCATGCACACCGGCTTTGCGGTGACCAACGGCCCCACCTGGTCCCTGGACGGGCGCACCCTGTATTTCAACGACACGGTGCAGGGCCGGGTACATGCCTTTGCCGTGGACCCGACGACGGGAGCACTCGGCGCCGCGCGCCTGTGGCTGCAACTGGGACCGCAAGACGGTTTTCCCGACGGCATGACCACCGATGCCGCAGGCCGCATCTGGATTGCCCACTGGGGCGCCGCCTGCGTCACCTGCCATGACCCCGACAGCGCGCTGGAGCTGGCCCGCATCACCCTGCCCACCAGCCACATCACCAGTTGTGCTTTTGGCGGACCTGATCTGCGCACGCTTTACATTACCAGTGCTTGCAGCGGCCTGAACAGCCAGCAAGTGCTGAGCCAACCCCTGGCCGGCGCCCTCTTCAGCGTGGCCATCGACAGCCCGGGGCTGCCAGCACACCGTTTTGCCGGATAAACATGCCCAACACCCCACACCCCATCCACTGGCTACACCACGCCGGTCAACACCTCGGACTGGTGCCCAGCCTGGGCGGAGCCGTTGCCGCCTGGCAGCTGGAAGGCGCCCAAGGCAAGATCGATATCTTGCGCCCCTGGGACGGCCACAACCCCGACCTCTACAGCCTGGCGTCCTTCCCCATGGTGCCCTGGTCCAACCGCATCAGCGCGGGCGGTTTTGCGCATGCGGGGGTGTTTCACCCCATCACCCCGAACCGTATCGGCGAGCCCTACCCCATCCATGGCGACGGCTGGCTGCAGCCCTGGGACATCTACCAGCCCGATGCCGACACGCTGGAGATGACCCTGGCATCGGCGCAGTTTGAGGGCAACCCCTATGCCTACCGCGCTCTGCAGCGCTTTGTACTGCGGGACGGCGGCATGGACCAGACACTGACCGTGACCCACCTCGGCGCCCAGCCCCTGCCCTACGGTTTGGGCCAGCACCCCTGGTTTTTGCGGTCCCCCACAACGCGCCTGCGCACGCAGGTGCAAGGTGTATGGCTCAGTGGTGCCGATCCCCTGCCCACGGAACACACCCACACCTTCCCCCCAAGCTGGGATCCGCGCCAGGGCATGGATGTGAACGGCAGCCTGGTGGACAACGCCTACACCGGCTGGTCTGGCCAGGCCAGCATCTCCTGGCCCGAGCACCCACTGGAGCTGAGCATGCGGGTGCCGGACATCCATGGCCAGGGCCGTGACGATGGCTACTGCCTGCTGTACCGCCCACCCGTGGGCCCGGCCTTTTGTTTTGAACCGGTGACACACCCGATTGACGCCTTTCACGCAGTCGGCAAGCCGGGTCTGCGCGTGCTTGACACCGGCGAGAGCCTGACGCTGCAGGTGGAGTGGCGTTTCAAGCCTTTGGGCTGAACGCGCTCAGCCGGGAAACGACGACCATGCTCGACCGAATCAGCGCGGCCTTGATTTCCTTGTCCCCTGCCGAGCAGCGTGTCGGCAAGCTGGTGTTGTCCGATCCGCTGGGCTTTTCCAAGTTGCCTATCTGCGAACTGGCTGCCCTGGCCCATGTCAGCAAGCCCACCGTGGTGCGTTTTTGCCGCAGTCTGGGTTATGACGGTTTGAAAGACTTCAAGGTCAAGCTCGAAGGCCGCCTGCACGAAGGCGTTCTCTTCGTGCACCGCAGTGTGGACGTGGACGACAAAATCAACGACATCCTGGTCAAGGTCATCGACGACACCATGGCCGCGGTGTCAACCTACCGCTGCAATGCCAACCGCGCCAATATCGAGGCCGCCGTCGCTACCCTGGTCGCAAGCTACCGCAGCCACAAGCGCATCGAGATTTTTGGCCTGGGCAACTCCGGCATAGTTGCCCAGGACGCCCAGCACAAATTTTTCCGCCTGGGCATTCCTGCGACCGCTTACGGCGACAGCCACATGCAGCTCATGAGCGCGTCCGTCCTGCGCCCGGGCGACTGCGCCGTGGTGATCTCCAACTCGGGGAGGACCCGGGACCTGCTAGCGATCTGTGAATTGGCCAAAAGCAATGGCGCCACCACCCTGGTCATTACATCGAGCGGCTCACCTTTGGCCTTGGCGGGCCATATTCACCTGGCGGCCGACCACCCCGAGGGGTTTGAGCGCTATTGCCCCATGGTGTCGCGCCTGCTGCATTTGATGATTGTCGACATCGTCGCCACCGGGGTGGCCTTGCGCATTGGCATCGAGGAGCTCCGGCCTGATCTTCGGCAAATGCAGTCCTGCTTGCTGGACAAGCGGGTGTTTTGACCCTGCCAGAGTGGCGCAATACGGTAGACGCGGGCCTACCGGTGGCGTAACGCTTCCGCTATTCATTTAATAGCTGGTTACGCATACTCCATAAGGGCTAGAGGCATTTTTTAGCTAAATTTTTACCAGCGCTGGTGCACCAGCGGCTTGGCGAAGCGTTCGTACACACCTGCCAGCGCTTGCATCGTGCTGGCATCCTGTGCTAAGTCTCACCCCGGTCAAACGCCGCACCTTCGCGGTTGAACAGGCGGTGGTCGTCCGCCGCAAAGGTACTTTGCGCACCCATCTTGCCGCTGAGCAGACCGGACGACAGGGGCAAGCGAGCCAGCACACCCACGCCGCGCTTTTGCGTCTGCGCGAACAGCAGCTCGGCCGGGCGCTGGCGGATGCCAAGCTGGCCCAAAGCATGGCCAATTCCACCAAGGCGCAGGCCACCGCCAATGCGCTGCAAGACGACATTCGGATCCTGCGTGAAGAGCTGGACCGTGCCGGCCCCTGAGCCGATCCAGCCCCAAACCCACGCGCTCCCTCCCCTCCCCCTGCCTACCCCATTCAAGGAATTCTCATGAACACATTTAAATCCACCGCGCTGGCCCTGGCCATCGGTGTTGTCCTGACCGCCTGCGGCACCACCCCCGTCAGCACCAGCCTGCTGGAGCAAACCCGCAGCGACTACCGCATGGCGCAAGCCAACCCCAAAGTGGCCACCTACGCCGCTTTGGAAATGCAACTGGCCAGTGACGCGCTGGCCAAAGCCAACGTCGCCGCCAGCGGCAAAGACAGCCTGGCAACGCAAATCGCGCAAGAAGACACCGCCTATGCCGAGCAAGTCGCCATGGCTGCCCAGCAAAAGGCACGGCTCGCCGAACAGGACGCCGCCCTGGCTCAAAAACAAACCCAGGACGCGCAGCAACGCACCGCCAACCTGGAGGCCCAGTTGGCCGCTATGGCCGCCAAGAAAACCGCGCGCGGCTATGTCATCACCCTAGGCGATGTGCTGTTTGGCACCGACCTGGCCCGCTTGAACGCCGACGGCATGCGCACCGCGCAAAAACTGGCCGATATCCTGCGGGACAACCCCCAGCGCACGGTGGGGATTGAGGGGTTCACCGACAGCACCGGCGCCGCCGCACACAACCAGGAACTCTCAGAGCGCCGCGCCGGTACGGTGAGCAGCGCCTTGCAAGGCCTGGGGGGGGGTGGGACGTGAGCGCATCACCGCGACCGGCTTTGGCGAGTCCTACCCCGTGGCATCCAATGCCTCCTCCCAAGAACGCCAACTGAACCGGCGCGTAGAGATCGTTCTCTCCGACGAGAGCGGAAAAATCGTCGCACGCTGATCAAGCTATTCCAAAGGTGGTTACGCAGCCATTGGACCGAGCGGCAGTCCTTGCGACCAGCCCTGGGCCATGCCAAGCACCATGGCGGCGTAGTCGGTCTCGCGCGCGGCGCGGTTGCGTTGCGCAATGCCCCCCGGCGGTGTATGGAAAATGCCGTTCGCCAAGTGGCGGCCCGACTGGATGATGCCTGCGGTCTTGGGCTGGCGCAGTTGCATAAATTGCTGCCATGCCAAAGGCACATCGTCCGCGTTGGTTTCCAAGCATTGAGCCAGGTGCCAAGCGTCTTCCAATGCCTGACAGGCGCCCTGACCCGAGGTGGGCAGCGGCGCATGGGCCGCATCGCCCAACAGCAGCACATTGGCGCGCTGCCACTGCGTTGTGGGGTGGTGATCGTGCAGAAATATCTGATGGATGCCGCCGTCGGGCGTGCCATCCATGGCCTGGCGCACTGGCACGGGCCAATGGGCAAAGCGCGCTTGCAACTCGGCCCGATAGCCCGACGGCTGAGCCTGGCCCAGGGGCACCGCTGCCCCTCCTGCCCAGTAGGCGCGCCGGGTGGACAGCGCCACCACACCAAAGCGCTCCCCCTCCCCCCAATAGTCAAGCACCACGCCGGGCTCGAACACAGGCGCGCCGGTCTCGCAAATACCAATCCAGTTCACAAAGCCCTGGTACACCGGACGCGCTTCGTCCTCTGAACCAAGCACAAATGCCCGGCACCGTGAGCGCATACGCCCCTCGGTGCCCAGCACCCAGTCGGGCTGGGCCACCACTGCATTGTCAAAAACGAGTTGTGTGGCGTGCGGCCCGGCCTCTTGTACGGCCACCAAGTTCAGTAGGCGGTGACCGTAATGCACCTCTACACCCAGTTCCAAGGCACGCGCCAGCAAGGCCTGCATCAGGTCGTAGCGCAGCACCGCCACACTGGGGTGGCCCATCTGCTGGTCGATGGTGCGCACATCCATGCTGCCAAGCAATACACCGCCCGGAGTCAGGCGGCGCATGGCGTGCACCGGTGTACCACGAGGCCGCAGCCTGCTCCACACACCCAACGCGTCCAGTACCCAACTGGCGTTGGGCCAGCACACAATGCCCGCGCCCAGGCTGCGTATGGCCGGAGCCTGCTCATACACAGCGACGGTGTGACCCGCCTGGCGCAGGGCAATGGCAGCGGCCAAGCCAGCGACTCCGGCGCCTATGGCGGCGAAGTTCATACCGCCTGCACCGTGGCCTGAACGGCCAAAGAAGAAATAGAAAAATCAGGATTTGTCATAAATACAAGTTATGGATTTATCATCCATGGATGATAAATAATAAAAAAAAGGGTTAGCTACGCAGTTTTTTAAGTAACACCTCCAGCTGCGCGAGCTCGCGCTCGTTGAGTTTGCACAGCGCCGTCAGACCCTGGTCCAGCAGCATGCGCCCCTTGTCCATCAGAGCTTCACCTGCGGGGCGAATATGGACGTACACCACGCGCTGATCTTGCTGGCTTCTCACCTTCTCCAGCAGACCCTTGGTCATGAGCTTGTTCAGCAGACGCGAGACGTTGGACATGGGGTCCATCATGCGCTCACGAATCATGTTCACCGTGGCCCGCTGATCGGGCTGCTCGTAGACGATGGACAGTATCTTGAGCTGCTGCACGCTCAAGTCCAGCGGACCCAGCAGGGTTGCAATCTCACCGTTCAACCAATTGGCCGTCGTCAAAAACGCCATGGTTGCCCGCTTGTGCGGATGCTCCTCAGGGTTGACATAGGTGCTGGCTTTTGACATGGCGGCGATATTACCATCCATGGACGGCAATCACGACATACGCCGGAATGACCAAGCTATTCAGCGCCACGCCAAGGCGCGTCACAATGGCCGCGAGCCCGTGCGGCCTTGACGGATAGGCTTTCCAACCACATGAGACCAAGTATCGCCCGGCAGAGGTGGTATTGAGCCACGTAAAAACCCTCAAGATTCTCGCTACAGCGCGATTCCTGAGCGAGCCATCACAAAAATGCGCCTGACGACAGGGTCGTTTGCGGTGGACCGCGCGGGCCTACCCCTCAGCGATTCAAAATCGCCGCTTTGCTCAGTCACCAATCGATACGCTGATCGACCTCACAGTCGGGTGCCGGTTGCGCTGCCCCATCCCAGTCGGTTGCCCAATCCGGCTCGGATTGCGCCCCGTCACCCATCTGCGCATCACCACAGTCATCCCACAGCGGTGGCCCGCGCGCCGGGGCGATGTGTGGTGGCTCGGAGTCCACCCCGATGTGGCCAAGGATGTTCCTGATCTGCATGCTCTCGGCAATGAACGCAATCAGGCGCATCTGCCCACCGCAGATCGGGCACAGCAACGGAAAGACCTCGTAGATTCTGGCTGAAGTAGCGCAGCCGCTTCGGCACCAAGAGCACCCACTGGCGCACCGGCAGGCGCGGGAAAACATGATCGGTCAGGTGCGCGGCCGTCTCCACCATGCGCCGCGTGCTATTGGCGTTTGGAGCAAATCTCAGTCACCGCCAAATACTCCTGAATTGAGTTGCATTTAACGCATATTCCACGGTGGCCAGAGACACATTTCGCTAATTTTTTTACCAGCGCTGGTGCACCAGCGGCTTGGCGAAGCGTTCGTACACAGCTGCCAGCGCCTGCATCGTGCTGGCATCCAGTGCTGGCAGATCGGCGGCCGCCACGTTGTCGGCCACCTGGGTGGGGTTCTTGCCACCGGGGATGGTGCAGGTCACGGCCGGGTGCATCTGAATCCAGCGCAGCGCCATTTGCGCCATGCTTTGGCCTGGGGGCACCAGCGCACGCATGGCCTCCACCGCTTGCAGGCCGACCTGGAAGTCCAGCCCCGAAAAAGTCTCACCCCGGTCAAAGGCCGCGCCTTCGCGGTTGAACTGGCGGTGGTCGTCCGCCGCAAAGGCGCTTTGCGCACCCATCTTGCCGCTGAGCAGGCCGGAGGACAGCGGCAGCCGGGCCAGCACACCCACGCCGCGCTTTTGCGTCTGCTCGAACAGCAACTCGGCCGGGCGCTGGCGAAACAGGTTGTAGATGATTTGCACGCTTTGCACGCCGGGGTACTCGATGGCCTTCAAGGCCTCTTCCACCTTCTCCACACTCACGCCGTAGTGGCGCAGCTTGCCCGCAGCCACCAGGTCATCCAGCACGCCAAACACTTCGGGCATGTAGAACACCTCGATGGGCGGGCAATGCAGTTGGAGCAGGTCGATGGCCTCCACCTGGAGGTTTTGCAGGCTGCGCTCCACGAAGGCGGTGAGGTTCTCGCGGTTGTAGCCGGCCGCCACGTGCAGGGCCAAGCGGCGGCCGGCTTTGGTGGCGATGTAAAACGGCTCGCTGCGTTCGCGGCGCAGGCGGGCCAGCAGGCGCTCGCTGCGGCCGTCGCCGTAGACGTCGGCGGTGTCAAAGAAGTTGACGCCCAGGTCCAGCGCGCGGTGCAGCGCGGCCATGGAGTCGCCGTCATCCACTGCGCCCCAGGTGCCGCCAATGGCCCAGGCGCCGAAGCTCACGGTCGAAATGTTCCAGCCGGTGCGGCCTAGAGGTCTGTATTGCATGGTGATTCCGGGTTCAGTTTGCTATGGTTTCAGGAGCTGCTTGCGCACTGTTTACAAGGGCTGGAGGCCTATTTTTCATCAATTCTCAGCCCCCCGGCTTGCGCCCCGTCTCGAACACCCGCTGCAGCACGCAAAACACGAACAACAGCGCCCCGATGACGATGCGCGTCCACCAGGAGCTTAGCGATCCATCGAACATGATGAGCGTCTGGATCAGCCCCAGGGTCAACACGCCAAACAGCGTGCCCAGCACATACCCCACGCCGCCGCTGAGCAGCGTGCCGCCGATCACCACGGCGGCAATCGCGTCCAGCTCCAGCCCCACGGCATGCAAGCCGTAGCCCGACAGCATGTAGAAGGTGAACACCACGCCGCCCAGCGCGGCGCAAAACCCACTCAGCGCATAAACCGCCACGTTGGTGCGTGCCACCGGCAAACCCATCAGCACGGCCGAATGCTCCGAGCCGCCAATGGCATACACGGTCCGGCCGAACTGCGTGCTGTGCGCAAAAAATACCGCAAGCGCCAACACCACCACGGCCAGGACCGCGCTGATGGACAGCATGGGGCCACCATCCCACAAGTGGATGCGTGTTTGCGCCAGCAGGGTGTAGGCCGGATCGGTGATGCTGACGGAATCGATGCTGATGAGGTAACACAGGCCGCGCGCCAAAAACATGCCCGCCAGGGTGACGATAAAAGGCTGCAGCCGAAAGCGCTGGATCAGCCAACCCATGAACGCACCGAAGAGCGCCCCCATGCACAGCACCAGCGGAATCGCCAGCGACACATGCCAATGCCAGTGCTCCACCAATTGGGCTAGCACAATGGTGCTGAGCGCCACCACCGAGCCCACCGAGAGATCGATGCCGCCCGACAGAATCACAAAGGTCATGCCCACGGCGACGATGACCAGAAAGGCGTTGTCAATGAGCAGGTTCAGAAACACCTGGGCCGAGAAGAAGCCGGTATAGGACACCGAGCCAAACACCGACATGGCCAGGAACAGCGACACGGTGGCCGCCAGCGGAATGTATTTGCTGGCCAGTTTCATGCTGGGCTCCCTGCGCTGGGGCGGACGACCCAGCCGCGCACTGCACGGCGGAACTCCGCCGACTGCATCAGCATGACGACAAACACCACGGCGGCCTTGACCACCAGGTTGATTTCGGGCGGCACGCCAATGGAATAAATGGTGGAGGTCAGCGTCTGGATGATGAGCGCGCCAATCAGGCTGCCCGCCAGGCTGAAGCGCCCGCCGGTCAGCAAGGTGCCGCCCAGCGTCACCGCCAAAATGGCGTCGAGTTCCAGCAGGTTGCCCGCGTTGTTGCCGTCCGCGCTTTTCACGTTGGAACTGATGATCAAACCCGCCACGCCTGCGGTGAGGCCGCAAAACGCATACACACAAATGCTGATCAGGCGCTCGCGTACACCGGCCAGCCGGGCCGCTGCGGGGTTGATGCCGATCGCCTGGATGAACAGACCAAGCGCCGTGCGCGTGACCGCCAGATGCATCAGCAAATACACAAAGGCGGCGATGAACAGCGCAAACGGCAGGCCCCACAAATAGCCGCTGCCAATGAAGAAGTAAGGCGGGTAGTACACCGTCACGATTTGTCCGTCGGTCAGGAGCTGGGCCACGCCCCGGCCCGCCACCATCAGGATCAAGGTGGCAATGATGGGCTGCAAACCAATCTTGGCCACCAGCACGCCGTTCCACAAGCCGCAGGCCAGTGCCGTGAGCAGGGCGCACACAATGGCCACCCCCATCGGGAAACGGCTCACATGCTGGGCCACCCCATCGGTGATCACCAGCGTGCCGCCCACCATCAAGGCCGCCACGGCAGCGCTGATGGCCACGGTGGCGCCGACCGAGATGTCGATGCCCCGCGTGGCGATGACCAGTGTCATGCCCAGGGCCACCAGCATCAGGGGCGCGGCCCGGTTCAGGATGTCGATCACGCTGCCGTACAAATGGCCGTCGCGCCACTGCAGCACCCAAAAGCCCGGGTTCAGACTGGCGTCCACCGCCAGAATCAGCAGCAGGGTTACCACCGGCCACAGCAGGGTGTGCGCCTGCAGGCGCTTGAGCCAGTAGCTCCAGTTGCTCCAACGGCGCGTGCCAGCGACGCTAATAACCGCGCTCATGCTTGCCCCGCAATCATGGCGTAGACCGCGTGGTCGTCCGTGCCGCCGGGCAGTTCGCCCACCTTGGCGCGGTCGCGCATCACCACAATGCGGTCCGACACGCGCGCCACCTCTTCCATTTCGGAGGAGATGAACAGCACGGCCATGCCCTCTTTTGCCAATACCAAAATTTCGTTCATGATTTCCTGCTTCGCCGCGATGTCAATGCCGCGGGTCGGTTCGTCCAGAATCAGCAAGCTGGGCTTGGTGGCCAGCCAGCGGCCCAGGACCGCCTTTTGCTGGTTGCCGCCGGACAGCTGCCCGATGGGGGTGTCGATGTTGTGGGTCTTGATGCCCAGGGTCTTGACGTAGTAATCGGCCATTTCGGCTTGTTGGGTCCGTGAAATACAGGGCCACAGGCCCTGGCGCGCCTGCAAGGCCAGCGCAATGTTTTCCCGCACCGAGAGTTCGCCGATGATGCCCTCGGCCTTGCGGTCCTCGGGGCACAGGCCCAAGCCCAGGCGAATCGCCTGCACGGGCGAATCCATGGTCACCGTGGTGCCATTCACCGCCAGTTCGCCTGCATCGCTTTGGTCCAGGCCAAACAGCAAGCGCGCCAGCTCGGTGCGCCCCGAACCCAGCAAGCCGCCCAGGCCCACCACCTCGCCCCGGTGCAGGGTCACATCCAGGGGTTTCACATGGCCCGCACGGGCCAGGCCACGTGCTTGCAACACCACCGGCTGCTGCGTACCCACGCCTTCCTGGGGACCCGCAGCGTGCGCCGTAGGGGCCAGCATCTCGCGCCCCACCATGGCGGCAATTAGGGCGGTGTGGCCCAGTTCAGCGGCGGGGTACTCGCCCACCAGCTCGCCGTTGCGCAGCACGGTGATGCGATCGCTCAGGGCGTACACCTGGTCCAGAAAGTGGGTGACAAACAGAATCGCCATGCCCTGCGCGCGCAACTGGCGCAACACCACAAACAGGCGCTCCACCTCTTCGTCGTCCAGGCTGGAGGTGGGCTCGTCCAGAATCAGCACCTGCGCCGAGATGCTCAGCGCGCGGGCGATGGAAACCATCTGCTGCACGGCCACCGAATAGCTGTCGAGTGTTTGGCTGACGTCGATATTGAGGTTGAGGCGCGCCAGCATCTCGGCCGATTCGCGGTGCATGCGCGCCCAGTCGATGCCCCATGCGCCCCCGACGCCGTGGCGCGGGTAGCGCCCGGCAAAAATATTCTCCGCAACCGAGAGGTTGGGACACAGATTGACCTCCTGGTACACGGTGCTGATACCCAGGTGCTGCGCGTCCAGCGGAGACCTGGCGTTGATGCGCTTGCCGCCCAGACGCATCTCGCCCTGGTCGGCCTGGTACACGCCCGTCAGCACCTTGATCAGGGTCGATTTACCGGCACCGTTTTGCCCCATCAGGGCGTGGACCTCGCCCGCGAACAGCCGCAGGCTCACCCCACCCAGTGCCTGCACGCCGGCAAAGTGCTTGGACACTTTGCTGAGCTCCAGCACCGGCGCAACCGGCTCTTCACCCGCATGATTGTTATGGATTGTCATGGTCCCCACCAGATAGAAAAAAAGCAAGCCGCGATGCGGCTTGCCTTGCTACACAAACCTGTCTTGGGCTAACGCCATGCCAGATCAGTACTTGCGACTTGGAAATTCCTTGGCGGCAATTTCCATTGGGTAGATGCCGTCCTTGCCCTGGATATTGCGCGGCACGGGCTTGCCCGCCATGATGTCCTTGGCGGTGGACATGACCAGCGGCCCCAGCAGCGGGCTGCACTCGACCGTGACGTTGAGCTTGCCGGCGATCATGGCCTCGAACGCGCCCTTCACGCCGTCCACGGAGATCACCAGGATGTCCTTGGCGGGCTTCAGGCCCGCTTCCTCAATCGCCTGGATCGCGCCGATGCCCATGTCGTCGTTGTGCGCGTAGAGCACATTGATCTTCTTGCCTTCGGCCTTCAGGAAAGCTTCCATGACTTCCTTGCCCTTGGCACGCGTGAAGTCGCCGGTTTGCGAGCGGATGATCTTGATGCGCGGCTCGGCCTTGATGGCTTCCTCGAAGCCCTTCTTGCGGTCGATGGCGGGCGCCGAGCCCACGGTGCCTTGCAGTTCGACCACGTTCACGTCGCCCTTGGTGCTCTTCACCTTTTCCACCAGCCAGCGGCCCGCCATGCGGCCTTCTTCCACGAAGTCAAACCCGATGTGCGTGGCGTACAGGGATGTGTCCTTGGAGTCCACCGAGCGGTCCACCAGGATCAGGGGAATCTTGGCATCCTTGATTTCCTTGAGCACCGTGTCCCAGCCCGACTCGACCACGGGGGTCAGCGCGATGACGTCCACTTTCTGGGCAATGAAGGAGCGCAGGGCCTTGATCTGGTTTTCCTGCTTTTGCTGGGCGTCCGAGAACTTCATGTTGATGCCGGCAGCGGTAGCGGCGGTCTTCATGGAGTTGGTGTTGGCGGTGCGCCATTCGCTCTCAGCGCCAATCTGGCTGAAGCCCAACACGATTTTCTTTTCGGCAAATGCGTTGAAAGGTGCGGCCAGGGCAAACGCTGAGGCCAGCAAAGTAACGAGTAGCGTGCGACGGTTAGGTTTCATGAAAGTCTCCTATTGGGGTGGAAAGAATGGGCGGGGCAAAACGAGGAACGAAACCGCCGGTATCCGGTCTCTCACTCTCAAACCCGACAAGACGATGGATCACATGGCAGCCCGGCGAAAGAAAGTGGGCAAATGATAGGGATGCTATTGATATGAATCAAATATAGATTTAAGCAACTTCAATACAAATTTATGGATTGATGGAAACCCCTATTGGCTTCATTTAAGTTTTGTTAGAGCAATTGAAAATTTATAACCTTGATACGTATCAATTGCAAAAACAGTATTGATAAATTGAAATTTGCTATTTTTCTTTATTTCAAGGCAAAGCTAGCATGCGCACTCCCTACCCTATGCGCCCCACACCATGCCAGCCCAAGCTCTGAAAAACCTCAAGATATCCACGCGCCTGTCCGGTGTTTTCATGCTGTGGGTGGGCCTGCTGGTAGCCGTGGCGGCCATTGCCCTGGTGCAAATGATGACCATGCGCAGCGGCACGCTGGCCATCACCAGCAACTGGTTGCCCGGCGTGGAAACGAGCAACGCCATCCAGACCCGCGTGTCCCAACTGCGCACCTTCGAAACCTCGCACGTGCTCAACACCGACGAAGGCGCCATGGCGCGCATCGACCAAACCATGGTCAGCACACTGGGCCTGCTGGACAAAACCCAGCAAACCTTTGTCCAAGGGCTGGACAACGACGAAGAGCGCGCCTTGTACGCCGTGTTTGCGGGTGAATGGAAGCAGTACCTGCAACTGCATGGCCAGATCGTGGACATGTCCACCAAACGAGAAAAATTCCCCGCCCGCAAGCTGCTCGAAGGTGATTCCCAAAAGTCGTTCGACCGGCTCAATGCCGCTTTGGACCAACTGGTCCACCTGAACCACGAAGGCGCCGTGGCGGCCAGCACGCACAGCGATGCGGCGTACAGCACGGCGCGCAACACCATGGTGGCGGCCCTGCTGGTGGCGGTGGTGCTCGCGGCCGTGACCGCCCTGTGGCTGAACCGCTCCATCACCGTGCCCATGAACCGTGCGGTGACCCTGGCCCGGCTGATTGCCCAGGGCGACCTCTCCAGCGACATCCAGGTCGAATCCACCAGCGAAACCGGGCAACTGCAGCAGGCCCTGCGCCAGATGCAGGAGCAACTGGTCACCGTGGTGAGCCAGGTGCGCGAGGGCTCGCAAGAGGTAGCCACCGCCAGCTCCGAAATTGCCCACGGCAACCACGACCTGTCCGCCCGCACCGAGCAGCAGGCCAGCGCCTTGCAGCAAACGGCGGCGTCCATGGAAGAGCTCAGCACCACCGTCCAGCAGAACGCCGACAGCGCCCTGCAGGCCAACCAGCTTGCCATGAACGCGTCCACCGTGGCCATCCAGGGCGGTGAAGTGGTCGGTCAGGTGGTCGAAACCATGAAGGGCATCAACGAGAGTTCACGCAAGATTGCCGACATCATCCAGGTGATCGACGGCATTGCGTTTCAAACCAACATCCTGGCGCTCAATGCCGCAGTCGAGGCGGCGCGCGCGGGCGAGCAGGGCCGGGGCTTTGCCGTGGTGGCGTCGGAGGTGCGCTCCCTGGCGAGCCGGTCGGCCGATGCCGCCAAGGAGATCAAGCACCTGATTGGCGCCAGCGTGGAGCGGGTTGCGCAAGGCAGCGCCTTGGTGGACCAGGCCCGCAACACCATGGCCGACGTGGTGCGCGCCGTGCAGCGGGCCACCAACCTCATGGGAGAAATCAGCGCCGCCAGCCATGAACAGGCCCAGGGCGTGGCACAGGTGGGCGAAGCGATTGGCCAGATGGACCGCGCCACCCAGCAAAACGCGGCGCTGGTGGAAGAAATGGCGGCGGCGGCCAGCAGCCTGAAGAGCCAGTCCAGTGATCTGGTGCAGGTGGTGGCCGTGTTCAAGCTCCAGGCCCAGCATTCCCCGGTCATTGGAGCGGCCTTGTCCTTGTATATGCCGCGCCTGAGCGCTATCTGACCTGGCGCTGGGCGCTGCGGTCCCGGTCGTTCGGCAACAAGGCCGTATCGAAGCCGAACAACTCACCCAGCCAGATAAACATCACCCAGGCCAAAATGCCGAAGGGCATGTAGCCCATGTACCCCAGCAAGGGCATTTCAGAGAAGATATGGATGACGTTGACGTAGGGGATGTTGTACATCCAGTAGTTGGGATTGGTGACCGGGTTGGTCGGGTGCGCACTGCCCCAGTTCCACATCTCCCAAAACAAACCGTTGCACAAAGTACCCATGGCCATGAGCAAGGCCGGGCCCCAATTGCCCTGCGCCATGGCGGTGAAGGGGTTCCAGATGCCTTTGCGGATCAATTGCCCCGAGAAAATCATCAGCGTCCCAACCCATAACACCCAGAACAGCGGATAGGGGTAAAACACCATGGCAAAGATCAGAAAAAACCCGATCCCGAGCAGCCTTCCGCCTGGCAAAGACACCTTGGGTCCGTTGGTATACCGGGTGGCGAGACGGGGAACCGTGTTGAGCAGGTTGTACCACTCGAAAATCGCGGGCCAGACCGTGGTGTAGGCCGTCAGGAACAGCAACACAATGGTGCTGTGGCTGAGCTGCGGCATGGTGCTGTTGGGGTAGTACCAGTCGCCCAGGGCGAAATAGTCAAAATACTCAAAATAAGTCCAGCCCACCAGCGACACTGCCGCGCTGATCAGCAGGGTTTTAGGGCGATTCGCCAGCAGAGAATAGCCACCGCTGCGGTGGTACACCAGGCCGTCCAGCGTCAGGATGAAGCCCCACCACAGCGGGGTAAAGGCGTAATACACCAAGTCGCCAAAAGGCGTAACCCGCGTCCACATCAACCACCAAAAAAACAGCGTCACGGCGGCGCCTATCCAAAACCAGACGGGAAACTTGGCAGGGGCGGGCCTGGGCGATGGTGCCGGGACGGTGAAGCCGAAGCGCTGTGGGAACAGCAAAAATATAACAATGCCGATTTCCACCAGGGCAAGCACAACGAAAACCAGCAGCTTGAAGCCGGGGGCCGCCGCAACAAACAGCGGCGGAAACACGCCGAACCCGGGCGGCAAATGGGTGTCCGGGTAAGCAAACCAGGCCGCCACCAGCGGCAACACGATCGACAGAACAATGGGCCAGACCAAACCAACAATACGCTGCATAACGCTCCTCTTTTTTTTTGACACTACCAATACTTAATTTCGCAAAACTTCCGGGGCCTCGGGTTGCTGCCCGCGCTGCGTCCGGCGTTGACGCTTGTTCTCGTACATGCGGCGGTCGGCCATGCGCTTGACTTCTTCCAGGCTCGGGTGTTCATGGATCAAAACCGAGCCGTAGCTGGCACCCGAAAATTCGAACCCACTGGCACACATGTGTGCAACCGCCTGCTCCAAGGCACCAGCGATCCACGCCTCACCGCCATGCATGCAGGTAATGGCAAACTCGTCCCCCCCCAAACGGTGCGCCTGTGCCTGGGCCCCCAGTTGTTTGCTCAAATGATGGGCAAACGAACGCAACAACTCGTCACCGCGCGCATGGCCAAATTGGTCGTTGTAATACTTGAGGCCATCAAGGTCGATAAAGGTCAGACAGCCGTGTTGCGGCAAGTTCTCCAGGGCCATATCCAGAGCCACACGATTGGGCAGGCCCGTCAGCGCATCGGTTCGGGCCACGCGGGTGCTTTGCTCCATACGCTCCAGCGCATTTTCCTTGTCGCGGTACAACTGGCCAAACTGGTAGGAGAGCACCAGGGCCAGCAGCACCACTTCGACGGACACCGACAACAAGCCCATGTGTTCGATAAATAAGAATGAACCGTCGCCACTGCTGGCGGTAATAGTCCATATCCCCAAGACGAAAAACGCCCCGATTGCACACAGGTAGTAGCGCGCGGACACACTGCCCTCGCGCGCTCGGACGATGCCGGCCAGCAGGCCGTAGGTCAGGAAAATGCCCACGCCGTAACGGTCGATCTCCAGGGACCAATTCGGCTTCAGCACCGCCAGCACAATCAATCCGCCCAACAGCGCCAACAGCGACATGCCGATTTTTCTCAAGCGCGGATGCGTATCCCGCCGAATCTCCAGCAAGGACATGACGAACACGATGTAGGCACAATTGGAGAACAGAATGGGAACGCTGACCAAATAGATCCAGTGCATCCCCAACAACTCGGAAAAAACCAGCAACGCAGCGCCGTTGAACAACAGGTTGCCCAGGATGAACAGCGCATACATGGCCTCCGACAGGCGTTTGCGCACCAGGGCGATGGCCATGTAGTAGATCATCAGCCCAAGGAACAGACCCAGGCACAACAAGGTGATGGCGGTGCCTTGTTTGATGGTTCTCTGGTAGCTGTCCAACGCGTCCAGATAGGGCTGCGGTTCCGCCAGAAAAAAAGGCGAATTCAGCTCGGTGAGCAACTGGTAGTGGCCTGGGGGCAATTCCACTTCGCGTCCGTGGCGCAGGAAAAATGGGTTGGGCACCTCTGCCTGGATGCCACCGCGCATGTCAGCAACCGCTTGTCCATTGGCACCAAGGACGATATGGCGAAAACGCCCAATGCCCGAGGTGTTCTTGAAATCCAGCACATAGCGCCCTGCGGTGCTGACTTCAAACTCCGCCTGCTGCCAAAAACGGCCCCCCGTCAGAGACACCTTGGCCACCGGCTGGAGGCCCGCAACGGCAAGGTCCGTTTGCCCCCGGTACACCCAGTCGGGTGGCGCTTGGTACCAGGTACCCGTGATTTCACGCACATCCGCCAGGCAAGCGTTCGCCCAAGGCAGACATAGCCAAAAAACCAGGACGGACAAAAATCTCAACCGCATGCGCCAAAGTATCGCACCTCGCCCAATGTTCCGGTGGCGGCGTCTACAAAGGCGCCCCGGGAATAGGTCCATATTTCGCATGTGATCTTGATAGACTTGCCCGGATGAGCGACGAAGAAAAGCAACACACCCCCATGATGACCCAGTACCTGGGGCTCAAGGCGGATTACCCCGACACCCTGCTGTTTTACCGCATGGGTGATTTTTACGAACTGTTTTATGCCGATGCCGAGAAGGCCGCGCGGCTGATCAACATCACCCTCACCCAGCGCGGCCAGTCCGCCGGCCAGCCGGTGATGATGGCTGGCGTGCCCTTTCACGCGGTGGAAACCTACCTGGCCCGGCTCATCAAGCTGGGCGAATCGGTCGCCATTTGCGAGCAGGTGGGCGAGGTCACCGGCAAAGGGCCGGTCGAGCGCAAAGTGGTGCGTGTGGTCACCCCCGGCACCCTGACCGACATGGAACTGCTGAGCGACAAGACCGAGTCGCTGCTGCTGGCCGTGCACCAGGGCCCGCGCAACAGCTGCGGCCTGGCCTGGCTGAGCGTGACCCAGGGCGAGGTGCACCTGGCCGAATGCGCGCCCGACGCGCTGGCCGAATGGATTGCGCGCATCGGCCCCGGCGAGCTGGTCTTCAGCGCAGGCGCCACACCGGCCTTTGAAGCCCGCTTGCGCAGCATGCAGGCAGCGGCGGGCATGTCCATTTCGGCGCGGCCCGACTGGCAGTTCGACGCGGGCCTGGGCGAACGCAAGCTGCTGGAACAACTCAAGGCCGCCAGCCTGGCCCCCTGGCAGGCGCAGGAACTGGTGCAGGCCCACGCCGCCGCCGCCGCGCTCCTGGGGTATGCGGAACACACCCAGGGCCGGGCGCTGACCCATGTGCACAGCGTGCGGGTGCAGCGCAACGACGAGCTGATCGACCTGCCGCAAACCA